>Ga0272441_10004994_pt1 | contig 23470 bp, 20 predicted proteins | sample SSMProp6N_FD_193582 | JGI IMG/M metagenome (GOLD analysis project Ga0272441, IMG submission 193582) | Marine sediment archaeal communities from Little Sippewissett salt marsh, Falmouth, MA, United States - SSM-Prop-6N | ecosystem: Environmental > Aquatic > Marine > Wetlands > Sediment ...
TGGATCGCGGGGCTGAACGAGGTGGTCCTCTACAGCTACCCCGTCCACTGGTTCGACAATCTGCGCATCTACACGGTGTCGCCACAGGCGAAGTGAGGGAGGCATCTGGAGGACAGCCATGGCCGGTGAGAAGCACCGATCGCGCACAAGAGCGGCTGCTCTGGGGTGTCTCGTGGCCGTGCACGTGTTGCTGCCGATGGCCTGGCGCCACTGCCGTGCCGAGACGCTGGTCCGCGAGGGCAAGCCCGCGTCGACAATCGTCTTGGCGAAGGAACCGACGAAGGTGGCGCAGCTCGCCGCATTCGAGTTCCAGCACCACGTGAAGCTGATCACCGGCGCCTTGCTGCCCATCGTCGGGGACGACCAGAAGGTGACGGGCACGCGGATCCTCGTGGGCGAGAGCGCGGCCACGCAAGCGCTCGGCCTGCGCAGCGCCGATTTCGCGCCGCAGGAGTATCTCGTGCGCGTCCAGCCCGACACGCTGGTGCTGATGGGCAGGGACACGGACGACCGCGAGAAGGTGGCCTACGACCCGAAGGACCCCTTCCGCTTCCGCACGTGGCCCGACCTGTTCGACGAGCAGGGCACCCTCTACGCGGTCTACCATTTCCTCGAGCGCGTCTGCGGCGTCCGCTGGTATTCGCCCACGGAGTTGGGCACGGTGGTGCCGGCACAGAAGACGCTCGAGGCCAGGGGAGGGGAGGCGCGCCGACGCCCCGCCTTCATCTACCGCGACATCGGCTGGCCGATGGGCATGAGCGAGGTCTACAATGGGGTGGCCAGCCTGTGGCCCCGCACGTCGCCCGTGCAGGGCGAGCTCGATGCGATGGGCTACGCCGAGCTCAAGAAGCGGTTCCCCAACAGCTGGCACTACCTCCACGCGAAGCGGGGGATGAACCGTCTGTTCCTTCAGCGCCATCGCCTGGGGGGCCAGCCCTACCGCGCGAACCACTCCTTCTACGGCTACTACGACCGCTTCTGGAAGAAGAACCCAAAGGCGGCCGATCAGTGGGTGGAGAAGCGGCCCGAGTGGTTCGCCCAGGGCTACAAGGGGCAGCCGCCCCAGATGTGCTTCACCAACGACGGCTTCGTCCAGCAGGTCATCCAGGATGCCCGCGACTACTTCGACGGCAAGGGGGCGAAGCCCCGCGCGGTGGCCTCGGGCGACTTCTTCGCCCTCGTCCCACAGGACAACAGCTCTTACTGCAAGTGCCCCCGTTGCCAGGCCCTGATGAACGCCGACGAGGCAGACAACCCCTTCTTCTCCAACGGCTATGCCAGCGACTACGTGTTCGGCTTCGCCAACCGCGTGGCCAAGGCCATCAGGCAGTCGCACCCGGACAAGTACCTGGCGACGCTGGCCTACGCGCGATACGCCTACTACCCGAAGCGGGTGCGGCTGGAGAGCAACATCGCGGTGCAGCTCTGCCTCCACGTGCGCAACATCCACGACGAGGCGATCCAGGCCAACGACGTGGAGTTCTTCGATTCGTGGGTCACGAAGGAGAAGGACCGCCCGATCTACCTGTGGCTCTACTACTGCTTCCCGCGCGAGGTGGCCACCAACGGCCAGTGGCATTGCTTCCCCGGCTTCTTCGCCCACGGGATCGACCGATGGTTCAAGCGGTTTCACAAGCACGGCGTGAAGGGGGCCTTCTTCAACGGCTGGGGGCAGGACGTGGAGGCCTACGTGACCCTCCAACTCCTCGACGACCCGACGCAGGACGTGGATGCGGTACTGGACGACTACTTCGGCGGCTACTACGGCGCCGCCGCCGCGCCGATGAAGCAGCTCTACCTGGCCATCGAGGACACGTATTCGAACCCGCGCAGCTATCCCAAGGGCTTCGGCGGCCACCAGCGCAAGAACATCGCCTGGGAGCATCTGGGCACCCCCGAGCGCATGGCGGCATTCGGCAAGCTGATGGCCCAGGCCCGCGCCGCGGCGAAGACCGGCCTGGAGAAGCGCCGCGTGGCCCTGTTCGAGCGCGAGGTGTGGGACTACATGACGGCGGGGCGCAAGCAGTACTTCGCCCGTTCGCAGGCGCCCACAGCCACCGTGCGCGTGCCCCGCGCCGCCGCTGCGAAGGGCGACGCGAGGCAGATCGACTGGGCGAAGGCTGCCGACCTGGGGGCGTGGCAGAAGCGCGACGGCACGCCATCTGACCGCAAGCTTAGCGGCAGCATCGCCCACGACGGCGAATGGCTCTACCTGCGGCTCGCCGAGCAGGTGGAGCCCAAGACCCTGAAGGTCAGCGGAATCGTGTGGGCGAGCGACGACTGGGAGATCTTCATCGCCGCAGGGCGCAAGCGGCCGTACCGTCAGCTTGGCGTCACGCCCACCGGTACCACGGAGGCCCTGGCCCACGGCGAGGCGGTCAGCAAGTGGGAGAGCGGCGCCGTGATCGTGGCGGATACCTCGAAGCTCGACCGGTGGGTCACCCTGGTCGCACTGCCGCTGAGCAAACTGGTGCCCGGCGGGGCGAAGCCTGGCCAGCGCCTCTTCGGAAACATCATCCGCGTGCTGGCTCCCAGTGCGGGCCGCACGATCTACGTGTGGAGCCCACGCTCGACCGTCCACGAGCCCGACCGCTTCGGCGAGCTCCTGCTCGAGTGAGGGCTCGAGTGCTTGGGCGTGCTGCTCGACCCACATGTGCGAACAGGTCCGCACGCCTCTGGACAGAATGCGGTTGACCGTCTCGTGCGGCCTCTGGTATAATCCCTAGGTTGTTTGCCTGGATCTGCGGTTGATTACACAACAGGATGGATATGGCCCCCACGAAAAGGCGCACGAAACGCACGCGGGCCGCTGAGCTTCTCGACCAGTCGGCGAGCGTGCGAATCGATACCACCGACGACTACAGCATCGATGTCTCGAACCGCCTGAGGCGTTTGCCCTCGTACCTGTTCGGGCGGCTGAACGCCATGAAGCACACGCTGCGCCAGGCGGGTGCGGACATCATCGACCTGGGTATGGGGAACCCGCGGGACCCCACGCCGCAGCCCATCGTCGACCAGCTTGTCAAGGCGGTGCAGGATCCGCGCAACCACCGCTACTCGGTCTCGACGGGGCTCTACAACCTCCGGCGCGAGGCCGCGATCTACTACAACAAGCGCTGGGGCGTGGAGCTCGACCCCGAGAGCGAGATCATCGCCACGATCGGCTCGAAGGAGGGCTTCTCGCACATGTGCCTCGCCCTCCTCGGGCCTGGCGACACCGCGCTCGTGCCCAGCCCTGCGTTCCCGATCCACGTCTACGCCGTGGTGCTCGCCGGCGCCAACGTGATCAGCGTGCCGCTGTGCGAGGACCCGGAGGAGCTCCTGCGCCGCATCGTCTACGCGCTCGAGCAGATCACACCACGCCCGAAGGTGATGATCCTCAATTTCCCGCACAACCCGACCACGATGACGGTGGACCCGGCCTTCTACGAGGAGGTGGTGCGGATCGCCAGACGCTTCGGCGTGATGGTGATGAGCGACCTGGCGTATGCCGAGACGACGTTCGACGGCTACAAGGCGCCCAGCTTCCTCCAGGTCAAGGGGGCGAAGGAGGTCGGGTGCGAGTTCACCACCATGTCGAAGAACTTCTCCATGGCGGGCTGGCGCGTGGGCTTCGTTGCAGGCCATCCGGAGATGGTGGGAGCTCTGGCGAAGATCAAGGGCTACTACGACTACGGGATCTTCCAGGCCATCCAGATCGCGGCGATCATCGCGTTTCGCCAGTGTGGCGAGTTCGCCGACGAGCAGGCGGTGATCTACGAGCGGCGTCGCGACTGCCTGTGCGACGGCCTGTCGCGGATCGGGTGGGACGTCACGCCGCCCAAGGCCACGATGTTTGCCTGGGTGCCCATCCCAGAGGCCTATCGGGAGATGGGCTCGATTGAGTTTGCACTGAAGCTGATGCGCGAAGCCGAAGTGGCCGTGGCCCCAGGCCGCGGTTTCGGCGAAGCCGGTGAGGGGTTCCTGCGAATCGCACTCGTCGAGAACGAGAACCGGATCCGCCAGGCGATTCGGCAGATCCGGCGCGCCCTCCGGTAGCGGGTTCTCCGCACGGGCCGGGCGGCGCCCTGACTTAGACTGGGTAGTGATGAAGACATTTCCTGGGGGCATCCATCCCCCTGACTCCAAGGATCTGGCCAAGGACCGGGCGATCGATCCGCTCGATCCGCCCCGGGTGGCCATCTTCCCCATGAGCCAGCACATCGGGGTGCCGTGCACGCCGGTGGTGGGCAAGAAGGACCGGGTGGTGAAGGGGCAGGTGGTCGGGCAGCCCGATCCCGAGAATCCGCGGCGCTTCGTCTCGGCCCCCGTCCACGCCTCGATCTCGGGCACGGTGACTGCCGTGCAGCCAATGCCCCACCCGCTTGGGAAGGCCGTGCTGGCAGTGGTGGTCGAGAGCGATGGCGAGGACGCCTGGGCGGAGGGCGTGCCGAGCCCTGTGGACCCGGCGTCGCTCGACGCTGCGGCGATCAAGAGCCGCATCCAGGAGGCTGGCATCGTGGGGATGGGGGGAGCGGCGTTTCCCACCCACGTGAAGATCAGCCCGCCGCCCGACAAGCCGATCGACACGGTGATCCTGAACGCGGCCGAGTGTGAGCCCTACCTGACGTGCGACTACCGCCTGATGCTCGAACGCCCCGACGCGCTGGTGGACGGGCTGATGCTCCTGGGCCGCGTGCTGGGGGCCAAGAGCTTCTGGGTGGGGGTCGAGGCGAACAAGCTCGACGCGGCCGAGGCCCTCCGCCAGGCCGCCCGCGAGACGCCGGTCTGCGTGGCCGTGTGCGAGACGAAATACCCCCAGGGCGCGGAGAAGCAGCTCATCTACGCCCTCACCGGGCGGAAAGTGCCTGCCGGGGGACTTCCGCTCGAAGTGGGCGTGGTCGTGCAGAACGTGGCGACCGCCCTGGCCGTCCGCGAGGCCGTGATCGAGGGCAAGCCGCTCATCGAGCGCGTGGTGACGGTGACCGGCGACGGTGTGGAACGCCCCTCGAACCTCCTGGTGCGGCTGGGCACGCCGATCGGCGAGCTGCTCGACGCGGCCAGGGCCGCTGCCGACGCACGGAAGGTGATCGCAGGCGGCCCGATGATGGGCATCGCCCAGGCGCGGCGCGATGTGCCCGTGATCAAAGGCACGTCGGGCCTCCTCGTTCAGAAAGAGGCCGCTGCACCTGCCTGGGGGGCGTGCATCCGATGCGGGCGGTGCGTCGAGGCGTGCCCGATGAACCTGCTGCCGAACAGCATCGGCATCGCCTGTGAAGCGCAGGATATCGACGCCGTGGCCGACACGGCCATCCTCGACTGCTTCGAGTGTGGCTCGTGCACCTACGTGTGTCCTGCCAAGCGCCCGATGGTCCAGTGGGTGAAGTGGGGGAAGGCACAGCTTTCCCTCCGCCGCGAGCGCCAGAAGAAGCCGAAGGCCAGTTGAGCCCCATGCCAGACGAGACTCAAACCCGAGCGGCCGACGAGCAGGAGCAGGCTCCGCGACTGCTCATCACCTCGTCGCCCCACGTCCGCGACTCGGCCACCGTGGCCCGGATCATGTGGACGGTGGCTGGCGCGCTGGTGCCGGCGCTGGCGTGGGGGGTCTACGCCTTCGGGCCGCGGGCGCTGATGGTGACCGCGATCGCCGTGGCGGCCGCCGTGGCCGCCGAGGCGGGCTGCCAGGCGCTTCGCCGCAAGCCGATCACGGTCCGCGACGGCAGTGCGTTCCTCACCGGCCTGCTCGTGGCGTTCGTGCTGCCCGCGCACATGCCGTGGTACGTGCCGCTGGCGGCCTCGGTGTTTGCCGTCGCCGTGGTCAAGCAGGCCTTTGGCGGCCTGGGCTGCAACATCTGGAACCCAGCCCTGATGGGACGGGCGTTCGTGCTCGCCGCGTGGGCGGCGCTGGTGGCCTCCGGGCCGTTGTGGCCCGCGCCGTTCGCCCATCGTCAGAAGGCAGCGGGCGAGGGACAGGTGAGCGTCGACGCGACGACGGGCGCCACCCCGCTGACCACCGTGAAGGGGGGCACGCGGGGCCTGAGCGCAGGTGTGAGCAAGCGGGTGCATGAGTTCAACAGCCAGGTGCGGCTCAAAGAACTGGTGGCATCGTCGCTCTCCGACGCGCAGGCAGCTTTCGAGAAGGGCCTGGAGAAGCCGCTGCCCGGAAGCGAGAAGGAGGTGGGCGACGCGCTCCACTCCCTACAGCACGAGCAGGGCTCGCCGTGGCGGCTCTTCCTCGGCATGAAGGGCGGGTGCATCGGCGAGGTGAGCGGCCTGGCCCTGCTTGTGGGTGGGGTGGTGCTCATCGTGCTCCGGATCGTCAAGTGGGAAGTGCCCGTGCTCTACATCGTCACGGTGGCCGTCCTGGCGTGGGCGTTCCCCGTGGCCGGCCAGAGCGCCCGGGTGATCGAGGTGAGCCAGGGCGTTTACGTGGCGGAGGCGACCACGCACTACTTCCACTTCGCCGACCGTCCGCTGTTCGAGATCTTCACGGGCGGGCTGTTCCTCGGCGCGTTCTTCATGGCCACGGACATGGTGACCTCGCCTGTGACGCGGAAGGGGCAAGCCGTCTACGCCGTTGGCTGCGGGCTGCTCACCGCGCTCATTCGGCGGTTCGGCGGCTACCCCGAGGGCGTGTGCTACGCCATCCTGCTGATGAACACGGCGACGCCTCTCATCGACCGCTTCACGCGGCCAAAGGTGTTTGGCAAGATGCGCGAGAAGAAGTCATGACGGACAGCATTCGCTACCCCCTGGTGCTGGGCCTGATCTCGCTGTGCTCCGCCGCGGGACTGGCGGTCTCGTACACGCTGACTCGGGACGAGATCCGCCGCCAGCAGGTTCTCAAGCGCAACCGCGGCCTGGCCGCAGTGTTCGGCATCGCATTCGACGAGACGAGCGACGCTCCGCCCCCGTGGAAGGCGCTCGGCGAGGCGGCGGAGAAGCAGCACGGCGTGGTGTATCGCGCGGAGGACCCGAAGACGGGACGGCGCCTGTTCGCCACGGGAGGCCGGGCACAGGGCTACTCGAGCAAGGTGTCCGTCATCGTGGCCGTGGACGAGGCGATCGCGAAGACGCCCAGGCAGGCGAAGGTGCAGGCGATCAAAGTGGTCGGCCAGCTCGAAACGCCCGGGCTGGGCAGCCGGTGCGCCGACGAGGCATTCCAGCGGCAGTTCCGCGAGCTGCCGCTCGGGAAGCTCGAAGTGGCCAAGAACGCGAAATACCGCGTACCCGAGAACGACGTGGAAGGCGAGCAGGGCATTGCGGCCATCACGGGCGCGACGATCACGACGAACGCCGTGATCGGCGCCGTTCGCGAGGCCCTCGAACGCATCCGCGAGCGCGCCCGGGAACACCGCGAACCCACGGACCATTCACAGGCACCGTGATGGACGACCAGGAACTTCAGCTCATCATCGAGGCACTCCTCTTCGCGTCCGACGAGCCGCTCACGGTTCGCCGCATGCGCGACATCCTGAAGCTCAAGGATGCGCGGGTGGCCCGGCGGGCGGTCGAGGCGCTCCGGCAGGCCTACGCGGACGGGCGGCGCGGCATCCAGATCGAGGAGGTGGCCGGCGGATACCGCCTGCTCTCGAACCGCGAGTATGCCCCGTTCGTCGAGCAGCTTCGGAAGGCGGAGAGGCAGTCGCGCCTGTCCCAGGCCGCGCTCGAGACCCTCGCGATTGTGGCCTACAAGCAACCCATTCACCGGGCCGACATCGAGGCCATCCGCGGCGTGCAGGTCGACGCGGTGGTGCGGAACCTCCAGGAACGTGGGCTCATCCGTGTGGTGGGCCGAGCCGACCTGCTCGGCCGCCCGTTTCTCTACGGCACCACGCGTCGGTTCCTCGAGGTCTTCGGCCTCAAGTCGCTGGCCGACCTGCCTAGCGTGGAAGAGCTCCAGTTGCCGTGATCGCCACGCTCCCCTACAACCCTCGGGTGCTCGCGGCGCCGGGCGACCCTGCGCTGGCCGACGCGATCGGCCGGCTCGTCGGGAACGGGCCGCCCGTGGGGGACTGGTTCGTGAAGCTCGAGGGCCTGGCGGAGGCCCAGGCCGTCGCGCTCAACCGCCAGGCCATCCGCCACGGCGGCGGCGTACTCATCCGGTCCGACAAGGGCGCCGCCGACGTGATCCTGCGCCTGCCAGGCGAGGGCCTCGACGCCTACCTAGCTGACCTCGGGGATGAGGAGGCGGCGCTGCGTGCTGCACACGCTGCCTGCTCCGCCGCTCGGGCCTGGCTGCGGACCCGCTTTGGCCTCGAGTGCCGCGGCGGACCCATCCGCCTCGGCGGTCGGACCCTCGTGATGGGGGTCGTGAACGTCACGCCCGACTCCTTCTCCGACGGGGGGCAGTTCCTCGACGCCACCGCGGCCATCGCCCATGGCAGGCAGCTTGTGGCCGAGGGGGCCGACATCCTGGACGTGGGCGGGGAGTCGACGCGCCCCGGCGCGGAGGCAGTGGATGCCGAGAACGAGTGCCAGAGGGTGCTTCCCGTGATCGATGCGCTCGCCGGCGAGGGGGGTGTGCCGATCTCGATAGACACGTCGAAGGCCGAGGTGGCACGCCGGGCGCTCGATGCGGGCGCCGCGATCCTCAACGACGTGACGGCGCTCGGCGGCGATCCCGCGATGGCCGCGGTGGCGGCGGAGAGCGGAGCGCCGCTCATCCTCATGCACATGCAGGGTACCCCACGCACCATGCAGGCCGAGCCGCACTACGACGACCTGATGGGCGAGATCGTGGCCTACCTGCGGGCGAGCATGGCCCGAGCCGTGGCAGGAGGGGTGCGCGAGGAGCAGATCATCGTCGACCCCGGGATCGGGTTCGGCAAGACGCTCGACCACAATCTGGAGATCCTGCGCCGCCTGGGGGAGCTGCGGAGCCTCGGGCGGCCGATCCTGCTCGGCACGTCGCGCAAGAGCGCTATCGGCGCAGTGCTCCGCGTGCCCGTGGGCGAGCGCGCCTTCGGCACCGCGGCCACCGTGGCCCTCGGCATCGACCGCGGCGCACACATCGTGCGTGTCCACGATGTCGGCGCCATGTGCCAGGTGGCCAGAATGACCGACGCGATGCTGGGCCGGGGAGAGGATGCGCAGGGCGGCTGAGCCGACGCGCGAGCCGCCACGCCGCATCCGCAACGTCTGGCGCTACACTTTGCGGGCTACGAGGAGCGTGATGTCGTCGTGCTGAGGCGTGTTCTCGCTGAAGCCGTCGACGGCATCCACGAGCGCCTGGACGATCTGCTGGGCGTGCTTGTTGCCGTGCTCGCGGAAGACGTGGGCGAGGCGGCGCGTGCCGAACTCCTCGCCGAGGAGATTCTTGGCCTCGGACACGCCATCGGTGAACAGGCAGAAGCAGTCGCCCTGCTCGAGGCCCAGGGTCTTGCCCTGGATGGACTGCGCGAAGCGGTCGGCACTCAGGAGGCCCAGGGCTGGGCCGCGGACGTTGATCATGCGCGTGCCCGACAGGCGGGGGCGCCAGATGAGCGGCGCGTGATGCCCCGCGTTCACCAGGGTCATCTCGCGTACGTTCGGGTCGATCACCGCATAGAGTGCCGTGACAAACATGCCGCGCAGCAGGTCGCGGGTGAGCAGGCGGTTGGTGTGGATGATCGTGTCGACCGCGGTATGGCCGTTGGCCGCGACCATGCGGAGGATGGAACGGAGCATGACCATCACCATCGCGGCCGGGACGCCCTTGCCCGACACGTCGGCCACGATGATGCCCACGCGGCCCTGGGGCAGGGCGATGAAGTCGTAGTAGTCGCCCCCCACGTCGTGGCAGAAGCGGTTGAAGCACGCCACGTCGATGCCCGATATGGCGGGGGGCTCCTTGGGCAGGAGATTGGCCTGGACGCGGCGTGCCCGCGTGGCCTCGCCGTGGGGTGTGGAGATCACGGGTTCGGTGGGTGGGCGGTCCTGCCCGTCAGACGGCTGAGGCTCGCGGACCGTGCCATCGCGGATCTCGAAGCCCGCCTTGGCTGCCTTGGCCAGCGAGTCGCGCGTGACGAGCTGCGTGGTGCGTCGCACCTTGGATTGCGCGGCCTGGATCTTCCGGAGTGCCTGCGTCGCGTGAGCGTCGTCAGTCACTTCGGCAAGATAGTTGCGCAGTTGGCGCTCCAGTTCCTCGAACTGGTAGCCCCCGGTGAGCTTAGGCGGCACACCGATTCCCCTTGAGCACATGGGCGAAGCAGCCCGCCAGCAGCTCCTCCAGAGAGAAGTATGGACCGGTCTTTGTGAAACGTCAAGTCAACAGGCGCCGATTGCCGTCGGCGGGGATCGGGAACGACTTGACAAGACGGGCCCGAAGACCGAACATGGGCGGCAAGATGGGAACCCGTGCAGCCATCCTGATCGTCGCTTGGCTGGCCGTGTGGGGGTGCGCCCGCCGCACGCCGCCGGCGCCGCCAGCTGTGCCGCCAGAGGCGGGCAGGGCCGCGGCGCCCGAGCCGCCTGCGACCGTGCCCGACCCGCTCGATCGGCGGGTATCGATCCTCTACGTCGGCGAGCCGCTGCCGCGGGTGATCAGCGGCCTGTCGAAGGAGCCGGGCGTGGCTCTCGCGGTCGCGCCGTCGATCCCCACGGCCGAGTGGAGTGGCGTGGCGGTGGCACTGCGGATGGCCGATGTGCCGGTGCGCGCGGCTCTCGACTGGGTGGCGCGGCCACTCGGAGCGCAGTACTGCGTGGAGGCCGGCGGAAGCGTGTGGCTGAGCCGAACCGATGACCTGCTCGAGGTCGAGCCGCTCGAGGCGCGTTCCTACCGCGTGCCCACCCACGTGGTGAGCCGCGTGCCGATCCGCGGCGCACTCGTCTACCGTCGCGAACAGGAAGCGGTACTCGACACCCTGCGCACGTGCCTGCACTACATGATGGTGCGACGAGCCGGCTGCACACTGGCCTTCTACGGCTCGAACGACCTGCTGGTGGCGCGGCTTCCTGGCCGGGGGCACGCTCGGCTGGCGGCGCTGCTCCGTGCGATGCGCTTCGGCACACAGGCACCCGCGCCCCTCCGTCCTTCGGTCGCAGAGCTGCGTGCCCGGCTGCGCACGATGGTGGTCTGGAGCGAGCCGGCCGGCCCTGCTTCGCGGGTCCTCGGCCGGGTGGCGGAGGCGGCGAACGTGAACCTGGGCTGGAACCCCCAGGCCGTGGCCGGCCGCAGCATCGCCATCGCTCCCGGCCGCCACTCCCTCCAGGAACTGCTCGAATCGGTGCTCGAGCAGACCCCGCTGGGCCGGCTTCGCCTGGAGGCGGGTCACGGGATCTGGCTCTGCGGGGCAGACCGGCGCGACGAGCATCCGCCCAGCAGCGCCTCGCCTTGGGACCGCGCGAGCGTGCGAGCCTACGACGTGGGGACAGCACTGGCCCGCCTGAAGCCCGAGGAGATCGTCGCCCGCCTCCACAAACAGGTCGCCCCCGGGCAGTGGGACGGCGGGCTCCCGGCGGCGGCGGTCTTCGTCCCCACCGCACGTCTCATCGTCGTCCACGACGGGGCGGGCCACCGCCGCGTCGCCGCCGCCGTCCGCAACATCGTGGCCCGCAGCCGCCGGCCCGCCGGACCCGCGCAACGCACGGAGTGAGAGGCAGCACAAGCCGTGGAGAACTTCCGAGAGTTCGACCTGATCCGATGGATCCAGAGCCAGGTGCCCGCCGACGATCCGCTCGTGCGGGTGGGGATCGGCGACGACGCGGCGGTCGTTGCCAACCGCGATGCCGCCACGCTGGTGACCACGGACATGCTGGTCGAGGGCGTGCACTTTTCGCTCGCCGAGGCCACGCCGCGCCAGGTGGGCTGGAAGGCGATGGCGTGCAGCGTGAGCGACGTGGCGGCGATGGGCGGGCGCGCCTCGGCGGCGGTCGTTTCGTGCGCGTTACCGAGAGGCTTCGGCCAGGACAACGCTCGCGGGCTGGTCCTCGGCCTGCTCGAGTGCGCCAGGGAGTTCGGCGTGCGTCTGGTGGGGGGCGACGTGACGGCCACCGGGGGGCCGCTCGTGCTCAACGTGGCGATGCTGGGCGACACAGAGGGGCGGCCCCCCGTTCTGCGCAGCGGGGCGCGAGCGGACGATGCGCTCCTGGTCACCGGCGCGCTCGGTGGCTCCCGCCTCGGATCCCACCTGCGTTTCACACCCCGCCAGGCCGAGGCCCTCGCCCTCGCTGAGGGCTACGCCCTTCACGCCATGATCGACGTGAGCGACGGCCTGGCCATCGACCTGCACCACATCCTCGAGGAAAGCGGGGTGGGAGCCCGGGTGGAGGCCAAGCGCATCCCCATCTCGCCCGATGCACACCGTGCTGCCGAGCAGTCGGGGCGCTCGCCCCTCGGGCACGCTCTCGCGGATGGCGAGGACTACGAGCTGCTCTTCACCCTGGACGACGCCGAGGCCGCGCGACTCCTCGCGGCGCCGCCGTTCGAGACACAGGTCACGCGGATCGGCACGATCACGGCTTCGGGGGCAATTCTGGTCCACCCCGGCGGGGGCGAGCAGCCACTCGAGCGTCGGGGCTGGGAGCACAGCTTATGACCCGCGTCTGCACCCGTTCGCGCGAGGAGACCATTGCCCTTGGCCGAGCGGTCGGGCGGCTGCTCGGCGCGGGCGACGTGGTGGCGCTCCATGGTCCGCTTGGCTCGGGGAAGACCACCCTGACCAAGGGGATCGCCGAGGGCCTGGGCGTGCCCGAGCCCCGCTGGGTCACCAGCCCCACCTACGTGCTCGTCCACGAGTACGAGGGGCGCCTGCTCCTTTACCATATCGATGCCTACCGGCTCACCGGCCCGGGGGATGCCGAGGCCCTGGGCAGCGACGAAATGTTCTACGGCGACGGCGTGTGTGTGGTGGAATGGCCGGAGCGGATCCTCGCCGCGCTCCCCGAGGATCGGCTCGACGTGAGACTCGAGATCGCAGGCGAGGACGAGCGGCACATCGTCCTCGAGCCGAGGGGCGCACGCTACGCGCATGTGGCCGTTGCGGTCCGCGGCGGCCACGATTCCCGGTAAAGGCCTGCTCACGAGGAGGATCGCGCGCCCAAACAAGGCTGCGCGTGGCACCCAGAACGTCTGCGGGGAACTGCTGCCTCGGGCTAGCGGCGGCGGCGCCGGCGAGCGAGCGCGGCACAGGCGACACCGAAGAGCAGGAGCGTCGTGGGCTCAGGAATCCTGTCGTCAGGTGGTGGCGGAGGAGGCGGCGGCTCGATCGGCGGATGCGTGAGGATGCGGTCGGCGTACATCTTGCCGCCAGGGTTGTAGCGGGGCAGGGCATACCACTGGTCGTTGACGTAGAAGCGGCCATCGCCCGCAACGTCGATGCCCGAATACCCGTAGTCGTCCTCCACCCGCGGGATATCGGGCTCGTACGTGGCCAGGTTGGTGAGGTCCTGCGTGCTGAAGACCTCGATCGTCGAGGCAAACCCCATGTAGGTGGTCACGTAGAACTCCCCGCCGGACAGGGCAACGTCCATCGCACCGGCCACGGAAACGGAGGTGAGGCTGGAGAGCGTGGGGTCGATGACGTGGACGAAGCCCAGGCGGTCGCCGCTCGCCGTGTCGCGCTGAGCCACGTACAGCGTCCCGTCGGTGTCGACCTCCATGCCGCGCAGGTGCCCCGTTCCGGGCACGTCGTACGACCCACCGGTGCCCCAGGTCGCGTCGAGGACGGGCGCGGCGGGGTCCGTCACGTCGTAGCGCTGGATCGTGCGGTCGTAGCGCGAGACATAGAGGTAGTAGCGGGGGCCCCCGGGGGCGCCTGCGGGGTCCACCCAGATCGAGAGGCCCTCGATGTGGTCAACGCCCGCCCCATTGAAGGGTGCAGCGACAGGGGCGAAACTGCCGTCGCGGATCTCCACCTGACCGTTCCCGCCGTCGCCGTAGCCGATATAGAGATACCCTCTGTCGTCCGTGGTCAGAGCGTTGGCCTGGATCACGCCCAGATCGTACGTGTCCAGGACCGTGCCGGTCAGGGCGTTGTGCTTGAAGACGGCGCGCGTGGTCTCGCCGTGGAGCCAGCCCGAGTAGATGAACTGGTCGTCGCTCGAAAGAGCCAGCGAGCGCAGACTCTGGGTGTCCGCCCACCCCACCTCCTGTTCGTAGAGCACCGAAACAGGGAACGGACTCGCCGAGGCCGACACCGAGGCGAACAGGACACAAGCCAGAGCGGCCGCGACCATCCATGGCCTGCGGCGGAGCACACGGCACACAGAAGACGTCATTGCTGTCACCCCTCATGGGTTAGCACGGAAACAGTACAGGATCGGCCGGTACCCATGCAAAGACCATGCCAAGCGGCTCTGTGAAAAGGGCGCAGGAACGTCGAACCACATGTCTATGCATATCCATACGATACGACTCCACCGCCGCAGGGGCCTCCTTCCTCATCTGCTTGCCGCTTCCCTGTCAGGCTGTGGCCTTGCTCAAGAGAGACTGCCTGCGAAAGCTCTGCCCACGCGACCAGTAAGTGTTGATATAATAAGGCATTACGTCGTTTGCTGAGGCGACCCCTGTGTTCGCGGCGCCGTGGGAGTCCCTGTGCCATGTTGACGATCGTCACACGCGTAACTCTCATTATGCCAATAGGATATGTCGATGTCCATGAGACGTGTTGTGATCTGTCTACACGCGGTGCACACTGCATAAGTCATCTGCTGAACACGTGTTACAGTGCCGTCTGGAGTCAGGCTGCCGTTGGGCGTTGCCGTTCGGCAACATTAACGTGGGCTGGGTGGTGGGTGGCGGGGCTAGTCATGGCTTTGGGGGAGGGGGGGCGCGGAAGAGAGCGGAGGCGGGAATCTCCTGCTTGGGCAGGCCCTGGCCTTCGTAGGACACGGCGAGTTCGTCGTCGCCGCCGGCCTCGAAGAAGGTGACGGTGATGGCGTGCTTGCCCGCGCTCAGTGCGATGAAGCCCCTGGCGGAAGCAGCGGCGTGCAGGCCATCGTTGTCGACGACGAGCTGGTCGGCGATGTAGAGGCGGCTCCCGTCGTCCGAGCGGGTGTAGAAGGCGTAGGAGCCGTCGGATGGCACCTGGACGTAGCCTGTGAAGCGAAGGGCGAAGGCCTCGGTTCCCTTGTATTGAGCGAGGTCGAAGGTCGGGCAGTGGCTCGTGGCGGCGGGTTGAAGGGTCGCGAAGTCGGGCAGGCGGCTCCACCGGCCGGCGTAGTGCTCGACGCGCAGGCCGCTGACGAGGGCCTCGGGGGCGTCGGCAGGGCGAAGGGGAACCTCGCCGAGGGTGACGGCGACGTGGATGGTGCGCCCCTTGCGGCGGAGGGCGAAGGGGAGCGTCTGGCCGCCCTTGCGGCCGACGAGGGCGAAGTGGAAATCGAGGTCGCTCTCAACGGGCTCGCCGTCGACGGCCGTCACGAGATCGCCAGGCTCGATGCCGGCGGTGTGGGCGGGGGAGGCGTCGGCGACGCTCTCGACGATGGCGGCTTCGCCCGCGGCGATGGCGAGGCCGAGGTGGAAGCCATACCGCCCCTCCACGGCCAGGATGTCGGGCAGAAGGGCGCGGGCGCGGTCGATGGGGATGGCGAAGGCAATGTTGTCCGCCTCGCGCTTCGAGCTGGTGCAGATGCCGATCAGCTTGCCCTCGGCGTTGAGCAGCGGGCCGCCCGAGGTGCCGGGGTTGATGCTCGCATCGGTCTGGATCATGTCGTGGAGGTCCGCGAAGTCCGTGCGGGTGCCTCGGTGGTGTCCGCTGATGATGCCGGCGGCCATGGTGAAGCTGATGCCGAAGGGGCTGCCGATGGTGATGGCTGGCTCGCCCACCATCACGTCGCTGCCGCGGCCCAGGCGGAGCGGGGTGAACGTGCGGTCACCCTCGAGCTTGAGGACGGCGAGGTCGTGCACGTCGTCCGCCGCGACAAGGTGGCAGGGGCACGACGTGCCGTCGTAGAGCGTGGCCTTGCGACGGCCCTCGAAGCGGAGCATATGGCTGTTCGTGAGCACGTAGCCATCGCGGTGGAGAATGCACCCGCTGCCCCACTGCGTGTGGGTCACACGCACGTTGGCGGGCGGCTTGGTGCCTTCCTTCTGCGCGGGCTTCTTCTCCTCGACGCGCGTGGCCGTGAACTTCACCACCGAGTCCTTGCAGGCGGCGAAGATGTCCACGAGCCCCGTGTGGCGCGGGGACGTGGGGGCAGGGCGGGCGCAGCCGGCTGCCAGAAGGACGGCCACGGCGGCCAGCAAGCTTACGCAACGGGCCAGGTGCGAGGTCACGGGCGGCGCTCCGAGTGGGCTGGCGGTGCAGGGCCGAGGAGGTGTCCGGGGGCCAGGGGGTTGCCATGCAGGAAGTCGGCAGCGTCCATGGGGCGCTTGCCCTGGCGCTGAAGGCGGGCGATGCGAAGGAGGCCGCTGCCGGTCTGGACGTCGATGCCGTCGGCATTGGCCGACGCGATCCGGCCCGGCTGCCCGGCGGGTCCCGCAAGGGCCTCGGCCTGGTGGACGGCGAGGCGGACGGGAGGGCCATCCTGCGGGAGCCAGAACGTGAAGGCAGCGGGCCAGGGGCTCATGGCACGCACGAAGCGTGTGAGGGTGTCCGCCGCCTTGTCCCACGGCATCGCGGCATCAGCCTTGCGGAGCGAGGGGGCAAGGGTAACGCGCCCGGGGTCCTGGCGAACGGGCACGAGAGCGCCGCCCGCGATGGCGTCGAGCGATCGCACGAGCAGGCCGGCACCGAGGACGGCCAGGCGGCCGGACAGCTCACCGGTGGTCTCGTGGTGTCCGATGGGTGTGGCAGCCTGGGCGAAGACCTCGCCGGCATCCATTCTCTTCGCCATGCGCATGAGGGTGACGCCCGTCTCGGGATCGCCCTCGAGGATCGCGTAGGCCACGGGTGCGGCACCGCGGTGGCGGGGGAGAAGCGAGGCGTGGACGTTCAGGCACTCGCACCGCGCGAGGGCGAGCAGATCGGCTCCGAGCTTCTGGCCGAAGGCCGCGGTGACCACGAAGTCGGGAGCAAGGGAGCGGAGACGCCCGAACACGTCCGGCGCGTTCACATTCTCTGCCTGAAGCACGGGGAGGCCGTGGGCGGCAGCAGCGAGCTTGACGGGGGGGGCCACGGGACGGCGATGGCGACCCTTGGGCCGGTCCGGCTGCGTGACGACGGCCCCGACCTCGTGGCCCGCGTCCACGAGGGCCTCGAGTGAGGGAACCGCGAAGTCAGGGGTGCCGAGAAACACAATACGCATAGCAGCGGGCCGCGGCTAGTAGGTGGCGAGCACGTAGCGCTTCCAGCGGGCCTCGAACTCCTCGACCGAAATGCCGTAGATGGCCTTGAACACCCTCGCCTGGCGGGCAAACGCCTTCTCCACCTCCCCCTCGAGCACACGCTTGAGGTCCGCGGGCGTCTTGATGTGCACGAACCCCTTCTGCTCGGGCGCCTGCTTCTTGAGCTCGAGGACGAACTTGCCCGTCTTGCGGCGTAACTCCTTGCTGCCGGTCATGAAGTCCGTAAGGCTCCATGCCTGAGCGTAGCCGTAGTGATCCGTGGGCGGGAAGGCCTGCACCCAGAACTGCTTGAGCGGACGCGTCTTTCCACCGCGCACGAGCGCCTTGGCCATCGCCCTCGACATGCGGAGCCGCGAGCGCTCGGGGTGATGCTGGAACTCGAAGAGCTGGGCGAAGCCCTCGTGGAGCCACGTGTGGATGTGCACCTCCTTGCCGAAGAGCTGGAGGAACACGTGGGTCATCTCGTGGATGAGCACCTGCTGGAGCTTCACGTGGTCCCTGCCGTGGAGGAAGAGCACGATGATCGGGTTGTCCTTGCGCGGCTGGGTGTAGCCGCCCGAGAGGGCTGCACCCGCACCGTGGGCGACCGACGCAAACCTGGCGAACTCCTGCCGACTCGCGAAGAGCATTACCTTGCACTTGCCGTTCCAGACCACCGCGGTGGACGGGACCTCGAAGACCTTCGAGAACTTCGAGTAGGCCTTCTCGCACAGGCTCGCGTAGCCGCGGCCGATGCGGGGCGGCACCGAGAACTCGACGTCGAAGTGCTTCGTGACCACGCGGTAGGGGCAATGGACCCCCTTCTGCGTGCCGCTCGCCACCGCGGTGGCGGCGAGCGTGGTCGCGAGAGCCACAAGGGACAGGCATTGAGTTCTCAGAGTCATTGCAGACCTCCTTGTCGCGAACTTCATGCTTCCCAGCTCTGCACGGCGCCGGGGTCAGCGCACGCCGTCGGCCGAGCAGGGCGTGGGGGCTTCGTGGACGACGATCGAGTCGTTCGGCCCGGCCGCAGAACGCAGGGCAGGGAGATGCCGCGGCTCGATGCGGGCCTCGACCACGAGGCGGTCGTCGTCCCGTGTGGTGGTCAGGACATTGGCGAACTCGTGCAGCCAGGCCAGGAGGCGCCCGCTCGCGCAGTGGGCGTCGACCGTGATGCGCGCCTCGCGGCCCGCGACAATCTCGAGCACCCGATGCCGGAGCGGATCCAGACCCTCGCCGCGAAGGGCCGAGACGCGGAAATGCTCGTTTGTAGCCGCCGCCAGCAGGCCGGCCTCGGCGGTCGGGCGGGCAATGTCTGCCTTGTTGAACACGTGGAGTATCGGCTGCTCGCCGCACCCGACCTCGGCCAGCACGTTGCGGACGATCTCGGCGTGGTGGTAGCAGTCCGCGTGGCTGATGTCCGTGACGTGCAGGAGGAGATCGGCGCTCAGCGCCTCCTCGAGCGTGGCGTGGAACGACGCCACCAGGTGGTGCGGCAGCCTGCGGATGAAGCCCACCGTGTCGCTCAGCAGCACGCGGTGGCTCTCGTCGAGCTCCCACACACGCGTCTTCGTGTCCAGCGTGGCGAACAGGCGGTCCTCCACGAACGCGTCCGTCCCAGTCAGCGCGTTCAGGAGCGTGCTCTTGCCCGCGTTGGTGTAGCCGACGAGGCAGATGGTGAACTCGTTGCGCCGTCCCGCCACCTGGCGGCGCTTGCGTTGCGCGATGGTGGCCAGCTCGCGGCGCATGTCGCGCATGCGGCGCCCGATGATGCGGCGGTCGGTCTCGATCTGCCGCTCCCCGGGGCCGCGGGTGCCGATGCCGCCCCCGTGGCGGTCCAGGTGGCTCCACATCTTGGTCAGGCGGGGGAGCGTGTACTCGAGCTGTGCCAGCTCCACCTGCACCTTGGCCTGGCGTGTCTTGGCTCGCGTGGCGAAGATGTCGAGAATCAGCTCGCTGCGGTCGAGCACCTTGCGTTCCGTGATTCGCTCGAGATTGCGGATCTGCGCCGGGCTCAGATCGTGGTCACACAGCACCGCATCCGCGTCGAGCGCCTGGCACAGGTCGCGCAGCTCCTCGGCCTTCCCGCTGCCCACGTAGGTGCTGATGTGGACCTGGGGCAGCTTCTGCATGAGGCGACCGACCACCTTTGCCCCGGCGGTGCCCGCCAGGCGCTCCAACTCGTCCAGAGGGCTCTCGCCCCCGTGGTCCTCGCCTGGGAGCAGCACGCCCACCAGGACTGCCCGTTCCTGTTTCACCGAGAGCTCGGCGCGCCGCGATTCCTGCAACGTGTTTTCCAATCTGGAGATAGAGCGCCCACTTCGCGAATTGTACTTCCACTCGCGCAGAGAGTCAAGATTGGCGGAGGGAGACCGATCTCGGCCCGCTGCGTGGCCTGCCTACCTGCCGCTGCCCAGGCGGGCAAGGGCGTCGGAGAGGGCCTGGTTGAACTCCTCGCGCTCGTCGTCCGACGGCTCGCGGTCGAGGTCCTCGCACGGGTCGTCTTGCAGGCGCTCGAGGGCGGGCACCGCGGCCCCGTCGCCGAGCCGGCCCAGCGCGATGATGGCGGTCAGGCGGGCGCGATTGTCCTCCGTCTCCAGCAGCTTGATGATCGAGCCGACGGCTTCCTTGTGGCCGAGGGCGCCGAGGGCCTCAGCCGCGCCGCCTGCCAGGGCAGGCTCCTCGCTGTCCACAAGGGGGGCGATGCGGCTCAGCGACTCGCGGTCGCCGAGCTTGCCCAGGGCACCCGCGGCGGCCCCCACCACCAGGGAATCCTCGCGGTCGAGACACGTGCGGAGAGCCGGGATGGCGCGCCGATCGCCCAGCTCGCCGAGCAGACGAGCGGCAGCCGCAGCCGTCCCCGCGTCGCCGCTCCGGAGCTGGCTCATGTAGAACCCATACTGCGCACCGCTTGCTACCAGGCTCGTTCGCCCCGATGCCCGGTACCACATCGCCAGGAGCCCCACCGCCACGATAGCAACGACCACGGCCACCGGGGGCAGCACCTGCCGCCACGTGATCCGCGAATCACCCCATATCGGCATGCCACCACCTCCGCGTCCACAGGGCCGCCTCGAGTACGTTCCGAGCAAATTGTACCGGCCACCCCGCGCACTGTCAACAGCCGACCCAGCCAGCCACGGCATTGACAGCGCCGGAGCCCAGGGCTAGAATGGCCACGAACCCGTCAAGGAGCCGCTCGGATGTTCACCGGCATCATTGAAGCCATGTGCCCGGTGGTCGCGCTCCAGCGCGCCGCCGTGTGGCACATCACCCTCGACCTCGGCACGCTCGCCGACGACGCGAAGCCCGGCGACAGCATTGCCATCAACGGCGTGTGCCTCACCGTCACCACCCTGAGCGGCACCCGCGCCTCCTTCGACGCCATCGGCGAGACCATCGCCCGCACCGCCCTCAGCCGCCTTGCTGAGGGCGAGCGAGTCAACGTCGAGCGCTCCCTTCGCGTAGGCGACCGTATGGGCGGACACTTCGTCGCAGGTCATGTCGACGCCGTGGGCACCATCCGCGCGAAGGACGAGCGCCCCGACCAGACGCTCATCCGCGTCGCCATCGCCCCCGACCTCACCCCCTTCATGGCCGCCAAGGGCTCGGTGGCCATCGACGGCATCAGCCTCACCCTCGTGGATGTGGCCCGCGACGCCTTCGCCGTGGCCCTCATCCCCTACACGCTCGGAGAGACCACCCTTGGCCTCAAGAGGGCGGGCGACCCCGTGAACGTCGAGGTCGACATGCTCGCCCGCTACGTGGCCCGCCAACTCGGCCACGACGCCGGCCTTTCCGAGGACACCCTCCGCCACCACGGCTTCTGCTAATCGAGATCGCTTGGCGGAGGGCGGAGCTTCTCCCTCACTTCCTGCTTCGCGCGACGCTTCGCACTGGCCTCCTGCTCCTTCCTGCCCATCTCCACCCTGTGCTCGATGCGGGCGTCGTGCTCCGCGACATCGCCGAAGAACCGCAGCGCGTGCGGCCACACCCAGCTCATCACCGTCACGGCCACGAACACCGCACTGCCCAGGGCCAGCAGCACTACGAGCCCTCGGATCAGCATATGGCCGGGCAGAAAGTAGCCGCACGCAGGGCACCCATCCACCCCACGCCGCACGTAGCCGCCACACTGCGGACACTTCACATACCGATGCACGCCATCTCCTCCCATGGCCGGAAGGCATGGCAACTCGGCGTCGCCCCGTGCGGCGTGGCGTGTCCCAGGTGCAGGTCGGCCCGAACGGGTGCCCCAGTTATCGCTATCAGTCTACCCCCTGAGCGCGGGAGGCGTCAAGGGGTTTCGCTATCGTACCGGCCATACCTGTGGACCAGCTCGATCACCCGCTGGTAGTTCGCGAAGCTCACGTCGTCGGGTACCGAGTGGTCGGAGTAGTACACGTAGCCGCCCCCCTGCTTGGCGAAGCCGATCTTCGTGCGAATCTCCTCCTCGATAGGGCCGAGGTCGTCGAGCGCCATCTTCCGAACGTCGATGCCGCCCATGAACGCCATCACATCCCCATACTTCCTCTTGAGCTCCACCACGTCCATCCCCGCCTTCACCTCCAGCGGCTGGAGGCAGGTCCAGCCCGCATCCAGCAGGTCGGGGATCGCCTCCTTCACGCACCCGCAACTGTGCAGGATGCACGGCAGCCCCCGGCGCTTGAAAGGCTCCAGGTAGCGGCGATGCGCCGGCTGGAGAAGCTCGCGATACGCCCGCGGAGAGAAGAACAGGCCGTTGCGGTAGCCCAGATCGTCGTAGTAGAACGCCGCGTCGAAGTCGATGCCCCGCTCGAACAGTTCCTCCGCGATGCGCACCGCCAGGTCGGCCTGGGTCATGAAGATATCGGCCACCCAGTCCGGCTCCTCCACGATGGCCGTCAGCAGGCCCACCGGCCCGAGCAGGCTCGCGGAATTGTGGTCGTAGCCGATCCCGCCCCCGAACGTCAGGAACAGCCCCTTCTCCCGCGCGCCCGCGTGGGCGTTTCCCGCGTGTTCCAGGTTCAGGCGGCTCTCGTCGTAGGCAAGGCGTGGCTTGTGCTCCTCCCAGTCCGCGCGGGTCTTGATCGTGAAGTCGATCAACTCCGGCGTCGACGTGCGGCCCTTCCAGTTGCGGTGGATGGCACCCTCGGAGCGCCGCTGGATGATCCACTCATCCGTCTCCTCGAGCACCTCGGTCGGCAGGCGGAGCGAGATGTCCGGGCCGAAGCCCGCCAACTCGTAGCCGAAGAAGTCCTGTGGCGAGACCCCCTCGGGCAGCCCCTCGCGGCGCCAGCGGGCCACCGTAGTGCCCCACGGACTGTCGTGGATCGCCACGCGGTCGGCCTGCTCATGCTCGAGGGCCAGGCGGACGCGTTCCCGCGAAGTCATCTCCATAGGGTGCTCCTTCCTGCCCCGCGATTGTAGCCTCGGGCCGCGGGTTGTCAAGGCTTTCACTTCCCCGCCCTCGCCGGTCCCCGATTCGTGGGTGCAGCACCCCCAGCCCTGGTGAGAAACGCGCGCTAGTTCACAACCAGTTTGGGCGCCGCCTGTTCCCTACCCGGACTGCAAGCGGCACGGTCACACGGAACTGCCACGTGGTTGCGCCCTGGGTGTTGGTGCGAGCGGCCACTCGTGCTCCCGTGAGCCCGTCGGACGGTAACTGCGCTGTGGTCGTGACGTTACCAGTTGCACGATGGCGTTGCCGAACGTAAACATGATGTAAGTGTATATACCGCAATTGAATAGCGGAAGAATTGCGCGTTCAGGTCGGCGGCGCGTTGCGGGACGTCAACATTCTGTGGCGCGGAGCCGAGGCGAAGCGCGCGCAGCGGCTGCGCGCCGGGGCACGTAACTCAAGAGGTCGGTGGGCTTTGGAGTCACAGTGTTTCCCTGCTCGCGTCAGGCTGCCCCGGCATGGCATTTGCTTCGATTGACATCCAAGCGGACCCAATCCGCTTCTGTCCCCCGGCCACAGAAGATGCGGAGTCTACGAACCCCCAGCCGCACGGAGGGTATCATGAGCAAGACCGCCCTGCCGCTCACTGTGCTCGCACTCCTCTCACTCGCCGTCCCCGCTCTCGGCGTCCCGATCGCCATCTACACCGAAGCCGGTGGTGGGGACGCCATCACGACGGCCAACTTCGACCACGACTGGGATACGCCGGTGCGAACGGACTCGGTGTACGCGCTCAGCGGGAGCGGCACGGGGATCGAGTGCGCCGCGGGACATCACCTCGTGCTGTACAGCTCGCGCTTCGACTCGACGGGCGGGAGCAACCGCTCGGAGGTCCAGTCGCACCTGCTGCTGGGCGGGACGAG
>Ga0272441_10004995_pt1 | contig 23469 bp, 18 predicted proteins | sample SSMProp6N_FD_193582 | JGI IMG/M metagenome (GOLD analysis project Ga0272441, IMG submission 193582) | Marine sediment archaeal communities from Little Sippewissett salt marsh, Falmouth, MA, United States - SSM-Prop-6N | ecosystem: Environmental > Aquatic > Marine > Wetlands > Sediment ...
CATTCGTATAACATAGCAAAACCAGAGCGAGAACTCAACGAAGACGTCACGAGAGGTATGACCGGTATCACCATATGTTTTCCATCATTCCGGCACAACAAATTCGGGGGAAAAATCTCTTGACAAGGATTTCCATCTATACTAGGTTTTCGATGAGTTTTTGGGTTTTTTATGGGACTGTGACTGTTACCGGTGTTCCTTTCATGCTGTAGCGTGTGCGAGAAGAACATTGACACCTGTTCCCCTGAATTTTTGCCGGAATATGCGGCAAAGGGGAATCACATAACAGAAACAGGATTGCACTAAGGAGGTGCGTAATACGCAACGGCAGACAGTGGCGGTGCGCGTTGCGCCGGGAAGTTAACCGATCAACAAGATGAAGGATAAAGGATATGGAAATTCGTATAAACAAGGAGTTTTGCAAGGGTTGCGGCTACTGCATCGAGTATTGTCCACAGAAGGTATACGAACTGTCTGATGAATTGAATGGCAAGGGTTACAGGATTCCCTGTGTCGCACGGCCTGATGATTGTGTCGACTGCGGCCTCTGTGAGCTCTATTGCCCCGAGTTCGCTATAATTCTGGACAAGACAGCTTAACACAAAGAGACAACAATCTAACACTGTACTGTAATCTGCGCGGAATGTGATGGCAGATAGATCAGTTCAGCAGAAACGAATGAAAGTAGGAGGATGAGCCGTGTCGAAGGCTATTAAAAGAAAAGATTTCGTCCAAGGAGATGAGGCTATTGCAGAAGGCGCCATCGCGGCGGGCTGCAGATATTTTGCGGGATATCCCATAACACCGGCCTCTGAGATATCGGAATGTCTCGCGCGGAGGCTCCCCGAGGTAGGGGGTGTCGCCATGCAGATGGAAGATGAACTGGCTTCCATCCATTCCATTGGTGGCGCGTCGGTGGCCGGGATGAAGGCACTGACCGTATCGTCCGGCCCGGGGATCAGCCTGAAGCTGGAAGGTCTCGGCTGGGGAATCAAAAACGAACTCCCCTACGTCGTGGTTGACGTACAGCGGGCCGGTCCCAGCAATGGCGTTGCCACACGTGTTGGTCAGGGCGACCTGTATACGGTTAAGTACGGTTCTGCCGGTGGAAACAATTCCATTATTGCACTGTCGCCGAAGAGCGTCCAGGAGGCATTCGATCTCACCATCGAGTGTTTCAACCTGGCCGAGATATTCCGTACCCCCGTCTTTCTTCTCGCAGATGAAACGGTGGGTCACACGAGAGAACTCCTGGAAATCCCGGAAGACAGTGAGATAGAACGGGTGGAACGAAAGAAACCGACGGTACCGCCCGAGGAGTTCCACATGTACCCCTTCGATACCCCCGAGGCAATCAACTACCCCTATCCCAATATCGGTGATGGATACGGTATCTGCGTGTCTCCATACACGCACACATCCCGCGGGTATGCCACCGAGGGAATGAAGGATCAGGACCGGATGGTACAGCGCATCGTAAAGAAGGTCACCGCCCATCAGGATATGCTGACGCGGTGCGAGGAAGAGCTGATGGACGACGCAGAGTATGCCATCATCGCATACGGATGCGAGGCGCGTCCGTCACTGGAAGCGGCCAAGATGGCCAGGGCGGCCGGTATCAAGGCGGGATTCATGAGACCCATCTTCGTATGGCCCTTCCCTGACGAGCCCGTCTTCAAGATCGCCTCCAAGGTAAAGAAGATACTCGTGCCCGAGTTGAACAGGGACGGTCAGTTCTCGAGAGAGGTAAGCCGCGCAGCCAAGGGACAGGCCGAGGTATATCACCTCGGTTCGGGTGGCGTCGAGACACACCTGCCGGAAGAGATTTTTGAAGAGTTCAAACGAATAATCAAATAGGTATCTGGTACCACGGAATATATTGTGGAAACACCGATATGGATATTTATACAGAGATTTAGAGGAGGATACTTCAGATATGAAGACTCAAGAAGATATGGCAGGGTTGATGCATCCCCTGGCCGCAAAGTACCTGAGGCCCGAAAGGTTGCCTCACAAGGCGTGCCCCGGTTGTGGCATCGGTCATGTAGTCCATTGTACACTGAACGTCTGTGAAGAACTCGACCTGACTCCCGACAACACCGTATGGGTACAGGGTGTGGGTTGCTCGAGCAGGATCAGTTATACCCTCTGGAAGGGGGACAACATCGACGCCCATCACGGCAGGATCTTTACCGTGGCGACGGGCATGAAGATGTCGCGACCGGACCTCAATTTCATCTGCTTTACGGGAGACGGCGACTGCGCCTCCATCGGCGGCAACCATTTCCTGCATGCCTGCAGGCGGAACCTCGATGTGACGGCCCTCATGTTCAACAATTCGATCTACGGTATGACGGGAGGCCAGGTGGCACCCACCTCGCCCGTCGGCGCAAAGACGCAGACGACACCCTACGGAAACCTGGAAGATCCCATGGATGCGTGCAAAGTAGCCATGGCAGCCGGTGCATCCTATGTGGCCCGCTGGCGCTCCACGGACTTCAAACAGCTCACCAATTCCATCAAGAAGGGCATTCAGACCAAGGGACTGAGCTTCATCGAGATCCTGGTCCCCTGCCCCACACAGTTCGGTCGATACGTCCTGAATATGACCGATACCGTGGAGATCGTCGAGTGGTATAAGGAGAACTCGGTAACACTGAAGAAGGCGGAAAAGATGTCACCTGAAGAGCTGGAAGGCAAATTCCTCCTTGGCGAGTTCGCTCACAACGAGGATCGAACCGGCATCGTAGAGCGATACTGGGATGCGGTAGAAAAGATTCAAGAGGGGAGGAAATAAGTCATGGCAAGAACGGAAATACGATTTGCTGGATTCGGAGGCCAGGGATTGCTCCTGGCAGGGATCATGCTGGGCAAGGCCGCCTGCATGCTCGCCGGGAAGTATGCCTCACAGACACAGACCTATGGATCAGCGGCCCGCGGCGGCGCGAGCCAGTGTAACGTTGTTATCGATGATGTGCCCCTCACCTATGTGGGTGTTGTCCATCCCGACGCCTACCTCTGCATGAGCCAGGAGGCCTACGACATGTTTATCGATGACCTGAAAGAGGGCGGCAAGGTCTTTTATGACAAGGACCTGGTAAAGATCAAGGATATCCCCGGTGCGACACAGTATCCCATCCCGGCAACCACGGAAGCCATAAATATCTTTGGCAAGAAGATCGTGGCCAACATGGTCATCCTGGGAGCCCTCGTTGAAGGCACGGGCGTGCTGGAAACTGACATCGTCAAACAATGCATACGGGAAAACGTCCCCAAGGGAACGGAAGACCTTAACATCCAGGCCTTCGATGAAGGAAGAAGACTGTACAAGGAAGTAGCCTGATCGTTATCAGGAACCGGAAGACAGATAACACATGAAGACATCCCCCGCAGTCTCGCTGCGGGGGATGTCTTGTTTGAGGTCACTGCAAGGCGGTGCGAGGAATGCCCCCGCTGTTCAGTGCAAGGTCGTACCGCTACTGGATGCCCTCCCGCCGTCTTTCCCTCTCCCACAGACCTCTGAGTCGAAGCGAATTGGTCACCACCGATACGGAACTGAAGGCCATCGCCGCCGCCGCGAACATGGGATTGAGCAGTATGCCGAAAAAGGGATAGAGGATCCCCGCCGCTATGGGGATCCCCAGGCTGTTGTAGAAAAAGGCCCAGAAGAGGTTCTGCCTGATAGTTTTCATGGTCAGAGACGACAGTCTGATTGCCGACGATACCAGCGTCAGGTCATCGGTGACCAGTGTGATGTCGCCGGCCTCCTTGGCTATGTCGCTACCCGTGCCGATGGAAATCCCCACATCTGCCTCTGCCAGGGCGGGGGCATCGTTGATCCCGTCACCCACCATGGCCACGACACCGCCCCGCTCCCGGAGCCTCCTGATCTCCCGTGATTTATCCCGGGGGAGGACCTCCGCCACGATGGTTGCAATACCCGTCTGACGCCCGATGGCGGCGGCCGTCGCTTCGTGGTCACCCGTAATCATGACAACATCGATCCCCGACCCTCTCAGTCGACTCACCGCCCCGTGGGCCGATCCCTTGACACGGTCTGAAAGGGCGATGACCCCGTCGAGGATACCGTCGGAGGCCACAAAGGCCAGTGTCTTCCCTGCCGATATGAGCCCTTCCACCTTTTCACTCATCCTATCGATGGCGATATCCTCCTCCGTCATCAGCTTCATATTCCCGAGGATAACAGGAACCCCCTCCATGACACCGCGAACGCCCTTCCCGGGGATGGCGGTAAAGTCCGCTATGTCACGGGGTTCAATCCCCTCTTCACGGCCCCGCTCCAGTATGGCGGCGGCCAGGGGGTGTTCCGATACGGCCTCCAGCGACACGGCCCTTCTCAGGAGGTCGTCACTGCTTCTCCCCTCGGAGGGGATGACATCGGTCACATGGGGGGTACCCTGTGTCAGGGTGCCCGTCTTGTCGAAGACGACGGTGTCGAGGCGATGTGCCCGTTCCAGGACCTCCCCCCCCTTGATGAGGATGCCCTGCTCCGCACCGAGACCGGTCCCCACCATGACCGCCGTGGGTGTGGCCAGCCCCATGGCACAGGGGCAGGCGATGATGAGGACGGAGACGAAGTTGAGCAGTGCCCTGCTGAAGACCGGTTCGGGGACGATGTAATACCAGATCGCGAAGGTTGCCACGGCAATGACGATGACGATGGGGACAAAGATGGATGCCACCCTGTCGGCGAAGCGCTGTATGGGGGCCTTCGATCCCTGGGCCTCCTCGACGAGCCTGATGATCTGGGACAGCATCGTCTCCCGTCCCACCTTCGTCGTTTCATAGACGATGCTGCCGCTCTGGTTGATCGTACCGGCAAAGACGCTGCCTGTTTCATATTTTTCCACGGGGACACTCTCACCCGTCAGCATGGATTCATCGACGGCCGATCTCCCCCTGATCACGGTCCCGTCCGTGGGGATCCGTTCTCCCGGACGGACGAGGATCCGGTCTCCCGCAACGACGGCCTTCAGGGGGACATCATGTTCCTCCCCGTCCTGCAGGACATGGGCGATGGCCGGACGCAGCGTGGCGAGCTTCCGGATGGCCTCCGATGTCTTCCCCTTTGCCCGTGCCTCAAGCAGTCTCCCCAGGAGTACCAGGGTAACGATCATGGCGGCACCGTCGAAGTAGACATGGGGGGCCATGCCGGCATCGGCAAAGAAGGACGGCCATATCACGGCGGCGGCCGAATAGGTATAGGCCGACAGCGATCCCAGTGCCACCAGCGTATTCATGTCGGCCGTCCCCTGGCGGAGGGCCTTCAGCGCCCCCTTCATGAAACGGCTCCCCACCCAGAAGACGACGGGTGTCGTCAGCACCAGGAGTATAGCAAGCATGACCTGACGGGGAATGAAGGCAAGAAAGGGGAACCAGTGCTGCATGCTCCCCATGAAGGTCAGCACGCTCAGGACTGCCCCCACACCGACACGGAGGGTCAGGTCCCGTGTCTCCTCCCGGCGGGCCGCCTCGACGGGATCGGTGTCATCGTCGCCCTGTTGTCCCAGAAATTCATAGCCCGATGTGCGAATGACATCGGCAATGTCCGAAACAGTGACGCCCTTCCCGTCGTAGATGACCGTGGCACGGGACGTGGCCAGGTTGACCCGGGCATCCCTGACGCCATCGATCTTCTGCAGGGAGCGTTCCACACGTCTCACGCAGGCGGCACAGGTCATCCCCCCCACCATGACGGTCATCGTTCCCCTGCCGTCCCCTGCCCCGGGAACGGTATAGCCCATGTCTTCGATGGCACGGGTAATATCCCGCTCCGTCAGGACGTCGGGATCGAAGCGGACGGTGGCCTTTTCCGTCGCCAGATTGACAGACGCACCGGTGACGCCCTCGAGTTTCGTGAGCCCCTTTTCCACACGGCCGACGCAGGCGGCACAGGTCATGCCGCCGATGGGTACGGTCTGTTCAGAGGACTTCGTATCCTTCATCTTCGATCCTCTCTCTGATTATGTCTGGATCTACCGGCATTGTCTCTTCAAAGGTGGCCTCTTTCGCCTCCAGATCCACCGAGACGTTATCGATGCCCTCTATATCATGCAGGGCCTTCGTCACGGCCGCCACACAGTGCTGGCAGGACATGCCTTCTATCCTGATCGTCTTCAATGCTGTCACCCCCATCTCCATCAGTGACCACCGGGTTTCCCCCTCCGGCCTGTCATGACGACACAGAATGGGGGGGGATCACTGTGGATTCATTTGGTATGTATAACCTAATAATGAATAACCTGCAGTCAATGACTTTTGCCATCTGCCGCCGGAGGGTTGTCGTAGAGACCGCCCATTGCCGACACGGTACCGGGACAGGAAAGACTGTGGTGAGGAAAATGTGATGATCGGACTATGGGGATACTAGATCGGGGAGAGAAGATGTGGGTGGGTGAGGCCGATATGCCATCGGCCCCACCCGGTTTATTGTTATTCGGCTGCCGCCATGCTCTTGTAGAGCTGATATCTCTCTTTCATATCCTGTTCGGCCTTTTCGAAGAGCTTATCGGCACTCTCGGGGAAGATCCTCGTCAGGCTGGAATAGCGGACCTCGCCCATGATGAACTCCCTGAAATTACCCTTGGGCTCCTTGGAATCGAGGATGAAGGGATTCTTCCCTTCCGCCTTGAGCATGGGATTGTAGCGATAGAGTGACCAGTATCCCGACTCAACTGCCCGTTTTTCCTCTTCCTGACTCAATCCCATATTGATACCATGGTTGATACAGGGTGCATAGGCAATGATCAGTGAGGGTCCCGGATAGCTCTCCGCTTCAACGAGGGCCTTCATGAACTGATTCTTATTGGCCCCCATGGCCACCGATGCCACGTAGACATACCCGTAGGATGCAGCCATCAGGCCCAGGTCCTTCTTCCGCGTCGGCTTGCCGCCGGCGGCAAACTTGGCAACGGCCCCGGTGGGCGTCGATTTCGACGACTGACCGCCCGTATTGGAATAGACCTCCGTATCCATGACGAGGACGTTGATGTCGTGGTTCATGGCAAGGACGTGATCGAGGCCGCCGTAGCCGATATCATAGGCCCAGCCGTCACCGCCAAAGACCCAGATGGACTTCTTGGTCAGGTAGTCGCTCCTGTCGAGAATGGCACAGAGCTTCGGGATGACGGCATCATCGGCGTCTTCCAGCTCTTCCTCGATGAGATCGACGATCTGGTTACCGTATTCCTTTGACTTGGCCGCATCCTTCATGTTGGCGAGCCATCCCTCGAAGGCGCCGGCCAGTGCTGCGGAGACCTTCATCTCCAGGGCCTCTTTCATGAGATCGGCCAGCTTGCTGCGTATCTGGGACACACCCAGTTCCATACCGAATCCATACTCGGCATTGTCCTCGAAGAGGGAATTTGCCCAGGCAGGCCCGTGGCCGTCTTCATTGACGGTGTAGGGGCAGCTCGGTGCCGACCCGCCGTAGATGGATGAACAGCCCGTGGCGTTGGCAACCATCATGCGGTCACCGAAGAGCTGTGTCACGAGCTTGACGTAGGGGGTCTCACCGCAGCCGGGGCATGCACCGGAAAATTCGAAGAGGGGCTGCTTGAACTGGCTCCCCTTCACCGAGGTGGCTGACATGAGATCGTCCCTGATGGGAAGGGTCGTTGAGAAGACGTGATTGGGCACCTGCTTCTCCGTCTGGGTCCCCAGGGGTTTCATAACGAGTGCCTTCTCCTTGGCGGGGCAGACCTGGACACAGTTTCCGCATCCCGTACAGTCGAGGGTACTGACCTGTATCCGGTATTTGAGACCCTTCAGTTCCTTTCCGGTGGCATCGATAACCTCGAATCCCTCGGGTGCATCCTGCATCTCTTCATCCGACACCAGCACCGGCCTGATGGCGGCGTGGGGACAGATGAATGAGCACTGGTTGCACTGGATACAGTTTTCCGCCTGCCATTCGGGGACATTGATGGCGACACCACGTTTTTCGTACTTGGTCGTCGCCGTGGGGAAGATTCCGTCGGGCGTCATGGCGCTCACCGGCAGCGTGTCTCCCTGCTGGGCCAGCATGGTCCGCATCACCGTCTTGACAAATTCAGGTTCGTCTCTGGTGATGTATGCCTCCTGTCCCGCCCTGTCCCACGACTTCGGATAGTCGATCTTTTCCAGGGCGCCGACGGCCTTGTCGACGGCATCGTAGTTCATCTGGACGATCTTCTGTCCCTTTTTCCCGTAGGTCTTCTTGATGGCGTCCTTCATATACTTGAAGGCCTCCTTGGGAGGAATGACATCGGCAATCTGGAAGAAGGCGGCCTGCATGATCATATTGATCCTGGCACCCAGTCCCAGTTCGGCGCCGATCTTGACGGCATCGATGTTGTAGAAATTTACCTTTTTCTGGGCGATGATCCGCTTGACGCGATCGGGGAGCCTGTCTTCCATGTCCTTCAGACTCCAGGGAGAGTTGAGGAGAAAGGTCCCTTCAGGCCGTATCCCTTCAAGGATCTCATAGTCGTTGACAAAGGCCGGATTGTGACAGGCGATAAAGTCGGATGTCTTCAACAGGTAGGGAGACTGGATCTTGTGGGGAGAAAATCTCAGGTGAGACATGGTGATTCCCCCCGATTTCTTGGCGTCGTAGGCAAAGTATGCCTGGGCGAACATGTCGGTATTCTCACCGATGATCTTGATGGCATTCTTGTTTGCCCCGACAGTGCCGTCCGCTCCCAGTCCCCAGAATTTACAGCGTACCGTTCCCGAGGGTGAGGGATCGATCTCTTCACCAAGGGCCAGTGACGTGAAGGTCACGTCATCGGTGATACCGACGGTGAAGTGGTTCTTCGGTGCCCGTGCCCGGAGATTGTCGTATACGGCCTTGACCATGGTGGGGGTAAAATCCTTGCTCCCCAGGCCATATCGACCGCCGACGATGACGGGGACATCGCCCTTTTCCTGGAAGGCCGTGCACACATCCTGGTAGAGGGGTTCGCCTACACCGCCCGGTGCCTTGGTCCGGTCGAGTACACAGATACTATCGGCCGTGGCGGGCATGGTCCTGAAGAAGTGTTCCCTCGAGAAGGGATTGTAGAGGCGTACCTTGATCAGTCCGACCCGTTCTCCCTGACTGTTGAGGTAATTGACGGTCTCTTCGATGGTGTCACAGCCCGATGCCATGGCGACAACGACACGGTCCGCCTCGGGATCACCGACATAGTCGAAGAGATTGTAGCGGCGCCCCGTGAGATCTCCCACCTTGTCCATCTCTTCCTGGACTATGTTGGGCAGTGCGTCGTAGAACAGATTCGCCGCTTCACGCCCCTGGAAATAGATGTCGGGATTCTGTGCCGTTCCCCTCATCTGGGGGTGTTCGGGATTGAGGGCCCTGCTTCTGAATTTCTCGATGGCGTCCCAGTCGACAAGCTTGGCCATGTCGTCATAGTCTATGAGCTCTATCTTCTGGATCTCCTGTGATGTCCTGAAGCCGTCGAAGAAATGGACGAAGGGGAGGCTGGCACGGATACTGGAGAGATGGGCCACCAGGGCCAGGTCCATGACCTCCTGGACCGATGCCGATGCCAGCAATCCGAAACCCGACTGCTTGACGGCGTTGATGTCGGAATGGTCTCCGAAGATCGAAAGGGCGTGGGCCGCCAGTGCCCGGGCGGACACGTGGAACACGGCAGGCATAACCTCTCCCGATATCTTGTACATGTTGGGAATCATCAGCAGCAATCCCTGGGAGGCGGTAAAGGTGGTGGACAGCGCACCGGCAGTCGAGGCACCGTGAACGGCACCGGCGGCACCGGCCTCGGACTGCATCTCCACAACCTTCAGGACCTGTCCGAATATATTCTTTCGTCCGTGGGCAGCCCATTCATCTGCATATTCACCCATGTTACTGGACGGCGTAATCGGGTAAATGGCAGCCACGTCACTCATTGCATAGGCAACATGAGAGGCCGCTTCGTTTCCTTCGATCGTTTTCTTTATACTCATTTCAATTTTCCTTTCTTCCTGCGATTTATTATGCCCTCAGTATGGTTACCCTCACACCTGCCCTGCCCCGGGACAAGCCACTCCACTGATACAGAATCTCTTTGGGTGCGATAAAAGGGTAAGAATGCGACTGGTTGTATAAGACTGACGGGAATAAACAACGATAGTACTTCTCTGTATTAACGAAAAGATAATTTTTTTGGCTCCCCAGCGCGGACTCGAACCACGGACCCGATGGTTAACAGCCATCTGCTCTACCAACTGAGCTACTGGGGAGTATAATTCACCAATTAATCTTTTCAATGGCCATCTGTACATTCATTCCACCAGTATACAGCGCTGTGATAACACCCCCTTCCATGCCTCATCAGTACCGCCATTAAAAAGTATTAAAATACTAAGATTACAAAGAAACTAAAACTCGGCACATATAGTATATCTGCGTCTCTGTGTCAAGTCCTATATTGATTCCATGCCCTGCGTGCGGCACATGGAGTTGCTATATAATCGAGGGGAAAATGTCAAGGAAAAAGATCACCCCGTCATATTCCCCGGCGAAATTCGATCGCCTTGGCCATGGTCATCTTATCCACGTACTTGAGATCGCCGCCGACGGGAACGCCGAGACCGATCCGCGTCACGGTAATGTCTCTGTCCGTGAGGAGCTTCATGATCAAGAGTGCCGTCGCTTCCCCCTGCACACTGGGATTGGTTGCCAGCAGGACCTCACGGACATCGTTTTTCGCTATCCGCTCCATCAGTTCGGTGATCCGCAGGGCCGCAGGGCCGATACCATCGGCCGGCGACAGGACGCCATGCAGGACATGATAGGTACCGTGATAACTGCCGCTCTCTTCGATGGCGATGAGAGAGTCGGGATTTTCCACCACGCAGAGGATCCCCCTGTCACGGCCGGGATCACTGCATATGTCACAGACCTCCCGGTCCGTCAGATTGAAACAGTGGGAACAGAGGCGGATCTGCTGTTTCACCTCCAGGATGCTCTCGGCCAGTCTCCGTGCCACCTCTTCGGGCGATTTCAGTATATACTGGGCGAGTCGCGTGGCCGTCTTCTCGCCGATGCCCGGAAATCTGCCCAGTTCTCCTATGAGACGTCGTATGGGGGGTGCATAACCGGTCATACAGCGAGACCCCTAACCCAGACCCGGTATATTCATGCCGCCCGTCACCTTGGACATCTCTTCGGCCGCCATCTCCTGGGCCCTGCGCACCCCTTCATTGACGGCCGCCACGACCAGGTCCTGCAGCATCTCGATATCGTCAGGATCGACCACCTCCCGCTCGATCCTCAGCGACACCAGTTCGTGCTTTCCATTGACGACGGCCGTTACCATGCCACCTCCCGCCGTGGCCTCCACCGTCCGTGCCGCCAGTTCCTCCTGGACGCGCATCATCTTTTCCTGCATCTGTTGAGCCTGCTTCATCAACTTACCGAAATTCTGTGACAATTTTCATACCTCCTTGTATGTTACTCCTCATTCCTGACGATCACATCGACGACCTCGGGATCTTCAAAGAGGTCCATTACCTTCTGTACCAGCGGATCGTGCAGTGCCTCATTCTTCATACGTTCAATGGACTGCCGGGAATGGGAGCTGGTATTTTTATGGTTGGCAAGGGCGGTGATCTCAACGGATATATCCTCGCCGAAGTAGTCCCTCGCTATCATCGTCAACTGATCAACCTTCGATTGTTCCCTGATATTGTCAAGGAAGATGTAGTCTGCGGGAAATCCTATGGTCAGCCGTCCCTGTTCATGGGACTGCAGTTCTCCCTCTCGCAACATGGACCACAGGGGATAACTCTTTTTCTTGACCAGCTTCTTGAGCCCCTTCCACGGGGAGTCTCCCCCATCTCCCTCTCTGTCGGGCACTGCAGTGTCACCACCGGCATGCACAGGGGGTGTCACTCCTTCGGTCTCGACAGCCCGTCCCTTTCCGCCTCCCCCCGAGGCCAGTCTCTTCTCGAGCCCCTCCATCCGTTCCAGGATCTCATCGACGGGGAGCAGGGGTTCGAGATAGGCCATCCTGACGAGGACATATTCCAGATTGAGCCGCGTATCCATACTCCGTCTCAGGTCATCCTCCTCGGCCATGAGGACATCGACCAGTCGCCGGATCGTATCGAGGGACACACCGTCGGCCTGTCTCTTCAGTTCCTCCGCCTCGTCAACCGACAGGTCGTCCCTGACCGTTTCCTTCCCCGTCACCTTCAGGGCAAGCAGGTTCATCATGTGATTGAGCAGGACCTGATAGAACTGCTTGAGATCGACACCCGAGTAATAGACCTCCTCGACGATCTTGAGACAGACATCGGCCTTCCCGTCAATCACTGCCCGTGAGACGTCATAGACCAGTCTCTTCTCCCGCACCCCCAGCAGTTCCTCGATATCGTCGTCACCGATCTCGTTCCCCGTGTAGGAGATCACCTGATCGAATACGCTCTGGGCGTCCCGCAGGCTTCCCTCACCGCTCTGGGCGATCCAGGTCAGCCCGGCATCACTGATACTGATGCCCTCCTTCCGGGCGATCTCCCTGAGACTCTCGGCGATCTGCCTGACCGACAGCCTCCTGAAATCAAAATGCTGGCACCGTGAAAGGATCGTGGCTGGGACCTTGAAGCTTTCCGTCGTCGCGAAGATGAAGATGACATGCGACGGGGGTTCCTCCAGTGTCTTCAGGAGGGCGTTGAAGGCCTCCTTTGTCAACATGTGGACCTCATCGATGATATAGATCTTGTAGCTGGACGAGGCGGGTGAAAATTTGACATTTTCCCGCAGTTCCCTGATCTCGTCTATGCCCCGGTTCGATGCGCCGTCGATCTCCCGGACATCCAGGGAGATCCCCTCGGTGATCTCCCTGCAGTGCGTGCACTGGTTGCAGGGTATCTCCCGCGGGCCCCCTTCACAGTTGATGGCCTTCGCCATGATGCGCGCCACCGACGTCTTTCCCACCCCTCTCGGTCCGCTGAAGAGGTAGGCGTGGGCGATGCGGTTGTGTTTTATGGCATTGCCCAGGGTTCTCACGACGTGATTCTGTCCCACGACATCGGCAAAGACCTGTGGCCGCCACTTGCGGGCAAGGACTAGATAATCCATCTCATTCTCCTGTATGGGCACTGCAGGGCCATGGCACCATCACATCTCTCGTGGTACGTGCCCGGTAATACGGGCAGTCCGCCCCGTGAGGGTCCCTCGGTGAAAACAGAAACGATGGCGTTATTCGTGGGCATCAAGGTTGGTTTCTATTACGATTACTGATAGCCGGGTTACCCATAGCAAACGTCGAGACTGCTACCGCTGCTTCCTTCCGGATCTGACGGGGTTCACAATCCTCCGTCCCACGGGGCCCGACTATCATATCGGTATATGGCGGAGAGAGGGGGATTCGAACCCCCGGTACACCTTTGTGGGCATACACACGATTTCCAGTCGTGCTCCTTAAGCCAGCTCGGACATCTCTCCCTCACGACTATACGGTCATATGTTTTGTACTGGCGGAGAGGGTGGGATTCGAACCCACGTGAGAGCTTTTGACCCCCAAGTCGATTTCGAGTCGACCCCGTTACGACCACTTCGGTACCTCTCCGCGTATGCAAGGTGTTCTTACCCTCTTTTCGCGAAAAAATCTACTTAAAATTTCACCACATTCGTCAGCCAGGATCCCTCCCGTCACCTCGGCGGAATGATTGAGCCTGCCGTCATTGAGTATATGGTAGAGTGATACGACAGCCCCGTTCTTGGGATCACTGGCACCGAAAACGACCCTCTCTATCCGTGCCTGTATGATTGCCCCGGCACACATGATGCAGGGCTCCAGCGTCACATAGAGTGTCGCGCCGCCGAGGCGATAATTGTGGACCGCCTCCGTCGCCCTCCGGATGGCCAGCATCTCGGCATGGGCCGAGGGATCATTGCACAAGACAGTGGCATTGCGTCCCCGGGCAATAATCTCGTCCCCCCTGGTGATGACGGCACCGACGGGGACCTCATCTTCCCCATAGGCCAGGAGGGCCTCCTCAAGGGCGACCTGCATATAATATTCATCGTTCCGCATATTTCCCGGCATCCTCCGGCGGCCATGGTACCCCCTGCAGTAGAGAGGCCTGCTCCCGTGCAGCATCCGGGAGACCGGGGCGCTCCGCCCCTTCGCCACGGGCCGTCATGCTCAATACGTATCACAGTTACCGGAAACCCGTCAATGGGGAGCACCCCCGGCATACCGGGGACACCCCTTTCCCCACGGGTACCTCGTGATATGATCATGGCGCGCCGTGGCCACCACAATGCCCTTGACAAGGGTGAGATTGTGGCATATCCTTACCCTGTCATGACTCTTCGTACCGGCTGTCTGACATGCGACGACCCTTCACGGTAAGACCGAAGGGACACACGCCGGTATAGTTACATCTCACTGCGAGGTGGAAACGATGAGACAGAACAACACCATCGACAGGTCAGCCGCCGCGGACCTCAGGATCGGCAGCAAGGTCAGGGAACTGAGAGAGAAACGGCGATACACCCTGCAGGACCTTGCAACAAAATCCGGTTTATCAAAGACACTCCTGGCAGACATCGAAAGCGGTGACGTGATCCCCCCCGTGGCGACACTGCTGAAACTGGCCAAGTCCCTCACCGTCGGCATGGCCTACTTCTTTGAGGAAATGGACAGGGACGACAAGATATCCATCACCCGCAAGGACGAAGGGGTGAGCATCAGGCGGCGTCCCCATCATCACGAAGCGGGTGAGGTCGACTACATCTACAAGGCCCTGGAAACAAAGAAGGTCAACAAACACATGGAACCCCTGCTCGTGGAGATTCAGCCCCTCAAGACGGGTGACATGGTCTTTGTCAATCATGAAGGAGAAGAGTTCCTCTATATACTGGATGGAAGGGTGGAATTTCGTACCGATGATCGCCGGGAGGTCCTTGAACCGGGCGACTCGATCTATTTCGACTCCGATATCAATCACAGCCTGCGTTCTCTCGAGGGGAAGACCGCCCGGCTTATCGGCGTCATCTGGAACAAGGTGTAGGACAACGAAGGAAACGGACCGTCATGCTTGAAATCAGGTTTCACGGTCGCGGTGGACAGGGGACGGTGAGAGCCACCGTCATGCTTGCCAAGGCCTTCTTCAGGGAGGGATACCAGGTACAGAGCTTTCCCCTCTTCGGAGTGGAGCGCAGAGGCGCCCCCGTCGAGGCCTACATACGATGCGACAGGAAGGACATACTCATCAGGACCAATGTCTATACCCCGGACCATGTCGTCGTGCAGGACGCCACACTCCTTCAGGGCATCGATGTGACACGGGGACTCCGTCAGGGAGGATGGATACTCATCAACAGTCCCTGCCCGCCCGCTGACATGTCCCGCTTTACCGGGTTCAGGGTGGCCGTCACCGACGCAAACGGCATCGCCCGTAACCACAACCTGGGCACGCGAACCCATCCCATTGTCAACACATCCATGATCGGTGCCTTCTCCCGCCTCCTCGGGACGCCCCCGATGACCACCATCGCCGAGGCCATCAGGGAGGAGATTCCCGGCGATGCCGCGGCAAATATCGCGGCTGCCGACGATGCCTACCAGAACGTATACCCCGTCGGCACAACGGAACATGACCGTTTTCCCGAACCCGGCTCTCTCATCATGGGGACATGACCGATGACTGAAGAGAAGAGACCTCCTGCCGTCACGCCGCTGCTCCTGGCACGTTCACACATAACAACGGAGGGCAACAAGACAGGCTCATGGCGTTTCCTGAGACCCCGCTATGAAGAAAAGACACCCCCCTGCAGTGTCGCCTGCCCCGCCGGAGAGGACATCGGGCTGATAGAGGAACTGACGAATCAGGGGATGTTCAAGGAGGCATGGGAGACCATCCTCAGGGAAAATCCCTTCCCCGGTGTCTGCGGAAACGTCTGTTACCACCCCTGCGAGGCCGCCTGCAACCGGGGTGAATTCGACGATGCCATTGCCATCAATGCCATAGAGCGATTCCTCGCCGATGCCGCCCGTCGAAACGATGTCAGGCCTTCCCTTCCCCGAGGGGCTCCCCGACAGGAGAAGGTCGCCATTGTCGGCGGAGGTCCCGCCGGTCTCTCGGCCGCCTATTTTCTGACCATGCTCGGTTACGGCTGCGACGTCTTCGAGGCCACCACCGAACCGGGAGGCATCCTCCGGTGGGGCATCCCGGAATTCAGGCTGCCCCTGTCCGTACTCCGGAGCGACATCGCACTGATAGAGGCGCAGGGGGTACGGATCCAGGGAGGGGTACCCGTCTCCGAGGCCTTCGTGCACAAGATGGGCAGGGACTACGATGCCGTCTTCATCGCCTGCGGCTATGCCCGCTCGCGGAGCCTGGGAATCCCTGGAGAAGACCTGGAGGGGATAACCGACGGGCGCCGGTTTCTGCACCACATCCGCCGCGGGAAGAGACCCCGCCTGGAGGGCCTGCAGGTCATCATCGGCGGAGGGAATACGGCCATCGACGTGGCGAGGACGGTGCGGCGACTGGGGGGCACCCCCCTCATCGCCTACAGGCGGAGACTGCAGGACATGCCCGCCTTCGCCGACGAGATCACCATGGCCCGTGAAGAGGGTATCGCACTGAGGGAACTCGTTGCGCCACGGGAGATCACCCCCCATGGAGACGGCTATATCCTGACACTGGGAAAGATGCACATGACGGGTGAAGACGACAGAGGACGGGCCATCGTGGCGCCCGATGGAGGGGCTGCAGAGAAACTCGCGGCGGCGCAGATCTTCACGGCCATCGGGGAAGAGACGGCACAGCCCTGGTCTGTCCCCCCCCGGGGAGATGGAGCGGTGCGCCTCAATACGATCGTCTGCGATTACCGTGCCGGGGATGCCGTCCACCTCTTCGGCGGCGATCTGACCACGGAGACGAAGAGTGTCGTCCACGCAGTGGCCTCGGGCAAGGAGGCGGCCATCGCCCTGGACATACTCTTCAGGGAGGGGCGTGACGCCGTCGAGTCAGGGATCAGTGATTGTCTGGTGGGAGACGGCAGGTTCTGTTCCATGGAAATCCACATGGGGGGCGCCCGTGGTCACCGCAGTCCCCATGTCGTCCCCTACGATGAAATCAACGCAGACTATTTTCAGCTGTCTCAGCGGATTTCCCAGCCGCGGCTCCTGACGGAGGAGCGGATCACCACCTTTGACGAGGTGGATCTCAAGATCTCCGCAGGTATGGCAATCAGGGAGGCGGAGCGCTGTTTCAACTGCGGGCTCTGCAATCAGTGTGACAACTGTTATCTCTTCTGCCCCGATCTCTCCATCATTCGGGACACGACCCCCCCGGGGAGACATATCGACTATGACCACTGCAAGGGCTGCGGTCTCTGCGTCGCAGAATGCCCCCGCAACGCCATGGTCCTGGAGGAAGAAATCGATGAAGCAGGTACTGGAGGGGAGTCAGGCCGTCGCTGAGGCCGTACGCCTGGCACGGGTCGAAGTCATTTCGGCCTACCCCATAACGCCGCAGACACATATCGTCGAATATCTGTCCGACTACGTGGCCGACGGCACCCTTCGGGCCTCCTTTCTCAAGGTGGAGAGTGAACATTCGGCCCTTGCATCGCTCGTCGGTGCGGCAAGCTGCGGTGTGCGGACATTTACGTCCTCTTCGTCTCAGGGACTTGCCCTGATGCATGAAATCCTTCACTGGTCGGCCGGGGCACGGCTTCCCATTGTCATGGCCGAGGTCAACCGCGCCCTCGGCCCGGGCTGGAACATATGGGCCGACCAGTTGGACAGCCTATCGCAGAGAGACACGGGCTGGGTCCAGCTGTACTGTGAACACAGCCAGGAGGTCTTCGACACCGTCCTCATGGCATACCGGCTGGCGGAACGGGTCAGCCTCCCCGTCATGGTGATCATGGATGCCTTCTTCCTGTCCCACACCTATGAACCCGTCGATGTCCCGGACCAGGAAGGGGTCGATCAATTCCTCCCCCCCTTTGCACCCCGATTCCGCCTCGACAGTGATGACCCCGTTGCATTCAGTCCCCTCGTCGCACCACAGCATTACATGGAGATACGGCACAATGCGGCACAGGCAATGGACGAGAGTCTGGAACAGCTTGCCTACATAGAAGGGGAATTTGCAGAGTCCTTCGGCCGCACCTACGGCCCCGTCGAGCCCTTTCTCTGTGACGATGCGAAGATCATTCTCGTCACATCGGGCACCGTGACGGGGACTGCGCGCCAGGTCGTCGGGGACCTGCGCGCACAGGGGGAACGGGTCGGTCTCCTGAAGATAAAACTGCTCAGGCCCTTCCCCGGGGACATGATACGAGAGACCCTGGGAGGGGTGGAAAAGGTCGCCGTCATCGACCGGAACTGTTCCTTCGGCATCGGGGGTATCTTTGCCCAGGAGATTCGGGCCGCCCTCTGCGGACTTGCCGGCTGTCCCCGCGTATACGGCTACATCGCCGGGCTGGGGGGGCGCGACGTCACGACGGGATTACTGGAAGACATATATCGTCACACGAAAGACAGCGAGGTCCCTCCGGAAGAGAGTATCTGGATGGGCCTGCAGGAGGTGGATCATGCCCTTGAACGTCCCTGAAGAGGACTACATGCATTCGGGACACATGGCCTGTCCCGGCTGCGGGGCCGCCATAGCCATGCGATTTTTCCTCAAGGGTCTGGGAAGGAAGGCCGTCATCGTACTGCCGGCCTGCTGTTGGTCCATCATCGCCGGGGCCTATCCCCAGATGTCCCTGAAGGTTCCCGTGATCCATACCGCCTTCGAAACGGGCGGTGCCGTGGCCAGCGGTGTCAGGGCGGCCCTCGATATCAGGGGGGACACGGACACGACGGTGGTGACCTGGGCGGGCGACGGCGGCACCTTCGATATCGGCTTTCAGTCCCTCAGCGGCGCCGTGGAACGCAACGAGAATTTCATATATGTCTGCTACGACAATGAGGCCTACATGAACACGGGGGTACAGCGCAGCTCCTCCACACCCTATGGCGCATGGACCACCACCACACCGGGCCGGTCATGGAAACGGATGCGGAAGAAGAATATCGTCGAGGCGCTGGTGGCACACCGGATTCCCTACGCCGCCACGGCCAGCATCGCCTTTCCCGAAGACATGGTCCGCAAGGTCGAAAAGGCAAAAGGGATCAAGGGGTCACGCTTTCTGCACGTCTACACGACCTGTCCCACGGGCTGGCGCATCCCCTCGGAGATCTCCGTGAAGATTGCCCGGATGGCGGTGCAGACCAACATCTTTCCCCTCTACGAGGTGGAAGGGGGCACACACTACCGGATCAATTACCGGCCCAAGGAATTCCCCGTGAGAGAATACTTCAAGCTCCAGGGGCGTTTCAGGCACCTCAGCGACGACGACCTCGCCGAGATACAGGCAATGGTCACCGAAGACTGGGAACTGCTCCTCAGAAAGGCCAGTGGGGTCGGGTCCTGAAGGGTGCACTGAACAGCGGGCCTGTGACCGTTGCGCGCGGCGGTGAGGGTGCATGAGTACAGAAGAGACCATTTCCTGTGCCCCCGTCGCCGTGAGGGATAGGGGCTATTTCCCCTGTTCCTCTTCGTAGAGCTGCATCAGCCTCTTTTTGGGCAGTCCCGTCATTCGCTCTATCTGCCTGAAGTTGAAGGGGAGCCTCCGGGGGGTAAAGATTTCGTGGAAGATGCTGACGAAATAATCGTCTGTCATCCCCGCCAGATAGTCGATGACGATGATCTCGGGGGGCGTCTTCCTGAGGTAGGTCTGCGCCGGATCGTCGCGATCGATGAGATTGACATGATCGAAGAAGACGGGAGAATCGGTGCGCTCATCCTTCACATCAGCCAGAAACCGCCGGTAGAGGGCGTCGAACATCCCCCCTATCTTCTCCCTCTGTGTCTTGATGAGGGGGTTGTTGTAGATCCGCCGGTAGTTGAAATCCTGCAGTATGCGCAGCTGGTCGAAGCGGCGGGCGCTGTAGCCGATCTCGTCACGGCCGCGGCTCTGCTCGATGATGTCCATGGCGAGGTTGTTGACGATCTCCCTGTTTGAATCGCCCAGTAGGCGGGGAAATTCATCCGCTTTGATCAGCCCGATGACGACGGCGTCTTCGATGTCACGCCCCAGAAAGGCGATGGTATCGACGAAACGGACGAGACACCCCTCCAGCGTCATGGGGACGACCGTCACGTTTCGTTCCTTCTTTTTCCGCTCTATCTCGCCGTCGAAGGTATCCCAGTCCTTTCCCCGCTCGGGACCGATGGAGGGTTTCACGTCCTCGCCGTCGTGGCTCAGGATACCGTCGAGCACCTGCAGCGTGAGATTGAGACTCCTCCCCCCCGTGCCCGGGATGTGGGAACCCTCGAGTTTATCTAGGGCCCTGACACTCTGCACGCCGTGTCGAAAGTAGAAGCTCTCGTCTCCCAGCTTCTGCGTTACCTCGTTGTTGAGGTGTTCCTCTCCGTCGTGGCCGAAGGGGGTATGGCCGATGTCGTGACCCAGGGCGATTGCCTCCACCAGATCCTCATTGAGCCGAAGCGCCCGCGCAATGATCCGGGATATCTTGGAAACGAGCTGGACGTGGATGATACGGTGGGTAATGAGGTCGTTCTCCGAGAGTGAAAAGACCTGCGTCTTGTCGATATAGCGCGTGAAGGCGGCGGAATGGAGGATCCGGTCGCCGTCCCGTGAGAAGGAGGGGCGTATATTGGGAAAGGGCTCCTCGTATCGCCGCACCCCGCTCGCGCTAGGCGTCGCGTAGGGCGACAGGATCTTTCCCTCGCGCTCGGCAAATTCACTGATAACCCGCTGTTCCAGTTCCGACAGGCCGCTCATCCATACCCTCCCCCTAAACATAGGGACAGCTCTTTTTCACTGCTGGCACTGTCACCCGCCGTGCCACTGCCTGCAGGCATGTACCCCCTGCAGTTACGGCAGACAGGCGCAGTCCCTAGGCAAGCATCTTTTCCGCCACCTCGACGACGCATCGTGCCGTGATGCCGAATTTTTCATAGAGGACGGAGGCGGGGGCACTGGCACCGAACCCCTCCATACCGATGACGACACCGTCCATGCCCACATAGCGTTCCCATCCCACACTGCTGCCCGCTTCCACGGCGACCCGTGTGCGTACCGCGGCAGGCAGGACGCCTTCACGGTACTCCTCGGACTGGCGATCAAAGACCTCCCAGCTGGGGAGCGAAACGACGCGGACAGCAACCCCCCGTGCCGCCAGTTCCTTCCCGGCCTCGAGGGCGATCTGCAGTTCCGATCCCGTGCCGATGAGCACGATATCGGGGGTCCCCGTCTTCGAATCCCACAGGACATATCCCCCCTTCTGAAGCCCCCGGGCCGATCCGTATATCTCGCGATCCTGTATGGGAACATCCTGACGGGTGACGACGAGGGCAGTGGGGCCCTCCCGGTGACAGAGGGCAAACCGCCACGCCTCCACGGTCTCCGCCGCGTCGGCCGGTCGCATGACCGTCATGTTGGGCATGACGCGCAGGCTCATCAGGTGTTCCACGGGCTGGTGCGTCGGGCCGTCTTCTCCGACGCCGATGCTGTCATGGGAAAAGACATAGACGGCATGGAGTCCCATGAGGGCGGCGAGCCGCATGGAGGGACGCATGTAGTCGGAAAAGGTGAAAAAGGTCCCCGTAAAGGGGATAATCCCCCCGTGCAGGGCCAGCCCCGATGCGATGGCACCCATGGCATGCTCACGAACGCCGAAGTGGATATTCCTCCCGCCATAGTTCCACGTCTCGCCTACCGATCCCTGTATCCCCCCGGGCACATCACGGGGATCCTGGAAGTCGCCGTATCCCTTGACCCAGGCGAGGGTCGAGGGGTTCAGATCGGCCGTCCCGCCGATCAGTTCGGGCAGTGAGGAGGCCAGCGACTGCATGACCGCCTCGGAGACCTTTCTCGTGGAGATCCCCTTCTCGTCGCCTTCATAGCGGGGCAGTGGCGCATCCCACCCCTCGGGGAGGTCGCCTGCCATGATCCGGTCAAATTCTGCCGCCATATCGGGAAGGTCATCGCGGTACCGGGCGACGGTGGTCTGCCATGCCGCTTCCCCCTCCCTTCCCCGGTCGACGGCGCGGCGCATGTGTGCCAGGACATCGTCGGGAATGAAGAATTCCTCATCGACGGGCCATCCCACCCCTTCCTTTGCCCCCTGCACCTCACGGGCCCCCAGGGGTGCCCCGTGACACTGGTATGTCCCCGCCTTGGTGGGCGCCCCATAGCCAATCTGGGTAGAAAGGGCGATGAGCGAGGGACGGTCCGTCTCGGCCCTGGCAGACTGAAGCGCCCCGTCAATGGCATCGATATCGTTGCCGTCGCCTACCTCGACTACATGCCAGCCGCAGGATTGAAAGCGCCGGGGAACGTCTTCCGAAAAGGAGAGATTGGTCGATCCGGCGAGGGAGATCTTGTTGTCATCGTAGAGGACGATCAGTCTGCCGAGCCCCAGGTGTCCCGCCAGAGAACAGGCCTCGGCGGAGATGCCCTCCATGAGGTCTCCATCACCGGCCATGACATAGGTGTAATGATCGACTATCTTTCTGTCGCCGTCATTGTAGCGGGCCGCGAGATAGGCCTCGGCAATGGCCATGCCGACGGCATTGCCGATACCCTGTCCCAAGGGGCCCGTCGTCACCTCGACGCCGGGTGTATGCGGAAATTCCGGGTGTCCCGGCGTCTTGCTTCCCCAGGTCCTGAAGGCCTTGATATCCTCCAGTGACAGATCATATCCCGTCAGGTGGAGCATGGCATAGAGGAGCGTGGAGCCGTGTCCCGCAGAGAGGACAAAGCGGTCCCGATCTACCCAGTGGGGATCGGCGGGATTATATTTCAGGTGCCTCGTCCAGAGGACATAGGCCAGGGCCGCCCCCCCCATGGGCAGGCCGGGATGGCCGGAATGTGCCTTTTCTATGGCATCAACGGCAAGAAATCGAATGGTATTGATGGAACGTTCGGCGATAAGCGCCTCGGTATCAGACATGGTAAATCCCCTAACACGATGTATTTGTACCACTGTTACATAAACAATTTTTCCCGGCAGGTAAATGATTATTTTGGAGACTCCCGGCACCCCGCCCGGAATAGTGGTACAGAGGGCAGAAGGGGGCGCCGATACCTGTCACCGCTCCCCTTCCACGGCCCTTCCCTGAGATCGCGAGCCTCTTTTCTTTTGCAATTACAGCGAATAGAGTGTACATGTCCGGCAGAGGGGGATGCATCACCCCGCTTAACTTGAAGGTACAGAAGGAATCGGGACGTATGGGCATACAACGGGATTTTACCAGTCAGTTCGACAAGAATTTCAGACTTTTTCTCGAACTGATGGCCATCAAGATACAGGAGATCCTGATGATTTCAAGCCCCTACGATGCCTTCAGGATCGAGGAAGACGGCAGTCTCGCCTCCCGTATCATCAATGAATACAGCGGCCTCAATCTCAGCAAGCC
>Ga0272441_10004996_pt1 | contig 23467 bp, 26 predicted proteins | sample SSMProp6N_FD_193582 | JGI IMG/M metagenome (GOLD analysis project Ga0272441, IMG submission 193582) | Marine sediment archaeal communities from Little Sippewissett salt marsh, Falmouth, MA, United States - SSM-Prop-6N | ecosystem: Environmental > Aquatic > Marine > Wetlands > Sediment ...
AATGCCAATTAGGACCCTGATCGAGTTCATCATAGTATTTATTATTCTACTTCACAATAAGAGGCATTAATGTGTTATATGGATATTGAACCTTACAGTTAGATTTATTAAAAAACACCTATTCAGTTCAAACATGCGTTCAAGAAAAATATACGCTTCATCGATCATTTTACTCTCAATGTTCGCCGTGATCTTTGCTTTTGCAGATTTTTCATTATCTAAGAGCAACACGGTCTCGGACTCTCAAACAGACAAGTTCATTTGTGGCGATCCTAAATCAGACTTTTGTGATGTGCTATATCTTTATGTTGAACTTGATGGTGATATTGATAGCGACTTGATAGATGGTCTCGTTAGGGGAATTGAGAACAAAGGAATTGACATAAGGCTACTTGAGGAGCTTGGAGATGTTGATTCACAGGTAATGGCAATATACTTAGAGCGTAATGATTTCAGCTATACGCCATTTTATTGTAGCTCATCAATCGATATCGTTTTAGGATATTCATCAGATGGGAACACTGAATACTTCGATGACTGGTCTGAATATCGATCACCGGAAGTTTCGACCGTCCAAGGCACAGTATATTACAAATGCAACATTGCAATTGCCGACAAATCAAAAGGACTGATGTCCTATAAGGGTTATGAGAGCATTCTGGATAGCTCTATAGTAAATTGCGTTTGCTCAAAATTGCCTAAAGAATTGATCTAATCCTCTATTTAAAACATAGGAGTATGTATTTTCTTTACATTATTTATCATCTCGCTAGGCGCTGTATCATAAATATTATATTATTGGAAGTAAAATCCATATTGGAAGTTGGTCGACAGTCTGTTATTCATGATTATTTGGCATTATGAGAGAATCCCATGACAGAGAAATTTATGAAAAAAGTATATTCCCCTGAAATATTTTTTGATGATCTACATTTCCTCATTAATAACATTTCAAAAATCATAGGTGCATTTGGAAATAAAGATATCAATAGGCCCTTCATTGAAAAAATAATGACCGTGACAACCGCAGTTAACGGTTGTGTTTATTGTTCCTGGTTCCATGCAAAGCAGGCCTTGGCAAGCGGTATCAGTGAAAAAGAGGTCCAAGACCTTCTAAATCTGCAATTTCATACCACAGCATCCAAATTTGAAATAACGGCACTGATGTATGCTCAGCATTATGCGGAGACAGATAGGGGCCCGGACCCAGAAATGACATCAAGACTATTTGACCACTATGGTGAAGAGACTGCTAACGACATTTTATTGTTAATACGAATGATAACTTTCGGTAATCTTTTTGGCAACACATGGGACGCTGTTATAAACAGATTAAAAGGAAATACTGCAGAAGATGGCAATCTGTCATTTGAATTGTTATTCTTCTTGGTGTCATTTTTGTTCATGGTGCCCATGATGCTCATAATTGGGAAGAGCGATGGAAGCTCTGGCTAAGTTCATATTTTCACTCTTCCAGAAATTCAATGATCACGGGTCGTGATTTGTAGATATCTTGTAGGTCCAATCCAAATTTGTATGTGTCTTCGAGCCATTCATACAGTTCTTCAAGGTCCTCGTTCCATTCGCTCTTTACAACTTTCAATGGTGTCTCGCCAATATTGTTGGCGATAGACCTGTCAGCCCCATTTTCAATAAGCAACTTGACAATTTCCACACGGCCTAAAAATGCAGCCAGATATAGGGCCGTGTTGCCATCGTAGTTTTGAAAATCAATGTCAGCCCCATTTTCAAGCAAGTATTCCACCGTTGACTCCCGGCCATATGCCGCTGCCACGATGAGGGGAGAGGAACCGTTCGCTGGCTCCCGGGCGTCCACACTCGCCCCTGCTATGAGATGTAGACCTATGATCTCATTGCTGCCTGTGATGACAGCTTCCCATAAGTCCATCTGTAATATATTTGATAGAATTACGTCCTTTTCTGTCGTCACGAAGAATCTTCCTATCTTTGTCGATCCATCCATCTCATAGTAGGTTATGTAAGCATCAGGTATAGTGAAGTCGTTTTCGGATGACACTTCCCACCAAGCTCCTTGGTTAGTCCTAAGCGTTGTGAGGGTCACTACCATGTTCGGCACCCATTCTATATCACTTGAGACGATTGCATCTGGAGGTAGATTTTCCTCCAAGTATCTCGCCAGTTCGTCACAGTCGGTGTCATACTGCTTGTCAAGGACAATGCCGTCATCGTTCGCCCACATGAAAAAGACCGCATCGCTCCCTGTAAGATTTATCATGATCGGGGGCCAATGGGTGGTAACCAAAGAAACGGATGGAACAAGCATAGCGATGATGAGCAAAGCTATGCCCTTCTTGGTTGTAAAGTTATTTCTAAGATATATCGCAATGCATATCGCCCAGAAGGGGACCACATGAAGCCAGTATCGTCCTCCATAGAACAACAGGATCGGCAATGTGCCCAGTATGACCATCATTATCGTCTTGTTCTCTATTCTGGTGTCATCCATTTTGATGAAAGCGACAATGCCCAGTATCAGGAGTATGGGATTGACTATCTGAAGTGATAGAAGCCCGATGAAGACGCCTTTGATGGAAAGGAAGTGATCAGTAGTTGAAGAGAATGCTCCCTTGTAAATTAGGACCCTTGCCAACCATGGCAGATAGATGGCCAATGAGGCACTGGATATGATGGTGAATTGTTTTAGATATTCCCGGTACTTCAAGGATATGAGCAGCAGCGTGAACAGGACCACGAATGGGAAGGAGAGGTGAGAATAGAGCATAGCTGTCATTATTATTATAGAAAATATCACCTTCTTTCTTACAAAACAAAATATCAAAAGGGGCAAGAACATGGTCACGAATGAGGATGGCAGCGCCATCGTCGAGATTAGCATTATGCCCATGTCCATGCTTAGAAAGAATATGGAGAGGGCAGCTATCTTTGAACCAAAGAACTTCCTGGCAAGGAACCATGTGGTAATCAGGGTCAGCGGGTACGTAAGTGCCTGCAGGTACTTCCCGCCTTGTATGACGTTTTCTGGCGACCGTGAAAGGAACGCCACTATGAGATGGAACAAGGGCGGGTACAGGTGTGGTCTGCCCGTCGGGGCGAACTCCCAAAAGTCCCATACCGGTATTGTTCCAAGCTCCAGTATCTTCCTTGATATGGCAAGATGATACCAGAGGTCAATGACGTTTGGCGAGAACTTCTTCATATTTATTAGAAAGCTCAAGAAAACTATCGCCAGGAAAACTACACCCGCCCAGTCCCAATGTTTTTCAGATTCCGGGGATTCATGGACAATTGTCTCTTCCCCACCCACCCTCTTGACAATATATACAATGAAAAAGAGAAGTGCGCCAAGAATCAGGAATGCCAATGCCAGGGCATATCCCATGTAAACAAGGAGCAACAATCCAAATATGGCTGCCAACCAGCTTATAGCCTTCCAGTATCTGCCACGATGCCAACACCAAAGTACTACAGGGCCTAGGCCACAGGTGGCCATGATGAAAGGAAGTTTGAAGAAGGGCCCATACAATCTAATGAATATATATTGGATCGAGTGGTACATCAACGGCAACGTGCCAGAGATCCCCTTGGGCCTTTCATATGCCTCGTAGGCTCCAATCAGGCGATATAGGGTGCCTAATATCCTTCCCAAGATGATCAGAACAATACATATCAGGAATAATCTCAGGAAGAAAGACAGTAGTATACCTGTTAGTATTAATATCAATGCCAAGAATGAGAATACTATTTTCTTTTTTCCCATGCCCCTTCTTTTGTAAATATAGGACGAAAGAGGGAACATACCCAGCGTGAGCGACCAATACGCTGGCAGATGCCATCCCCTTCCCGTAAGACGGATGGTCAGTCTTTCAACCAGGTCGGGGAATCGGTCCATTGATAATAATGGATGTAGTCAAATAATATTCTTTCCTTCCGGTTCAGTTCAACTTTAAACCTTTCTTATGTTCGTGCAAGTGACAAGTTAGTTCTGTATTTGAGTGATTGTTACATACCCACCATTGGAATGCACAAAAGGTGCGTATTGTAAAAAATGAAAAATTAAGAATTGTTCACGTTCTCCTTGAATGTATCATATAGCATCTTAAGGAATCTGCTTGATTCAAGATAGTCCTCCTTCATCTTCTGGGCCATCTCCCTATCAATCCCTCCATCGATCAGCTCTGTCTCAAAGATCTTTCCTGCTTTCTTGGCGTCCCTGTTCAACCTGAACAATGAATAGCCCGTCCTTACTAAAAAAGGGATGAGGGAAGGGCTCATCTTTATCACCTGCATGACGCCCTTGGATGCTGAATAGTTCTCAGACATTTCCTCATCTTCATTCTTCTTCTTTGTTATGAAAATGCTGGCTGCCCATGTTCTTGAACATGGCGCCGATGTTGAGGGTGGACATGTACTGTCTTGTCAGGTCAAACGCCTGTTCATCCTTCATTCCAGCGTTCTTGAGCTCTTTGTAGAACGTTGAGATGGCTACACCGTAGTTCTTCGCTTGGTCCGTGCCGTAAAGGACGCCTGATAGCTCCTTTAGCATACCAGGGACCTTGTCCGACACCACTTCAAGTATCTCCTTGATCTTCTCAGGGTCTGGCATTTCGTTCTCACTCATTGTTAATACCTCCAAAGTGTTCTAATAGATGAATGGGTGAACACACTATATAGCGATGCCGAGTATTTGTGACCACTTTCTGAGCACATCCTCAGATATGTAGAAGGTCGTGATCTTTCTATCATCATTTTTGACGACAATATTCTTTTCCTCAAGTGTCATCAACTTTTCTCGAACCACTCTTCTTGAAGCGCTGCCTCTCCTGCTCTTGACGCCTTCGGTGATCTGTGATATGTTCTGATAACCTTTGTCTACAAGGACGCATATTATGTCTTTGGATATGGGGTCCTTTATATCGGGTGTCAATAGGTCTGGAGATATCCTGCCGTTGCGAAGGGCGATGTCCAGAAGCTTAAAATAGTTCTTGGTACTGTTCTGCATCTCTTGGATGGGTCTTATCAACTTGGATATCTGATCCTCAAGTTCGGCTATCCTGTCCTTGAGTTCTTTTATCTGTTCTGGAAGCGCCTTTTCTTCATCCACGGGTATAATAGTATTGGCAGTTTTTAATAGTTAGGATGTTTGTCAGGGAAACTTCATTGTAATAATAAGCAAAGATAAATATATCAAAAACAATAGTATTTTCCATGGCGGAATTTGTTCATTTTGATCTGCCAGCCGATGACCTTGATAGAGCTATGAAGTTTTATTCAGATGTTTTTGACTGGAAGTTCGAGAAGACGCCGATGGACTATTACTTCATATCGCAAGGAGATAGGGAGGGAAGTCTTAGGGGTGGCATGGGCAAGCGTGGCGCGCCAGGACAGAGCATCACCAATTTCATTGGTGTGGAGAGATTGGAGAACTATATTGAGAAGGTCGAGAATGCCGGAGGAAAGGTTTTCAGCCCCATACAAACTGTACCCGGTTTTGGGCGTATGACAATCTGTCTTGATACAGAAGGAAACTCCATCGGGCTCTGGGAAGAGGATCCCAATGTCAAGTGAAATTCATATTATATCGTCCCTTTTCCTATAGACCATTCCCTGGAATGAAGCCACAACATCTCCTGAATCATCAGAGATGATAATGTCATAAGATGCTATTTTGGGATTGATAGACACCTCTTTAGCTTCAGCAATTAGCTGGCCTTTGGTCACAGCCTTTGTATAATGTATGCTGCAGTTTATGGCCATTGATAGTTTTCCATGGGAATTCGAAGCTGCACCAAGTGCCATATCAGCCAGGCTGAAAATTGCTCCGCCGTGTACAGTACCAAAGAAGTTCTTGTGTCTTTCGTCAATCTCCATCACCACCTTTGAGTGTCCTTCTGAAACATCTATCACCTTCATATTGCAGTGATGGGAGAAGTTGTCGTTGTTCATCAGGTCCATCAGTCTTTCTTTTTTTTCAGGTTCCATACAAAAAATGAATGAATGCTCATTAAAAACCATTCCTATAAACATGGAAATAGAGGCATCAAGATGGTTGTTCATCTCATAATTATGTATGCCACCAACAAAAATATATTATATTTCTTCTATTCTATAAGATATGGATGCTTTGCTATTGATAGGTATATCAGGGATGCTTTTCATACTAGTGGCATTTCTTCTCAATCTTTTCAATTTCATTATTCAGGATTCTATCCTCTACTGTTCCCTGAACATATTGGGCAGCTTTCTGTTGGGCATCAATGCATATTATATGGATTCTTTACCGTTTTTGATCTTGGAGATAGTATGGTTCATATCATCATTCTATAATCTAATGACGGTGCTTTTCAATGATGAAAAGGGGAGGAGACCTATACATTTGTCACCGCTTGAGATGGAAAAGAGAAGATTAGTAAGAAGATAAACTCAATAAAAAGACTAAAATTATTATCTAATAATATAATATATTATATTTTTTATCCTAATTATAAAATTATATTAGATAAAAAGAGATAAATATATAAATACCTTCTTTCAATTTTCTTTTGGTGCATATATCATGAAGAAAATCATATTGGCAATGATTGTGATATTGGGCATCTTATCAGCCGGCTGTATTAGCAATGGAGACAATGGCGGAGATACCCCTGTTGTGGAGCTTGTATACATGTCCGGGTGCGGTAACATGCCGTCAGCGTTGTCAAACGATCTGATCGATGCCTATATTGCCTGGCAGCCTAATGTTGCCATAGCAGAAGTTGCGGAGATAGGAAAGGTCATCTCCTATTCGAGAGATCTTCCACCAGAGGGAAAATGGCATGACCATCCATGCTGCGTGATCAATGTCAGTGAGGGATTCGCAGAGGAGAACTATGACGTTGCAAAGTATCTTACAATGTTATTGATACTTGCAAGCGATTATACGCAGGAGAACCCAGAGATGGCGGCCCAGGCGGCGGCACAATGGATATTTGCCAATCAGGACCTTACATTCGGTGACAAGGTGGTAAACTCGCTGGATATTGAGAGAGCCTCTTTGCCGACCATAAACTTCACGACAATCCCTTCCCAGGAATGGAAGGATGGATTATACACGTTCGTCAACTCCCTTGAGGAGATAGAGATGATAGATAACGAGCTTAAAGGGAAGACCAATGAAGAGCTTGAGGATATCCTTTTGCATGATAGCCTCTATGAAGATGCAATGATGTCACTTTCGAGTGGCGACTACCTGGATTCAACGCCTGACGTGGATGGGGTGGTCAATGTAAATCTTGGGTACCTGGCAAAAGATGACCATGATACTGCTCTTTTCGTGGCCGCCTATGAATGGGAATACTTCAGGGATGAGTTTGGCATTTACTTTGAGCCTATAAACATAGGGCCATTAGGCACCTACGACCTCGTGGTCAACGGTACAACTGTTGCAAGAGTAAAGGCTCTTGAGTTCAATGGGGGCTCTGCCGAGATGACGGCGCTTAGCCAAGGAAATGTGGACTTTGGGCTAGCCGGCGCACCACCTGTGATACTGTTCATGGACCAGGGAGCTCCTGTTAAGATCATCTGCCCACTAATGACCGAGGGTTCAGGCGTTGTTGCATCTCTGGATGCGACATACGATGATTGGGACGGATTCGTTGACTTCATAAAGGATAGCTATGAGAATGGGAAGACCATAAAGATTGGCGTACCAATGCTGGGCTCTATTCAAGATGTCATGCTCAAATACTCTTTAAGAGAGTCTGGAATCGAATTCCAGACCTAATCTTTTCTTTTTTTAGAATATTTTTTTAATGTTCAATTCAATATTGGACCATGAACGCTTTTGAAACATACATGTCCGAGAAGGACAAGATTAGGAATTCTATAAATAGCCATATCATGTCAATGTTGAACTCGCTTCCCATCGGCAGTTTTGAGAGCATCATGGATATTGGTTCTGGCACAGGTGTCACCTTATTATCTCTATTAGAGGTACACGAATTCAGGGCTTATTGCATTGACATTGACAAGGATAGCCTTGACGTTTTGAGAAAAAACGCTTCTGATATGGGAAAGGAGAATAACTTGGAAATCATACAAATGGACATGAGGGATATAGATTTTCCTCCTGAATATTTTGACCTTATTCTATCTGAGGGATCAGTTCAGTTCATAGGCTTTGAAAAGGCTTTGAAAGAATGGGGGCGAATGGTCAAGAAGGGAGGATACCTCATAATACATACGGATATCTTTGACAAGGAGGAGAGGTTGAGACTGGTAAAAGACAATGATTTCAATCTTTTGTCCATGTCAGACATATCCAAGGAGGAATGGCTAAATACATATATGGTACCTCTCCTAGAGCTCATAAGGAAGACGTCATCAATCTATCAGGATGATGTTAAATTGAATAGGCAGCTTCAAAAAGATTCTGCAGAGGTCAACATGGCGATGGAGAATCTAAATTCCCTCTCATCAATGATATATCTTCTAGAAAAAATATAGGGAATTTCGTCATATTAATATTTAATGACGCCATATCGTTTGGCAATGGATGTCAATGATATTGAAGAGATGGTCTTGGAATCGATTGAGAACTATGAAAGATACAGTGAAGTCCTAAGCTTGAGCGGGGAAAGGCCGAATCTCTTCTATCCTAAATGGGATTTTTTTGTAGGTCTTCTAAGCAGTGATAATGCATATAGGAGGGCATTGGGTGCCAAGGTGATTGCTAATATTGTAGCTGTTGATTCTTTGGGTAAGTTTGAGCTAATCTTTGACAAGTATTTTGGATTGTTGGAAGATAAGATATCTGTTGCTGGCCATATAGCAATATGCTCTGTCAAGATATTTATGGCTAAACCTCATTTGGAGGGTCGTATAATGGAAAAACTCTTTGCTATCGAAGATTCAACGCACAAGCATAAAGGATTGTTGAAGTCTTATGTTATTGAGGCGTTTGAAGCTATATTTCCCCAGTCTCGCTATAGATCCGGGATAATAGGTTTCGTCGAAAGGGCACTGGATAGTGATAGCCCAAAAACGAGAAAGATGGCAAAGACCTTTTTGAAAAAGCATGGCCCAAAATAATGGATTATAAAACATTCAAAGGAGCCGCCATCCAGCTACAACAATAATTTTGATGGCGAGGCAGTTTATGTCAATCTCTACTATCTTCAGATATCCTATGTTTGATATTTAATGCAAATTCTTGAGCCCTTTTAATGTCTTGAGCATTTGGCCTTCCTATATTAATGCCTCCAAACAGTTTAAGGAAGCTGTTGGTGTTGTATCCTGGACAGGAGAACTCATCTAGGATGATGTAGCCTTTTTTTAGTAGCTTTTCCCTCAGTGCCCTGTGATTTTTTTCAGTATATTTCTTAATTTCGTTTTCTCTTGAGACGATTTCTGGCGCGCCATATGTAGAAAATATGAATGCCTTTTTGTTTTTTTCATTTGGTAGACTCTCCAAAAGCTCAAGGATCTGTTGATGATGTTTTCCACCATAGATGCCAGAACCAAATCCTATTAGGTCGTAATCCCGAATATCCGTGACATGCTGTGGATTAGCTATTATTGCATCAAGAGCCTTTGCCATGGCTTGGGCTATTTTCTCAGTATTGCGGTGATGATAAGAATATAATATCAAAAGGGGTTTCATCAGAATACATCACCTTTTCATAAATTAATAGTTAACTTCATTCTCAGAATTATAAAAGTATGAAATAGTATAAATATTAATTTCATTATAATGATATCAATGCCATTTGAAATCAAGAGACTTGATCCCTCATTGAAGGATGATTTCTTTCGAATTCATAGTCAGGAGAATGATTTTGGATTCTGCCATTGTGTTTTCTGGAGAGTGCCTATCAGGGAGGATTGGGATAAGAGGAGCACCGTACAAAATAGAAAGCTAAGGGAGAAATTGTTCGAAAAAGGCATATCCGATGGTTACCTACTCTATATTGACCATGAACCCATCGCTTGGTGTCAATGCTGCCCAATTGAAGACCTAGTAAGGCTAAAGCAAAGAGTTGCATTTGAAGATGGTGACAAATATTGGGTCATTCCATGCCTTTTGATGAAAAAGAGTCACAGGTCAAGGGGATATATGAAAAAGATGCTAGGCATGGTGCTCGAGGACCTCAAGGTAAGGGATGTAAAGAGGGTCAGGGCATATCCAAAGGTCACAGAGGTCTTCGATCCCATGGATAACTGGACCGGGTCTGAAGAAATGTTTCAAGACCTAGGTTTCAAAAAAATCGATGAGAGACGCGGGTTGGCCATATATGAAAGAGAACTGTGATAATCAGATTACATGACCATTACCTTATGTTGTTGCGTCTGCGTCTGTTCCTTATTTTGATCGTTATCTACTGCATACCACCTCAGTTCTATTATGCCATGAAGTATTCCCCAGTCCTGGATATGTATCTCCAACATGTCCACCGATACCATTTCCTGAAATGTTTCGTCCCAAATGCCATCTTCATCATGATCCCACGCTATCTCATAGTAGATGTAATCCACACCTGATTGGTCATCTATCGCATGGAGCCATATGGGGGTGTATGGAGCAATGACATAGCCATCTTCCCAGTTGGGTTGTCCAACTTCCTTTGATGTGTTTGGCGGTGTTGTGTCCTCGATCTCAGGCGAGTAGTATATTGTGATACTATCGCTTCCATAATTCCCTGCCGCATCCTCTGCCCCAATTGTTACCACGTTCCACCCCTCACTCAGATTTAATATATCTATAACTAAGGGAATATATGCCTGGGGTGGATCGTAATATCTGCTATCGTTGACCGATCCGCCCAGCCATAAGCAGGTATAATCAATTCTAACTATTCCAGAATCAAAATCAGATGCATGAAAGACTATTGTTATTTGAGGACTAAACACTTCAACGTTGTCCTCTGGATTAGTTATCTCTACGATAGGGCCTTCGATATCAGGAACATTATCAACATGTATCTCTATTGTATCAGTACCTTCACCGCCACCATAATCTATCATAGAAGCTTTTAGTAAGTAAGTACCGTCTGCTACATTTGTTGAGTTCCAAACAGCTGTCCATCCATCCGAATCATCCTCATCAATTGATATAATTTGCCATTCACCACCATTCTGGAGCTCAAATGTCGTTTTTGATATGTCCTCAGAGTCCAAATCATCAACAACAATTATTGGGATTGTACCGTTGACGATGTCCCCCTCAAGGGGTTCTATGATGTTTGGTTTGGGGGCATTGTTGTTAACATAGACAGAGACAAAGTCTGTTCCAGCTGTTCCTTTCTCATCTACCAATTTTGTCCTGAACAGGAAGAATCCATCTTTGACCCCTTTGGTGTCGTACTCGACCACCCAACCGCCCGAGGATGAGTAATCTCTATTATTGCTTCCTGCAGGATCTATGGATACGAATGTGTCCTTTGGTATGTCCACACTTTTTTTTGGGCATATGACAATAAGGGAATGAACATACTGATCCTTGTTATCGTATTTGACATCGCTGCCCTCTTTCCAAGTACCCGTCTTATCAGTCGAGTTCCATGCATTTTGGGAGTCGGTTGTACCGAATGTGTGCGATCCATCTGTATTCGCTTTGTTGTTGGCTGAATTGCCTGCAACAAAATGGCCGCCAGTTTTTTTCCCTTTAGGGATAATAAATAATATAACGCACTGTCCGGATTTTAGCTCATTGAAGTATTGTTCCCAAGTAGGATTCTTAATTATCTTGACAGAATATCCTTGGTCGTTCTCGCAGCCAAGGCCAATCTCGGTTAGATAGTCACGCACTCCCTTTTGCATCTGTTCGGGAGTCACGCCTTTCTTTTGAATTTCTTCAAGACCCTTTGTTTTTCCAGCGTCGTCCCCCGGGACGGTGGGAGCCATCTTTTTTGCAAGCAGCTTTGCCAGGTCTTTTAGAGATAGTTGCTTCCCGCCAAAGTTCTTGAGCTTACTGTTCTTGTTGGCTAATCTCCATATGCCGTTTGCTACTGAAGTTGGTCCACAGAAATTGTTCTTTCCATCAAGGGTACTTGATCCATCCACATTTGGGCCAACATCATATTGTGAGAGATCCCCAATATTTTTCTGGCTGGCCTTATTTCCAGAACCATTGAAAACCTCGAGTTCGTAATAAGAAATATCCTCGTCAGTTGTAGTAACTTCAAATTGGACCAATCCAGTCAACTGGCTTTCAAATACTGGGGATTGGATTATTGGTATAGGGGGTGTAGGGTCATAGTATACTTCTGATATGTAGCTTCCTTCTTGTCCTGCATCGTCCCTCATGATGGTTCGGATATAATAGTATCCTTCAGGAAGGTCTGATATGTCCCACCAGATGTTCCATCCTCCAAGTCCCTCGCCATTCCTTACATCTCCCTCCTCACCAAACCATTCTCCCTCGAAACTTGGATCATAATCTTCACCGATGAACGTCCATTGATCTCCATTTGCAGAATATTCGAACTGGGTGGATACTATATCGTTTGCCAGATTGAGTTCAACTGCAGTAAGCCTGATAATTTCCCCAGAAATGGCTGTGATTTTCCATGAATTCCCATATAGATCCCAACTGTTTGAGGGATTGGTTATGAAAGGGTCCGGTGGAATATTATCAGGGGATATGGTCGTGGTAGGGGGTTGAGTGGTGGGTGCTGGCGTTGTGGATGGTGCCAAAGTTGTAGGTGTTTCTGTTTCTTCAATTGAATCATCAGTAATACAGCCAGAACTAAGAATTATCATTATTAGAATTAAAGCGGTCTGGAGCTTGGTGATTCTCAAGTTATCACCAATAGATTATATAGTGCTTAATAGTATAAATACATTTTTAATTTAACGACATATATTTTCTAATTTTTTTCAATATCCACTTAGCTACTATTTTTTATTTATTTAGTAGAATTATACATTTTTACATGAAGTCAAGGAAACCTCAAAAATCTTATCACAGGAATCATTGAATTTTAGAAATATGGATCATATCTATAATGCTCTGACAATACTATATTTTTTGAGGGTCACATATCAGTTGTTCTAACAAATTCAAAGGGCCGAAAGTGAGTTTTAAGCACTTTTTATCATTTTGTAGCCCAATGCAATTATGGAAAGAGACAAGAAAGCCACAGATGTGGCCTCTGGAATCGCTCCAGCCCATGCATAATGATATTCCCCTGGCCAAAATATTGCCCACATAAGTATTGACAGGAATGAAGAGGATACCATTATAATACCTAATATATCTCTTTCGATGACATGTCCTACACCCAAGGTCATTATGGAAAATGTCACTAAGGAAAAAAACATTATTGTGGCTATAACGTGGGCTGGATAAACATCTTCAGGGAATATACCTATCATCATCAGAGATATAGATCCTATGAACAATGTTGCTTTCCCTATTTTGTAAATGTTATTTTCACTGAGGTATTGATATACGCCTATAGAAAACAATATCATTAATAAGCCTGAGACTATTAGGCTGGAATTGAAGTAAATCTCGGACTCAGCATGGACACCTAGGTCGCTGAGCCAGTTATATCTCCAATGGAACCACCATTGTGCCTTTTTTAAAGCCAAATATATCATTATACTTGAAATTATAGGTGCCAAGATGCCTGCAATCCCGGCATAGAATTGAAGATTTTTTCTTTTGATGTTGTTCTCATTTGGCATAGATTAGGGAAAAGTATTGTATATAAAAATATTTCTCTGAGATGGCAATGTACATCATATGCAGGTTCTCATCATCGCTAATAGTTGCTCGGAATATTCTCAGAATGCGTCTATGACGCACTTCATTTTATAGGTTCCTATAATACGATTTGACATAATCATTTCAAGGAAGGCTCTCAGTAATCATATATAATTTTCCATATTTTTCTAGGTACTTGCTTAAGAAAAAATACATTTCAAGTTATGATTTATCCTAAGACGCTATTTATATATGAATGATTACATTGACAATAAAAAATTTATATTAATTTTTTATATATTCTATATGAAAGGGTATAAAATCATTTTACCTTCTATCGCGATAATTATTTTAGTAAACATATTTTCTGGATGTATTACAGACGATGTGAACATATCACTTCAGCCTGAAATTGCTGATTCTGACAATGATGGAGTCCAGGACAATTACGATCACTGCCCTGACATACCAGGCTCAATATATAACAACGGTTGTCCCGAAGAACAGGCTCAAACACCTACAATGTCACCATCTACACAGGCACCGACCACCGTCGCACCTACCAGCATATCCCCTCCAACTACAGCACCTACCACCCAACCTACATCGACATCTCCTGCTGTAGTAATTTCATTGGAAACTACAGATTGGCCTATGGAGGCTTATGACATATCTCGTTCTGGAATCACATCTAGTACTGGCGTGGCCACTTATGCTTCACTTTGGGCTACACAAAGGCAGGATTCATTCTCTTCTTCTCCTATTGTAGCATATGGGAAAGTATATGTTGGAACAGAGGATGGATATTTGATCTGTTACGATAAACTTACTGGCAATGAGATCTGGAACTACAAGACATCTGCGAGGATTCTAAGCACCCCAACCATTTACAGGGAAAAGATATACTTTGGTTCCTACGATGGATATGCGTACTGTCTTGATGCATATACAGGTGATTATGTCTGGAGCCATAACACTGGAGCGATAAGGGGCGCGCCCTTGGTTCACAATAACATGGCATATATTACTTCCTTCGATCAAAACATATATTGCATCTCAAGTGAAGATGGGGTTGTATTGTGGTCTTATTTAGCAGATGGCCTTATTTTAGGTGGAGCTGCATATGCCGATGGGTATGTATTCTTTGGTGATGACACGGGTACAATGTATTCTCTCAATCATATGGATGGTTCATTAAATTGGAAAAATTTTATTGATAGTGCAGGATCTATATATTCCAATCCATGTGTCACAGATGACAGCGTATATTTTGGGTCCACCAATCATGATGTCTATCGCCTTAACAAGGATGATGGGACAGTTGTATGGAAGATGTCTACTAAATACCCAGTAAGATCATCCCCCATTTACTACAATAACAGCGTATATGTCGGTGCAGAGGACAAGTTCTTTTACTGCATAAACTCTGCTGACGGGTCTGTTAGGTGGTTGAAGATGTGCGACAGTGGCATCAGCGCTTCTCCATCGATATCAAATAATAAAGTATACTTCATGTCACTTGAGGGGAATCTATATTGCTTGGATGCAGGTAATGGCAGTGAGCAGTGGGTATATACAGCTCAATTTGGACCCGATGGTTGGTCTTCGAGTTCCATAGCCATATCGGAATCTTATGCATATTTTAGTGCCTATAGTCTTCTATATTGCATAGGATAAAATATTTTTTTTCATTTTTTTAAAAACAAAGCTCAATGTTCGCTCTTTTGAAAGAGCGATAATTCTTTATATGGAAATTATGCCTTTGAAACACATGGATGAAAGAGCAAAACACAGAAAGAACATCAAATCAGGATTAAGGGTCACTATATGCCTTAATGAGGACAGATCAAAGTTCATTGACGGCAATGTGAAACAATTGCTAACTAAAAGCGCGTTTCATCCACATGGCATAAAGGTGAGGCTAGAAAGCGGCAGCGTAGGGCGAGTGAAGAACATACTTTCTTGATTCTTCTTGGATTTTTCACTCCCACTATTCTTTATGAAATAAATCTTTTCGTCGTTTCAAGAAAATATTGGTGAAACACTAAAAAGAAACATTGTTCCTTACATCAGTTTCATATTTCTTTTAAATAACTTCATGTCTATCACTATATATTAAGATAGGAAGGGATTGTTGTGGGAAAAAAATTGTTTTCTATAATTGCGATTATAATAGTCGTTTCATTACTTACAAATGCATTTATGGTTGGAGCACAAGAAGAATACTCCTTGGAAGTATCGATAACACATAATACTTTGTACAAGGGCGATGACAACTCATATTCTGTATGGGGGCAGATCACAATTAGGAACAATGGGGATTCCCCAGCATACATTAGTTCTGTGACACATGTAATCCAATCCCAACATTCAAGATGGATATCCATAAAGAATGTGACCGAGTTTTCGGCCAACAGTGTAGAGGATGCCCTGGTAGTACAACCTGGAGAAATAAAGGTGATCTCATATTCTACGACGTTATATCCGGAAGATGGAATTGATACATATAGGCACCGCGTTATAGTGGACGTTTTTAACTCCCCAGATGGTACAACAAAGTTCTTCTCAGACAATATGATAGTACTGGGGTCTGAGAACGAACAGACAGAGCTAAACCCACCTACAAATCCACCTAGCGTGGTTTACAGTTCAGAGTATTCCCCACAAACCACTCCTGCACCGACCACCCAACCGCCCACCACACAGCCACCAACAGGTGAGCCGACCAACACTCCTGCACCGACCACCCAACCGCCCACCACGCCTGTGATGAACAATGTGGGGCAAGATGTTATTAATATGGCCAGTGTCCAGGGCAGCATCACTAATGTTGATACGGACATTACAGATGGCGGATATGCGGTTTGTGTGTCTATTACTGTGTTGGAGGGAAGGATCGATAAGTCTTGCCTGATCCTAGTCATTACTTCAAAGAACGAGGATGGCTGGGAGAAGATATACTCCGACTCTATGAACATAGAGGTCGGAGGAGGATTGTCTACCGATAACACGCCACTAACTTTCTGCTTTGAGGGCATCCAACTAAGCGGGTCGGTGGAGGACTATGAGGCATGCGTGGTATGGAAACAGGGCACCGTCAACGACTCTAATCCCATCATAAGCAGGCAGTGTGTTAACTTCCATGAGATACCAGCCATTGACATAATAACATATGGTGTGATTTTCGCCACTATGGCTGCAATCGCTTGCTTGGCAGTGTACATAAAGAAAGAGAAGAAGTAAAGATCTCAAATTGCCTCGTGGACGTAGGCGTCGTCCAGTCCAGGAGGTATTTCTCCTATTTTATAGTTTCTTTCCCTGAACTTGTCCTCATCAAACATATTGCTGGTCGTCTCGGCGTAAAAGTACTTTTTTCCCTCGTAAACATAATACGTTCCTATGAATCCCTCCAGTCCCACCCCTACTGCGAGATGGTCTGAATACTCTATTATGACAGCAGGTATTCCCTTTGCCCTTAGCAGCGATGCATAAAGGAACGCTGTGTCCTCGCAGTCGCCCACTTTGTCGAACAGCGTCTCATCAGGATACCTCCAAAACTCGTCCTGTCCTGTGCTCTCCTTGTCGCTCATGTAGAAGATGGCATTATGAACGAAGTCAAGCGCGATCTCTGCGTAGTCCTCCTCCCCTGATGATAGTTTCCATAACTCATCAGAAATCTGGTCTATAAGGCTCCAGGTGTCGTTGTATACTATGAATGAGTTCAGGGTCCTCATATCCTCTATCGGGTACTGGTAGTATTCTGAAGTGTCCTTTTCAAGCGATTTCCAATACGATAAGATGGAGTAAGTGGCGTATTGCCAGAAGTACATGTCACTGAAGTAAACCCTGTAATAAGTCACATGGTCCTGCCACTGGTCGAAGTTGTTGTAACTGGACTGAAGAGAGGCGTACTCATCGATCAGCCTTGTCAGCTCCCATTCCATGTCATAATAATCTGTGACCAGTTGATCGTACGATTGATCTGCTTCCAGCTTTTCCTGATACAAGGCATCGTACTGACCATTTAGGTCATTGTAATCCTGTTGAAGGGCCGAGAAGTCCTCGTCCATATCGTTGATCTGGTCGAAAAGGTCTTCTACCTCGTCTTCCAGGTCGTCTATCTTATCTTCCTTGTCCGAGAGAATGCCCTCGTAATAGATGTAAACAGAGCCAAAGCTGAATATTATTATCATTATAAGTACCAAACTACCAAGTAATTTTACCCTGCTTGCCATTGAAATCACCGAAGTATATTATATGAACCGATATAAGCATTTCTTTTTATTGCATGAACAGCTCCAAGGCCTCTAACACACCGGCGCCGTAGGAACCCTTGGTGATCAGTCCGCCTCTTTTCTTCACGATGCTTTTAACCTCTTCGTTCGCATTTTCCACCGTGATCGGCAGGCCTACCGCCTCAAGCATTTCCTTGTCGTTGTTACCGTCACCAAAAGCGACCGTCCTATCCAGGTCGATGATGCAGTTGTCTGAGAGATATTCAAGTCCTATGCCTTTGTGCTGCCCTATTCTAACTGTATCCACCGCATCAGAATGATCTATGGCATACAGGTCCAGGCCTTTTTCACTTATGATTCCCTCTACCTCTTTTTTTATCAAAGGGATGGAAGATACATCTAGCGGGAACAGTGTAAATATGGTCTCCTTTGGTTCCCTCCACAGGGGCGTCCTTGGTTCCCTCAGGACCATATTATCATTTTCAAATGCGCAGAATCTTTCAATGAACTCATTTGCGACTATGTTGATGTCTTCGTTATCGTCTGCCATCATTACCTTTTCCCTGTTGAACGGAAAGAAGATTATGCCTCCGTTCTCCGCCATGACTATGGTGTTCTCTCTGAGAAGATTGGAGAAAGCCAGCCCCCCGGTGGTGTACCAATAGTTCTTTCCTGAGGAGTAGATGACCTGGATATCGTTGTCTAAGAGAAGTTCAACTGCCCTCTTCCCTTCTTCAGTCATGATCCCATCCTTCAATAGAATACCATCAAGATCGAAGACAACCGTATCATAGCTCATTTCTCACTCCCCCATCAACCTTGCAGACCTTGACAAAAGGCGAAATGTCCTCAAGGGCATCAGCAACTACAAGAGAAGTTTCATCTTCACTGCAGACGGCAGCAATGGACCCTCCGCATCCCGCACCTGTTACCTTGGCAGCGTCTGCTCCATTATCCAGTGCTGCTTTGATCAATTTTTCATTTTCAGGGTATGATCTTTTGAATTTTCTGACAATGTCCTGATTTGCATTTACTATCCTGCATATCATCTCGTAGTCATCATCGATGATGGCATTCCTGAGCTCTCTTGTCAGGTCATCGAGCTCCAATATGCTGTTCACAGTACTATCATCGCCAGAATAGAACTTGTCATATACCATTGAGTTGGCATCCCCAGAATTATGCTTAGTGCCAGTGTGGGCCACTACCAGGCCATAATTGAAGTCAAGATGCTCGACGACTGCGTAGGGCTCGTCTCCTATTTCCCTGTTCTCCTTATCCCTGAAGTCCATGAACAGGCACCCGCCGAATGTGGAGCAATATTGGTCCTGATATCCGTTCTTTAGTTCCATACCATGCGTCTCTATCCTTTGTGCATGCTCTGCTATCTCGTAGTCGTTAAGTCCCAAAGACAAGATGCTGTCAAGACATTTGATGGCTGAAACTGCAAAAGAGGCGGATCCTCCCAATCCACTGGAGCGTGGGATCTCTGAGCTTATTGTGAAAGCTAGATTTTCCTTTACGCAAAATCGCTTTATTATGTTGTTGAATATTTCATACTTTGGGCCAGAGGCCTCTTTATAGGGTACAGTACCCTCACCTATGTTGAATGTCAATTCATTGTTTTTTTCGATAGTGCAGGTGGTCCTAATATTAATCGCTGCAGAAAGTGTGGTATAACCGAATATGTCTGCGGCACCTCCAGAAAGATCGACCCTTGCCGGAGCTGAGAAAACTGCCCTTTTCATGTTTTGACTTCTATTATTTAAAATAAAGACTTTTGGTTTCAGTTAACATATCTCTTTGATTCATGCAATTAATTCGGGATATTCATTATTATTTGTCTAATATCTTTAGGATTAGTTTTTTAAATGAGCGTTAATCATATATCATATACCTTTTGAGGTGAAAATATATGAATAAAGCTGTATGGATAATTATTGGAATAATACTTATAGCAGTTAGTGTATTCCTTGCCGTACCACAGGGCGGTATAGACTGGTCCCAGGAGCTTATAGACTTTCTGAAGGGCGGTATAATAATCGTATTGATATTGGCTGGATTATTTGCTTTCCTGATGGCCAAGCTAGAATGAGGTAGTAACCTTTTTAAATGAATACCTAAACTCTAATTAGTTTTTTGGGGCCCGTGGTCTAGCTGGCTATGACGTCGCCTTGACATGGCGGAGGTCTCGAGTTCAAGTCTCGACGGGCCCACTAATGTTTCTTTATTTTCAATTTTATTGATGTCTCATAGGTTTCCATGATCCTCAAGATTTTATTGATCGCACTGTTCAATAGCTTTTTTTATTTTATAATTGTTAATATTATTATATATTAATATATTTTATTAAAACTAAATATTATGAATATATATAATTTTATATTAACTTAAGTACCGAAAGTTTTAAATAGGATATATACCTTTATAGCTATATACATTGGTATTACAATACCTATATATATACAATTCAAAGTATTATAGTTATATAATATATCAATGTATAATTTGTGAACAAGGTGGAATGTAAGATGTTTTATAAAAAGGTGTTCGGAGTACTCGGTATATTATGCGGGGTTGTGGGCGTTGCCCTGTATAGTCCAATACTGGTTGCAAATATACTATGGCTGGTCTATGCCTTAGCTGCATTAGTGGCTTTAGGCACCATCGCAACAACAAATACTAAGGATTATAATGTCAATTCATGGACCTCAAGGAAAGTTTCTCCTAAAGATGAATACAATACAAACTTCTCCAAGAAGGGAACTCTCTTTTACACTAAGAAAAATGGCGTTGTTGTCAGTTATACACTCTAATCAACGATAAGGTACTTTAATCATAAAGGAAATGGTGTATTAGAATGTTAAAGAAAATAATGCCTCTTTGTATGATATTGATCGCAGGGGTCTTAGTGGTTTCCAGCGGTGCATTCTCTTCGGTCTCAGCGGAAAGGTCTTCAGATGTCTCGGTGGTTGCCGATTCCGAGGCGATGGTAAGTCTAGCTTCAACATCGAACTATTCAAGATTTGTGGATGGCGAGCTTGTGATCGATTTTGAAAATGCTTCGGCAGGAGGCGTTAATGCTGATGCGATCACTGAGATATCCGAGGTCTTCGCTATAACAAACAACGGTGACAAGACAGTAACACTTACCATCTCTAAGACAGGAGACAACAGCTCTTCTATCAACTTTGGCAATATAGAGCAAGGTGTGCAACTTATGCCAGGAGAATCGTATAATGTTTCTGTTGTGATTGATTCAACTGGACTATATCCCGGTGCTGAGATATTGGAATCAATATCCATATCCGCTGTCGCTTGATTTTTTTACATTAAATTCTTATACTATTCTTCGTTTCTCTCATTATGGAGCTTCAGCGATGCAAAAAGCGATTCATCAATTCAACCCATCGAATGAAAGATCCAAAGGATACCTTAGAACTCGTAAAGGACAAGATGCCTTTGATTGGCGTTACTGAGGTCAAGGAACTGACAGATCTGGACAGATTGGATATACCTGTATTTATCACGATAAGGACGGACTTTTCCGCAGGTGGCAGAAAAGTCCACAATGGAAAGGGCTTCTCCCCAATTGAGTCGACTGTCTCTGCAATGATGGAGTCCATTGAACGTTATTGTTCAGCTTACTTGGGTGACTTAGTGACAGTCTCCTCAGTATCAGCTCTTGATTCTAATTATACTGATCCTTTGTCTCTTGTGTTGCCTAATCCAATGATGTACAATGAGAATGTTCCTTTGGGATGGTGTAAGGGCCATAGTTTGATGGGTCTGGAAGATTTCAAGGTATTGGCAAATGCTGTATTTCATCCGTTCCCTCAAGAGCAAGGCTGGCTTTTCAGGTCCAACACCAATGGCCTTGCCTGTGGCAATTGCCTTGAAGAGGCCTTGTTACACGGTCTGTGTGAATTAATAGAGAGGGATGCATGGTCCCTTGCAGACCTGTCCAAAAATATTCCAAATGACCTCGATATGGATACAGACGACAAGCAGGTGTCTTGGCTTTTGGATAGGTTTAACGATGCTGAGATAGATCTTCATGTAAAGGATATCACCTCTGATATAGGCATACCAACCTTTTTTGCTGCTTCTGATGACATTAGAGAAAGGGACCCCACTCTCCTCAACATGGGCGTCGGTACACATCTCAGTCCCAAAGTAGCGTTGATAAGGGCTTTGACCGAGGTTGCACAGAGCAGATTGTCTCAGATATATCAGAATGAGATCAATCCTTCTGCTTCTGTCATCAAAAGAAGGCTTGGCTATGAGCGTATCAAGAACATGAACAAGAAATGGCTCACTGCTGGTGGGATAAAGCATTTCAGCGAATTTCCGAACATTGACACCCCATACCTACTTGACGACATAGAGTATCTTGTGGCTAGATTGGGCGAGCAGGGAATGAAGGATGTATTATTTGTAGACCTTACCCGTGAAGAGGTAAAAGTCCCTGTTGTAAGGGTCGTTGTGCCTGGCCTGGAGCAGTATAGTGTTGATAGGGATAGGGTAGGTTATAGAGCCAGGACATTATTAACTAAGGGGGTTTAAATGTCAAATATGACCCTATCCCCAAACTAATGGCTCTAATAGGATGGATAATCCATCCATATATAAATCTTCCGTTATTTCTTTTGACAAATAGCTACAAGAAACGTAATATGGTATCAATTTCACGCTTTATGGCGTTTTATTCTTCTAGGCAGTCCTTTTCTTCCATTCTTTCAGAGGGATGCCTACCTCTTTTTCGTATTTTTCCCTGTGCAGATTGTTATAGGAACAAAATGGTATTACTTTGCCATTGGGGAGTGCATAATGTATAGAGCATCGCTTTACCCGTTCAATGTCGAAGTTGTAAAGGTCCATGAAGTGCATCGCTCCTAGGAACAGAGCCTTTCTATGGAATGGCACCACCGAGCTTGCTGTGCCATTTGAGAGCACGTTCAGCAGCATTCTTTTCAGATTAAGCCCAGGGGGGGCTTTCGAGCTATCGATCATTCCAGGGAACTTCCTTGTGATCTTGAACAGGGCCTTAGCCTTTGCCATTTTGCCACCGTTTTTTATCTCCTCAGACATGTCTTCTAACATTGAGAACAATTCCTCTATCTCAACAAATCTTGTTATAGGCACTATTTTTTCCCCGTCTTTGAACAGATAAGTTCCAAATCCGCAGTGCTCGTGGCAAGTTGCCTTCATCTGGGGCTCCTTTTTCCAGGCTTCAATGAAGTTAGTTATAGCATTGACATAAGGTATTGGATATATGTCTTCCCTGGTTATTTCCCCGTTCGTTTGTTCCTCTAGCAATTTGGCCAGGTCTGGAAGCGTTATTCTCATTTCATTGAGCTTATCTTGGTCTATCCTTCCGGCGAAGGACACGGGTTGGAAGTTGATTGCGCTCACTATTTCCTTGTTCTCAAAAGCGAACCTTATGATGTCCCCTACTTGATCGTCGTTCATTCCTTTGACCAGTGTTGGCACAAGCACTATGGAGTTGATGTTCGCTTTTCTCATGTTCTCCATGGCCTTGATC
>Ga0272441_10004997_pt1 | contig 23465 bp, 13 predicted proteins | sample SSMProp6N_FD_193582 | JGI IMG/M metagenome (GOLD analysis project Ga0272441, IMG submission 193582) | Marine sediment archaeal communities from Little Sippewissett salt marsh, Falmouth, MA, United States - SSM-Prop-6N | ecosystem: Environmental > Aquatic > Marine > Wetlands > Sediment ...
CCCGGCATAGCTGCCCGAAGTGGACCGGCGACCCCGGCGCCGTGATCGCCTACGAGGGCCTGCGGCACCTGTGGCACCGTGGCGAGCGGCGGATCGCCGCCGGCGATCCCCTCCACGAAGGCTGGGGGCCCGAGACCGACTTCGGCGTCTACGGCTCGGCCTACGCGGGCATCTTCGGCGGGATCGTCTCGCGGACGGACTGCCTCCAGGTCCTCCAACTGGACCTGCTCGCGACGGACTTCTTCCGCGGCAGGGCCTACCCGACGTACCTGTACTACAACCCCCATCGGCGGGCGGTGACGATCCACGTCGACGTCGGCCCGCAGAAGCGCGACCTCTACGACTGCGTCACCGGCCGCTTCCACGCCCGAGGCGTCGCCGGCCAGGCCGCCGTCACAATCCCCGCCGACGGCGTCGTCGTCCTCGTCCGCACCCCGCCCGGCGGCAAGACGACGCGGAAGGGGCGGCACGTGCTCATCAACGACGTCGTCGTCAACTACCGCGCGAACTGACAGGCCCGGCAATCCGTCGCACAGTCGGTGCGCAAGAACTGCGGCCGGCGCGCGAACACCCAGCCGACCCGGGTCGCGGCGTCTGGGCTACTCCGCCAGGACGGAGTCGAACAGGTTCCAGGGCTCGAAGAGGCTGATGGCGCCCTTGTCGGGCAGGCCGATGTAGAGGGCCATGCCGATCTCCTCGCCCGGCGTGAGCTTCAGGCCGCAGGCTTCGCTGCGGGGGCAGGCCAGTTCGATGCAGACGTCCTCGCCGTCGCGGCGGGCGGCGAAGGGGAAGGCGTCGGGCCTGGCGTGCTCGTGCCGGTTGTCGAAGAAGGGCCAGCGGTCGCGGTTGCACAGGTGCATGCGGACGTTGGCCTTCCGCGCGCCGGCGGCGCGGTCGGGGGCGAGCTCGGCGTAGACGTTGTCGTTGCCGACGTAGAACCCGTCGGCGTCCTGGTCGACCACCAGCGTGATCTTCCGCCACGCGCCGCGCAGGCGGAAGGCGTAGTAGAGATGCTCGCGGTCCCAGCCGGCCCAGCCGGCGAGCTTCACCCCCGCGTGGTCGAGGCGATAGTCGCCCGTCTTGGGCCACTCGTCCAGCGCACCGTCCACCTTCGCCGTCGCCCGGCGGATCACCGGGCGGAACGGGTAGAGGGGGTACTTGTCCTTGCCGTCGGGCATGCCGTCGCCGTCGGAGTCGGCCTTCGTCGGGTCCGGCCGGGGCCACTTGCCCGGTACGCGCTGCCGCAGCGCAGTGTTCAGCGCCCGGACCCACCGGCTGGCGAGAACTTCCTCCATATCGTCCAGGCCGTCGCCGTCGGTGTCGCGCCGCGCGGGGCTCGATCCGAACCGCTTTTCGTCCAGGGGCACGCGGGGGTCGTCGTCGGGGATGCCGTCTTCGTCGGCGTCCGCTGCCGAGGCGATCTCGCCGTAGAGGTTGCGGAAGTACTGGTCGGCCGTGAAGTGACGAAGCTGCCACGCGATGCCGTCCCAGTGCTCGCCGTGGTCGAACGCCGTGCACCACTTCCAGCCGGCGTGGATGGGAGCGAAGTGGCAGAAGATGCTGCGGTCGTCCTCGCGGTCCAGGCCGGACGCGCTGTATTGGCTCTCGAGCTGGTGCTTGTACTCGTGGCAGAGCAGCCAGGCGACGTCGCTGCCGCCGAGGAAGTGGCTGCGGCCCTCGGTGGGCCACTGCACGCCGTACGTCCCGCCGCCGGAGCCCTGGTACTCCCACGCCTTGCGGGCGGCGTTCCACCGGCGCGTGGCCTTGCAGACGACCCGGCCGGTGTAGACCTTCTCGGACTTGCCGGCCTGCTTGAGGACCTTGCGGAAGGACAGGTCGGCGTTCTCTCGAGGCAGCTTGGCGATGGCGTCGGGTGTGTGAGGCCCGTCGGCGCCGGTGCGGTAGAGGGTCGGGTCCACGTAGACGTCCAGGTCCAGCCAGTACCGCATCGACGAGTTGCACCAGTAGAACCGCTGCGTCTCGCGAAAGGCCGCTTGGTACAGCTCGATCTCCTCCGGGGGCATGGGCTGGGGCAGGGGGGCGTCGGCTGCGGCCGTCGACGCGTCGGCCACGTTGGTCATCAGCAGGAGCTTGACGGGGATCCGCACGAACGTCGTCCGCCCGGCGGCGGGGAGCGTGGCCACGGCGTACTCCCGCGTGGTTCCGCCGCCGGGGATGCTCCGCAGGCCCGGTGCGGCGAGGCGGTAGTAGTAGCGCGCGGAGGGCTTGAGACCCGTGACCGTCAGCCGGTGCTGCTTCGTGGGCGGCCCGGGCGCTACGATCTCGCGGACGGTGTCCGTTTCCCACGGCCGCTCGTGGCCGGGCGTTCGCTCGGGGTGCTCGCCTTGGCGCAGCCGGGCCTTCGTGGGCGCCGGGCGGAGGGTTTGCCACGTCACGACCGCCTCGGTGCGCGTCCGCAGCTCGACGCGCGGGTGCTCGGGCAGCGTCCAGCCGGGCGGGTAGATGACGATGCGGTCGTTGGCCGTGTCGGTCACGGCCACGTCGCCGCCCGGCGAGACGGCCACGTCGTGGATCTCCCGCAGGCGCCCGTAGGTCCCGCCGTCGACGGTGCGGGACTTCTTGCTCTCGTCGGTCAGGTTCGCCCGGTCCTCGAAGACGTTCAGCTTGCCGAAGCCCGTGTCGCAGCCGATCAGCCGCCCCGCCGCGTCGCCCGCGATGCCCCGGGTGATCCACCACCCCCAGACGATGCCCGTCCGCGTTGGCCGGCGGGTGATCCGCCCGGTCTGCGAGTCGTAGTCCAGGACCTCGGCGCGGCAGTTCCAGCCGTTGGCCAGGTACAGGCGCTTCAGCTTGCGGTCGTAGAAGACCCCGCCCGGCTCGTTGAGCTGGCCCGGGTCCGTCCGCAGCCAGTCCCGCGCGACCTTCCTGCCGTCCTTGCCCGGCTTGAGGATCGCCCTCGGCGCCGGACCGGTGCGGTTGGCCAGCGTGAAAACGTGCTTGCCGTCGCGGTCGAAGACCTGGAGGCGGTGGTTGTGCGTGTCGGTCACGAGGAGGTGCCCGTTCTCGTCGGTGGTGACCTTCGTCGGCCGGCGGAACTGCCCGTCGGCCGCGCCCTCCCTCGGCCCGCCGACGACCCGCACGCTCTTGCCCGCCGGCGAGAACACCTGCACGCGGTGGTTCCCGGCCTCCACGACGACGATCCGCCCGGCGTCGTCGACGGCCACGTCCGCCGGCCGCCGCATCTCGCCTGGGCGGCCGCCTTCCTTGCCGATCGTCCGCACCAGCGCCAGTTTCGGCGAGAAGACCAGCACGCGGTGGTGGTTCGTGTCGGCCACGTACAGCCGCCCGGCCCGGTCGTAGCAGAGGCCCTCGGGGTGGTCCAGGCGGAGGGTCTCGTTTGCCGCCGCCCGCCCCAACACCCCCGCGATCACCCAACAGACGAATGCCGCCCTTCGCATCGCTTGGCTCCTCTGGCTGGTGTTCCCGATCTGTCCGTGCGACGCATCCACAGCCTACCGCCCGGGGCGGACGAAGGGAATGGGGCTGGTCGTCCCGCGGCGGCTTCGCTCGGCGGGAGGAATCATCTTTGTCCCTGCCGAGCGAAACGGTAGGATCATCAGACGAGGCCCGCGATGCTCGCGGGCCGCTTCCATACGCCGTATACGAGAATCGACTGCTTCCATGGAATTACCGTTCCGAGCCAAGGGCGACCAGTTGCTGCGCGCGGGCGAGTTGACCGACATCCGCCGACGCCTGCGCGGCGTGGCGGACCGGCACGACCTGGCCACGGTGATCGCCTGCGCCTTCGACCGCCGCACGCGCATGCTGCCGTTTATCTTCTCCGACACGCGAATGGCCCCGGCGGGGGTCCGGGCGATCGGCTCGGCCCTGGCCGACACCGGCTTCGAGAAGACCCGAATTGTTCTTCAGCACTGGAACCGCAACTTCCGCCCCACGCAGATGCGCCTCGACGGGCGTGTTCCGGACCTGTTCTGCGTCTCCTCGATGAGCCTTCACATGGCCCGCGCCAAGGAGCTGATCCGCGACGCGAGGCGGATCGACCCGGCCCGGCGCCCGCTGATCATCGCCGGCGGGTCCGTCTGCGTGTTCGAGCCGTGGGAGATCTTCAGCAACGACCCCGCCGATCCGCACAGCCCCGACCTGGCCGTCACCGGCGAGGAATATGTCCTGCTGGAGCTGCTGGAGGCCCTGCTGGCCGAGCGCGCCGAGGGCGAAAGTCTGCGGTCCGTCTTCTTCCGCGCGCGAGACGCCGGGGCGCTGGACGGCATTCCGGGCCTGATCTACGGCCGCGGTGGGGCCGACGGGGCCGTCGAGGAGCTCGTCGACACCGGCATCCAGCGGCTCGCCGGCGACCTCGACGAGCTGCCGCACCCGGCGCTGGGCTTCGGGCTGCTCGAAGCGCCCAGCCGCGGACGCACGCTGGCCTCGCGGCCGATGGCGCCCGCCGAGGTCGGCCGGCACAGCCGCATCGCCTCGCTGGTAATGACCTTCGGCTGCAAGTTCGCCTGCGAGTACTGCCCGATCCCGGCGTACAACCAGCGGCACCTGCGTCGGAAATCCGCCGGGCGCATCGTCGACGAGTTCGCCCGGATCAGCCGGGAGTACGGCATCCGCTACTTCTTCGGCACGGACGACAACTTCTTCGCCGACCGGGCCCATGCGGAGGAGGTCGTCGAGTCCCTCACCGTCGCCCAAGACGACGCCGGGTCCCTCCGGCGCCGCGTCCGGTGGGGCACGGAGGTCACCGTCCACGACGCCTGGGCGATGCGCGAGCACCTGCCGCTGGCCCGCGACGCCGGGCTGCGGGCCTTGTGGATGGGCGTGGAGGACATGACCGGGGCGCTGGTCAGCAAGGGCCAGACCGCCCAGCGCACGACCGATCTCTTCGAGCGGCTCCGCCGGGTCGGCATCTCGCCGATGCCCATGCTCATGCACCACGACGCCCAGCCACTTTCCACGCCCGGGCGGCTCGGCGGGCTGATCAACCAGGTCCGCACCCTCCAGAAGGCCGGCGCGGTCACCGTCCAGGTGCTGATGCTGACGCCCTCGGCGGGCTCGCGGAGCTACGAGGACACGTTCCGCTCGGGCCTGGTCTACGACGCCGTCGGCGGGCGGCCCGTCGAGGCCCACATGTACGACGGCAACTACGTCATTGCCTCCGGCGCGAAGACGCCGTGGCGCAAGCAGCGGAACATCCTGCTGGCCTACCTGTCGTTCTACAACCCCTTGCGGCTGCTGACCATCGCCTTCGGGCCGAAGGACCGCTTGCGCATCAAGCGGATCGGCGCGCAGTTTGTCGGCATGGCCGGGCTGGCGTGTACCGTTCGCCGCACGTTCGGCTGGCTGCTGCGCCTCCTGGCCGGGCGCATTCGGCGCAAGACCGCCCCCCCGCACAGCCCCGTCCCTATGCGCACCCCCGCCGGCCAAACTGCCCCCCACGACCTGCCGGGCCTGTCGGACCAGCAGCCCCGCACCAACCCCCGCCGCGCCGCGGGGTAGGCCCACGGGCCCGGGAGGACGCGGCCATGGCGGCACGAACCATCGGAGACCGGCTTGCCCTCGTCTTCCTGGGCGCCGTGCTGGCGGCCGGGCCGACGCGCGCGGCGCGCGGGGCGATCCTGTCGGCCTCCTTCGACGCCTCCGTCTCGTCGGTGGACCTGACGGCGCTGGGTGCGGCGGACTGGGCCGTGTTCGGCCGCGGGCGGGGGGCCGACGGGCCGAACTCGTGGCAGGCGACGGACGGCAAGAAGGGGGGGGAGGGGATCCTGCGGAAGATGACGGCGGCCGGCCTGACCCGCGCCTTCGGCGGCGACGGGGTCGAGGACACGGACTTCACCCAGGTCGCCTGGAGTTGGGACGACGGCACGCAGCGGACGGCCGTCACCCACACGACCGGCAGCCGCAGCGGGACGGGAATGCGGGTGGAGATCGGGCCCGGCGGGCAGGTGTCCTTTCAGTTCGCCGCACCCGGCGAGGGCGTCAAGGCCCGGGCGTGCCTGCTGCTGCGGCGCGACGGCGTGCTCCAGATCGTCGCCCGGCACGCGGGACGGGAGCAGGTGATCGACACCGCGTCCGCGAACGGCCTGGCGTCGGTCGTGTACGACGGCGCCGAGCCGCTGGCGATCCTGCTGCGCCCCCCGCCCGCCGGCGGCAAGGCCGTGGCACGCGGATTCGCGCTGACGTTGGGACCGGTCGGAAGGGGGGGCGAACCCTTCCGTGCGCCAAGGGCGCGGTCCCCGCGCGACCGGCTGCTGGCGCGGCTTGGACGCGCGCCCGAGCCGGACTACCTGACGCTCGTGCGCGCCTACGCCGACTGCATGATCCGCCAGGGCCGGGACCGGTACGGCGCGGTGCACAGCCCGTTGTTCGCGTCCACGCTGACGCGCACGAGGCCGCCGACTCTCTTGCCCGCGCCGCGGTTCGCCCCCGCCCGGGGCAAGGTCGAGCTGCCGGCGGACCTGGCGACCTGGCCGGGCCGGCCCTCGCCGTGGGTCTACCAGCGCTTCGTGAACCTGCCCACGCTGCATGCGCTCGGCTCGGAGGACGCCCACAAGGAGACGGTCGTCGGCGAGGACCCCCTCGAGCATCTGCACGCCTACCGCACGCTGTGGAAGCTCAGCGAGGTTACCGGCGACGCACGCTACGGGACCGAGGCGGACCGGGCCCTGGTGTGGTGGCTCACCCGCACGCAGAGCCCCAAGACCGGGCTGTACCCGTGGGGCGAGCACCTCGGCTGGGATTTCCGCGCCGACTCGCCCAGCTACGCCCGCCCGCCGTACCACACGCTGTACTCCCGGATCTTCCACGAGCCGCGGGCCGTCGACTTCCGCGACGTGCTGGAGACCCTCGCCGCGCTGCCGGCGGCGAACGGCGCGAAGCACACGCCGCTGGAACGCTTCGCGATCGGCCTGCGCGAATGGCACGTCTGGGACCTCGAAAGGGGCCACTTCACGAGGCACGGGGACTACTTCGGGAACATCAAGCCGTCGGGGCACTCGGAGTTCCCGCGGATCGCGGGGTGGTTCTTCGACGTCTGGTCCAAGGCCTACGTTGTCTCGAAGAACGCCGCGCTCCGCAAACGCCTCGCCGCGTATGCGACCACGCTCCTCGACGCGCTCGACCGCCGCGTCCAGCAGACGGGCTACTTCCCCTTCACGGCCCGGCACGAAACGTCAAACCGCACGCCGGAGGGCTACAATCCGCGGCAGGTGCTCAACGCGGCCGCGAAGATCCGCCTCGCGGGCGACCGCCTTCAGTCCGCCGAGCCCGTCCTGGCCGCCAAGCTGCACCGGTTCGCCGACCGGGAGTTCCGCTACTTCGCGAAGCGAATGGAGGGGGCGGGGCCGATCGATCCCTACCTGGGCATGACGCTGAAAGCCGCCTGCGACACGTGCCCCCGGGCGGACCTGCTGGCCCTGTTCCGCCGGGCCGCCGACGCCGCCCTCGCCGCCGATCCCAGCACGACCGAGAAAGGCCGCGGGCCGATGCCCTGGGCTCGGCAGATCGAGCTGCTCGTCGCCGCACACGACCGGTTTGGCAGACCCGCCTACCTCCGCGCGGCCCGCGTCACTGCCCGTGCGGCCGCAGCCATGTTCCTCGACGAGGCCTCGCCATTGCCGAAGGTCTCCGCCGATCCCCTCACACTGCCCGACGGCACGCCGTTCCCCGCCTTTTACCACGCCGCGCTCGGCTGCGACGACCTGATGTACGCCCTGGCCTGCCTCGCCGCCGCGACAGGACGCTGAGAAACTCGACACCGGCTTCCGCCGGGGCGCGGGTCAGCGAGGCCGGCCTTCGAGCTGGCGGGCGAGCTCGGCGCGGCCGAAGGGGGAAATCTCTCGCAGCCGGCGAATGATGGGGGGCAGGACCTCGAGGACGCGGTCGATCTCGGCCTCGGTGTTGTAGACGCTCAGGCTGAAGCGGATCGAGCCGTGGGCGGCTGTGTACGGCACGCCGAGGGCCCGCAGGACGTGGCTGGGCTCGAGGCTGCCCGTCGTGCAGGCCGAGCCGCTGGATGCGCAGATGCCGTACTCGTCCAGCATGAGCAGGATCGACTCGCCCTCGATGAACTCGAAGCTGATGTTGGTGGTGTTCGGCAGGCGGCGGTCGGGCCGGCCGTTGACGCGGGCGTCGGGGCACGTGGCCAGCAGGCCGGCCTCGAGCTTGTCCCGCAGAACGCGGACGCGAGTCTGCTCGAGCTCGATGGTCTTCTTGGCCAGTTCCGCGGCCTTACCGAGGGCGACGATAAGCGGGACGGCCTCCGTGCCGCCCCGCCGGTTGTGCTCCTGGTGCCCGCCGACGAGGAACGGATGGAACCGTGTCCCGCGGCGGACGTACAGCGAGCCGATCCCCTTCGGCGCGTGCAGTTTGTGCCCGGAGAGGCTGAGCATGTCCACGGCCAGCTTCGACAGGTCGATCGGCAGCTTGCCGACGACCTGGACGGCGTCGGTGTGGAAGAGGACGCCCTTCTCGCGGCACATCCGCCCGATGGTCTCGACGGGGAACAGCACGCCGGTCTCGTTGTTGGCCCACATGACCGAGACGAGGGCCGTGTCGTCCGTGAGGGCGTTGCCCACGTCGTCGATCGCGAGCGTGCCCTGGCTGTCCACGGGCAGTTCGGTCAGGCGGCAGCTTCGGCCGATGGGGGGCTTCTGCGCCAGCAGGCGGCAGGGGTTCAGGACGGCGGGGTGCTCGACGCGCGTCGTGACGACGTGGCGTTTCTCCGGCTGGGTGATCAGGGCGCTCTGGATCGCGGTGTTGTCGCTCTCGGTCCCGCAGGCGGTGAACAGGACCTCCGTGGGGTGACAGCCGAGCAGGTCGGCAACCTGCTGCCGGGCCGTGTCCACGTGCTTGGCGACCTGCCCGCCGAAGGTGTGGATGGACGAGGGATTGCCGTACAGCTCGAACAGGAACGGCGCCATCGCCTCGCGGACCTCGGGCGCCACGGCGGTCGTCGCGTTATTGTCCAGGTAGATCACGTCGCTCATCGCGTTTTCCCTATCTGCGCAGGCCAGGAAGAGGAACCGCAGAGGATGCGGAGGTCGCCGAGCAAGACCGGAAGAGCCGGGAACGCTGTCGCATGGCGGGAAGAAGCGATCTCCGGGCCTTCGGTTCGTCCATCATTCCCGTTTCAACGCTCGCGAATCCAGGACTTGCCCTTCTCTGCGCTCTCTGCGGTTTCTTCTCTGCTCGTCCGGCTATTCCTGTCCCAGCCGCCCGCCGACGTCCTCGACGGTGATGTCGGGATAGACCAGTTCGCGGAGCTTTGCGCCGACCGTGCTGTCCATGGTGAAGTCCCGCATGCGGCACCAGGCGCAACTGCCGCGGAAGGCCACCTGCACCTTCGTGCCGTCGACGTCGACCAACTCGATGTCCCCGCCGTCCTGTTGGAGCATCGGGCGGATCTCCGTCTCGATGACCTCCTCGACGCGGCGGATTCGCTCGATGTTGGTCAGGCGGTCTTTGGGGGCCGACTTGGCCGGCGCGGGCGCGGTGGGCCTTGCCCCGCGGACCTTGGCGATAATCTGCTCGATCCGCTCGTGGCAGGTCCCGCAGCCGCCGCCCGCCTTGGTGTAGTGCGTCACGTCGTCGACCGTCGTAAGCCCCTGCTCGCGGACGACTTTCTCGATCAGCTTGTCCGTTACGCCGAAGCAGTGGCAGACGACCTCGCCCTCGGTCTCGAGGGCGAACGGCTCGTCCCGGTGCTGGGCAATGGCCTTCTGAAGCGCCTCCATGCCCATCACCGAGCAGTGCATCTTCTCCTCGGGCAGGCCGCCGAGCTGCTTGGCGATGTCCTGGTTGGTGACCTTCGCGGCCTCGTCGATGGTCTTGCCGCGGATCAGGTCGATCAGGACGTCGCTGGAGGCGATCGCGCTGGCGCAGCCGAAGGTCTGGAATTTGGCATCGGCGATCCGCCCCTCGTCGTCGAGACGGATCATCAGCCGCAGCGCGTCGCCGCAGGTGATGTTGCCGACCGTCGCGTCGAGGTCCGGGTCGGCGATCTCCCCGGCGTGCTCCGGGTTCAGAAAGTGGTCCTTGACGGTCTTGGTGTAATCCCACATCGGCGAAGGCCCTTTCGAATCAACGCATTTTCCCCATTCTAGGCCAGGACGTGCAAGAAGAAAGGTGCCCACAGCGGTTGACCATGCAGGGCCCAAGGCCCCGCAGCGCGCCTGCTGCCTCCCGTCCGGGCGGGAGAGCGAGGAAGAGACCAAATATACAAATGTCAATTTTTCTGGCAAAACGCCGCCTTCGCCGTTGACGCAACCCTAAAGACACCGGTATACTTACCGAGGCTGCATCTCCCTACGTAACTTGGGTGGCAAGAAGGAGTGTGAGCGATGGTTGGCAAGCGGCTTTGTGGTAGTTGTGCAGTTCTGCTGGCTTTTCTGGTCGGAGCGGCCCCGCCGGCGATGGGGCAGAACAACGGGCCTGGCGGGCCCGGGCCCCGGGCGACGATCGAGCCCGTGGCGGCTACGAGCTGTCCTGTCGTGGAGACCCAATGCCCGGTCTTGCTGACTCGGTGCGGCGATGCGGAGGAGACGATCTGCCCCGTTGTGCCGACCCAATGTCCTCCGCGCCAGACGTGGTGCCCCGACGTCGAGACGGTCTGCCCTCCCCAGCAAACCGCCTGCCCGGCCCGAGATACGCACTGCCCGGCAACCGCTACGCAGTGCCCGCCCCTGCAGACGGAGTGTCCCGTGCGGGAGACCCAATGCCCCGCCGTGGAGACCGAGTGCCCGGCCGGCAGCACGATGTGCTCCGGCGAGGCGACGCACTGTCCGCCCGTCGCCACCGCGTGCCCCGTCATGGAGACGCGCTGCCCCGAGGAGCAGACGCTGTGCCCGCCCCTCCAGACGGAGTGTCCGGCCGGTGAGACGCGCTGCCCCACGGCCGAGACCCAATGCCCCGCCCGTCGAACGCACTGCCCAGCCGAAGAGACTCGCTGCCCGGTTTCGCGGACGGTCTGCCCGGCCTGGGAGACCGTCTGTCCGCCTGTCGAGACCGAGTGTCCGCCCAAGCTGACGGAGTGCAACGCGCGGGAAACCCTCTGCCCGACAGGGGAGACCCAGTGCCCGGCCCGACGGACGGAGTGCCCGGCCGAGGAAACCCGTTGCCCGGTCACGCAAACGGTCTGCCCGGCCTGGAGAACAATCTGTCCGCCCGTCGAGACCGAGTGCCCGCCCAAGCTGACCGAGTGCAGCCCGCGGGAGACCCTTTGCGCCGCCGCGGAGACCCAGTGCCCCGCCCGCCGGACGTTTTGCCCGGCCGAGGAGACCCGCTGCCCCCTCACGCGGACCGTCTGCCCGGCTCGCGAGACCGTCTGTCCGCCTGTCGAGACCGAATGCCCGCCCAAGCTGACGGAATGTAATGTTAGGGAAACCCTCTGCCCGGCCGGGGAGACCCAGTGCCCGCCGCGCCGGACGGAATGCCCGGACATTGAGACCCGCTGCCCGCCGGAGACGACGATCTGCCCGGCCCGGCAGACCCGATGCCCCAAAGAGGAGACCCGCTGCCCCGGCGAGCGAACGGTCTGTCCCACCCGGGAAACCTGGTGCCCCGCCGTCGAGACCGAGTGCCCCGGCGGCCGGACGCGATGCCCGGCGGAGGAGACCAAGTGTCCGATGGCCCGCACCAAGTGCCCGGCCATCCGCACGCGCTGCCCGGCGGGAGAGACCGTCTGCCCGCCCCAGGGGACCGTCTGTCCCGCGCGGGAGACGCGCTGCCCGGTTGTCGAGACCGAGTGCCCGGACGGCGAGACGTATTGCCCCGTGGCGGAGACGAAGTGCCCCATGGTCCGAACGCAGTGTCCGCCCCTGTCCACGCGATGTCCCGAGGCGGTCACCGAATGCCCGCGCCGATGGACGCAGTGCCCGGCGTCGGGGCGCTGCGAGTCCACGGACCAGGCCTTGGCGGACCCCCAGGCGTGCCCCGTCATCGAGGTCGCCTGCCCCACGGTCCTGTAGCCTGTCGTAGAACATAGCCGTCCGCCCGGCCGTGGCGCCGGGGGACCTACCAAGCGGCCCGAGAGGCATTGTCCCCGGCTCGGGGGGCAGTGCGACTCGGGCCGTTTGCTGCGCACACCGACGTTTTTCCGCCGCAGCGGGAGCGGCGGGCCTCATCGGCGTTTAATCCATCGGCCGGATGTGCGACTTCCGGGATTCGACGTTGGCCTTGCATGCCCCCGGTGGATGCGGTATGCTACTCGTCAGCCACTTCGCATCGGGCCGCTCCGCTCGCGGGTCAGTTGGCGGGGCCGGCCACGCATATCTGGCAGAGACGGCAGCAAGTTCGTTCTGTTGACACGGAAAGAGGTCCGTCGATGAGTAAGGTACGCGTGACATGTCCATCGTGCGGGGTGCACTTGGGTGTTCCCGAGGCCAACCTCCAGCGCAAAGTCCTGTGTCCCAAGTGCAAGCACAAGTTTGTCGTTGCCGAGCAGCCCGCCGGCGTCCTGGAGGACGTCGTCGCCTCCTGGCTGACCGGCGAGGGAGGCGAGGGCGGGCCCGGCGGCCTGGAGGAAGAGCTGGGCGGCGGCGTGGGGGAGGACCGGGCCGCCGACGGGGAATCAACCGCCGACGAGCCGCTGCCGCTGATGAAGGGCGATATCCGGATCGTGAAGGTCGAGAGCCGCGGGGCGATGTTCGAGTTCCCCGCCGAGCGGCTGGAGGAGACGGACTTTCGCGCGGGCTTCCCCCGCCAGTGCCTCAGTTGCGACGCCCGCACCCACCTGCGGGCCCACGTGGTGATCTACGCCTCCGAGCTGGTGACCGACAGCATCTCCATGGAGGAGGAGCACTCGGCCGGCGCGCTGGTGCTCAGCAACGAGGAAGTGCGCGGACTGAGCAACGAGGACGTCCTCCAGCGCCTTCACCACGTGCCCAACGTCCCTCACCCCGGGGACCTGCCCATGCCCTACTGGGTCTGTGACATGTGCAGCGGTTCGGGTCAGGTCAAGGGGCAGATCCACGTCAACCCCGACACCGGTCGCGGCTGGTGCCGCCTGGTCATCCGCAACCTCCGCCGGGCCCTCCAGTTCATCGACAACGTGGGCGGTCGGAGCGTCGAGGGCCACGCCTCCCTGAGGGAACGCGTCCAGCAGACCACGGAGAACCCGTGGGACAACCTGCCCGAGGTCGTCCAGCATCGCATCCAGCAGTGGTTCAAGCCGGAGAGCGGCGAGAAGTTCGTCGCGTTCATTCCCGACCGCGACCACGCCCGGACGGAAGACGGGATTGCCGGCGTGGTGGTCTCGAGCAAGCGGCTGATCTACCACACGCCCCGCAGTCACCGGGCGGCCCGGAAGGAAGAGCCCATCGAGCTCCAGCACGCCAGCGGCGGGGGGCGGGGGAACGTCTCCATCACCACGCCCGAATGGAGCATCAAGCACATGCGGGTCGACCGCGACGGGCTCTCCCGCATGCGCCGGGGCCTGACGCTCGGGAAGTTCCGCGCGATGTGGCACTGAGGGCGAGGGGAGTTGGCCTCGATAGGGCTGCAACAGCAGAGCGGAGCCGCATGTAGGTCGGCCCACCCATAAGAACAACAGGCAGTACGGAGTCCACCGGGAAAACCAAAGAGGGGTCCGCGATGGTAGAGACGCTGTGGTGTCCGAAGTGTCGGGCGAAGTACCGCGTCGGCAACATCCCCGCAGGCAGTGCCGTCAAGTGCCCGAAGTGCGGAGAGAGATTGATCAACGCATCTTCCGGCCGAGCGGGCAGATACGCTGCTGCGCGCGCAAGAACGGGTCGTGGCGGAGCGAAGATCAAGGACCTGGTCGAGGCGGTACAGAGCGTTGAGGGAGAGAAGCCTCGTCCGTCGGACGCATCATCAGCCCATACCTGTCCCAATGGCCCGCCGGAGGATGGGTACCCCGTTGCGAATCCGGTTCCTCATCGGAGTCGGCTGGCAGTAATCCTCGGCGGCGCCATCCTGCTGGCGCTTGTGGGGATTGCCCTTGCTGTTCTCTGGCCCAAACCCTATGACCTGGCAGAACTGCAGTCCGCGTTCGAGCGGGCCCGGGGCTTGGTTGAGGATGCCATGGGCAGGGAAGGTCTACCGATCAGGTCGCTCGGGAAGGAAGAGTTGCTGCGAGCCCATGAGGCCTTGCCGAAAGGTGTCGAAGCCTACGACAAACTGCGCCGCCGATTCTCTGAACTGAAGGGCTACGAGGAGGACGACCCCGACCTGAGAGAGTTGCACGAGGCCGTCGTCACAAGGCATTCCGTGGCCGCGGCGCAGCTCGACGACGTGTGTCGGCGGCTGTGGCCGGGCCCGGGGAGCATTGCGAGCATGTTTGCACGCGTGTCGCCCTCCGTGCCCATCGTCGTTGTACGTCAGCGTGGGTCCTCGGGCTCGGGGTTCCTTGTGGCACACAACCGGCGTCCCTATGTCGTTACGAACAGGCATGTTGTGGAACAGGGCAACCACGGGTTCAGCCTTCGCTTCCTTCCAGGAGTGCCCAACGGGGGCCACCGTGCACCGGTATTCGATGTTGAACCCAACGCAGTTGTCCTGATTCACGTGAATGTGGATCTGGCCGTGATTCGACTCGATGAGGACTTGCAGCACCTGAGGGAGTGCTGGGGTCTCCGACCCCTGGTGCTGGCGAAGGCGGAGGCGGGCAAGCCGGCCGTCAGGGTCGACGACCCGGTCTGGGTGGTCGGCCATCCCGGGGCTGGCAAGCACGGGCTTCTGAACGCCCTGGATAAGGGCGCGGTCTCTGCCATAACCGAGCCGACGCCAGGAGACCCCGCGCTGATTCGGTTCACAGCACCCATCAACACGGGCAATAGCGGAGGGCCTGTGCTTGATGGGGATGGGCGCGTGGTAGGCATTGCCTTTGCAGGCCTGCGAGGAAAACGGCAAATGAACCTCGCGGTTCACGTTCACAGGCTGCACGAACTGCTTGCGGGGGATGGGTTGAAGGCGAGCTTCACCGAGTGGGACAGACAGCGGATCCTCGACCCGGAGAAGTACCTGGGGGAGGATCACGTGGAGCAGGCCGACAAGCTGGAAAAGGAAGGTTACAGGCAGTGCGAGTGGTCCGGTCTCAACAAGACGCGATTCCTGCAACTCGCGTCCGTGGGTGCAAGACAGTTCAGTGCGACAAAGGGAAAAACCTATCGCATTCTCCTGACCAGCACGGGGTTTCACGGGGAGGTCGACATAGGCGTCATGGCGCAGAACCGCTTGGTGTACGTCAAGATCGCAGGTCTGGGCGAATTGGAGGTTGGCAAGGACCATGCCAGCTACAGCAGTGTGTTCACGGCAACCTCCGACGGCCGACACGACGTCATCCTGACGGGACATCCCCATCACGGAGGTGAGGAAATACCCGTGTATGCGTCCGTGCTGGAGATGGCCGGATCGGGCAGCGGCACCTGACCGACGCCGATGCGTACGGAGGGCGTCAGCCCTCGAAATACACGCCCGCCTTCTCCAACGCCTTGCGCAGCTCGGCGTAGGGCAGGTCGCGCGTGCCGCAGGCCCGCGCGGCGCAGAGGGCGGCGGCCGTGCCCGCGGCCTGGCCCTGGCCCATGCAGCAGACCGTGTTTCGCGTGGACATGTGCGCGCGATGGTCTGTGGTGATCAGCATCCCCGCGGCCAGGAGATTCGCCACCTTTGCTACCCGCAGCGCCCGGTAGGGCACGCCGTACGTCCCGCCGCCCTTGATCTGGAGCCGCGGGGCCGAGTCGTGGAAGCCGTACGCCATCACGTCGTCCTCGAAGTGCCTGCCCTCGATCACGTCCTCGTGCGTGAGGTCGTAGTCGCACGCGATCCGCCGCCCGCGCCGGATGCACAGCGACGGGCTTGTCCGCGCGATGAACGCCTTCTCGCAGCCGGGAACGTGCTTGCGGAACAGCGCCACCGCCTTCGCCTGTCGCTGCCGCAACTCCAGCTCGGCCTTGGCGACGGCGTCACGGTCGGTCGGGCTGACGGGCATCTTGAAGTTCAGCTTGATGAACATGAAGTAGTCGTCGTGGACGGTCGTGGTCACCGTGGACATGCCGATCTTGCGGGCCTCGCGGCGGAACGCCTCGCCCAGCCGGCCCTGCACGCGGACGATGCGCCCGTCCGCGCCGCTGCGCCGGCCCTCGGCACGCTGCGTGACCGCGCCCTCCGCCTGGAGGTACGCGTGGTACTTCTCCACGTCGACGTTCGCGATGCCGATGCTGTTGGCGACGGGATAATCATTCGGCTCGGTGAAGTCCGCGCCGGCGAAGGCCGCCAGGTCCCCGTACGCCGTGCAGTCCACGAAGCATCTCGCGGCGAACGCCTCGCGCCCCGAGCGGCTCTCGGCGACCGCCGCGCGGATGTGCCCGCCGTCGGCGACCGCCCCGGCCAGCAGCGTGTTCACGCAGACGTGCACGCCCGCCTCGGCGAGCATCTCGAAGGTCACCAGCTTGTACAACTCCGTGTCGATCGCCGTGCAGACCGAGTCGTAGTCAAACCCCTTGCTCATCTCCGCGTGCCCGCTCGTTCCGCCGATCTTTGCGAGGCGGTCGACAATCTCCTGCGCAATCCCCCGTACCACCTGCCGCTTCGCCACGCCCGGGAACGCCGTCCACAGGTTGTAGAAGCTGTGCAGCGCCGTCCCGCCCTCCACGACCGTCCCGCCGGGATACCCCTTCCGCTCGACGAGCGCCGTCTTCGCGCCCTGTCTGGCCGCCGCCACGGCCGCCACCACCCCCGCCGTACCCGCGCCCGCCACCACGACGTCGTACGCCCGAACGGGCAGCTTCCGCACCGGCTCCTCCAGCACCTGCGCCGCTTTCGCCGCTCCCGCCCCGGCCTCTGCACCCATGCCCAGCATCACGCTCCCTTTCAGAAAGCCCCGACGATCCATGGCAGTCTCCTTGGCCAGGCGGTACCCGGACGTGCTGCCCGCCTCCACATGCGCGAGACGAGCACGCCCTGCCCGACATCATGGCTGCGCGCCAATCGGAATGCAACGGCAACTGGGAGACCTTCCGCCCCAAGCCTGACATGCGGCGACGGTTTCCGAACGCATGAAAGCAAGGAGGCGGGGCGACACCGAGATTGCCCTCAGCGTCCGTCCCGTGTCGGTAGGGCTCCGCAAGTACGGAAGAGGGTAGCCCGGTCGTGGCGGGCGGCGCTGCTAGCCCGGATCGTGCAGAGCAACCGCAGAGGCCGCAGAGTTCACAGAGGTAAGACGATTATTCATAGAAATTTAGATCAGATTCTCTCTTCTGGATCGCTCCCGCGCAGGAACACACTGTTCGCGATCAGAAGGGGTAGTTCCTGATGTAAGTCTTTACTATGAAATTACCTCTGCGCCCTCTGCGTTCTCTGCGGTGAATAATCCGGGCTAGCCGGCCGGTTGCCTCGGGACGCCGGGGTTGGTGGCCTTGTAGGGTCGGCCGGGGATCAGCCGGGCCCCGTCGGTGAAGCCCTCGGGGCGCCGTTTGAGCCGCTCAATCAGGATGCCCCGCCACTTCTCCAGCCGGGCCTTGCTCGACGGGTCCTCCGCCAGGTTGCGCTGCTCCCGGGGGTCCTTCTCCAGATCGAAGAGCAGCTCCTTCCCGCTCGTGGGGCGCCAGATGTACTTGTAGCGTCCGTCGGCGAGGGCGTGGAAGGCCTGCTCGCGGCTGTAGCAGGGGTTGTGCTCGAAGTGATACCACGCCCGCACCTCCTCCGTCCGGCCGCGGAGGACAGGCACGAGGCTGATGCCGTCGACTTTCGGTGCCGCCCCGCCCGCCAGCTCGACGAAGGTGGGCAGCAGGTCCTCCAGCGCCACCGGCTCGTTCGAGCGCGCCGAGGCGCGGAAACCCAACTCCTTCGACCCGGCGATGAGAAAGGGGATGTTGGCCGAGCCCTCGAACGGCTCGCACTTGCGGAAGTACCCGTGGTCGCCGAGCATCTCGCCGTGATCGCTGGCGAGGACGATACACCAGGGCCGGCCGGCCTTCTCCGAGCGGGCCTTGAACTCGGCGATCAGCGGGGCGATCTCCGTGTCGAGGTGCTCGATAAGCCCGAAGTACCCCGCCTGGGCCTTCCGCAAGGTCTCGCCTTCGAGCAGCACGCGGTGGCCGCCGTCCCGACCCTTGGGGGGGATCGTCTTCCAGTCCACCCAGTCGCCGCGGGCCGGCTTGGGGAGTTGGGCGTTGTAGCACCGCTCGTACTGCTTCGGCGGGGGAACGAGGGGCGGATGCGGGGCGTAGAAGGACGCCGTCAGGAACAGCGGCTTGTCCGGGGACGCCTTGGCCAGGACCTCCCGCGACTTGGTGACGGTCCACGTCGTGGGGTGCCACTGGTTCTCGAGGGGCCACGGCGTGGCCTGCCAATGGTTGTACGTGGCCCCGATCTTCCCGATGAGCTTCTTGATGCCGCCCGTCTCCGGGTGGGCCGCGCGGAGTTCCGTGTCGTAGACGTCGCCGTTGACGTAGGTCGAGCCGGGGATGTCGATGTGGTACCCCAGCGCCTTGCCGCCGCCGCGCTGGTGCATGTTCCGGCCCACGAGGGCCGTCGTGTAGCCGGCCTTCGCGAGCAACTGCGGCATGGTGGGGGTGGTGATGGGCTTGGTGCGGAAGCCCACCACGCCGCTGGTCTGAGGGAACAGACCGGTCAGCAGCGCGTACCGCGCGGGGATGCACGACGCAACGGCGCTGTAGGCCCGCCGGAAGACCACCCCGCCTTTGACCAGTCGGTCCAGGTTCGGCGTGCGTACGACCGGGTGTCCGAGGACGGAGAGGCAGTCCCCCCGCATCTGGTCGGGCATGAGGAACAGGATATCCGGCTGGGCGGCCTTCGGCGCCGCCAGGGCGCCGCCCGATGCGGCCATGGCCATGAGCGAACTCTCCAGGAATTGCCTGCGCGTAATCGACGAGCTTCCCATCTTGGGCTCCGGGGGTACGGACAGGAAACGTGGCACCGAACGTCGGGGAGAGACCAGTGGCTGGGCCCTCATCCTTCCGTCGGGGCCGGCTGGGCGCGGTAGTCCTCGACGGTGGGCTCGGGGACGGCCTCGATCAGCATGTCGACAATGTGGTCCGGCGTGACGCCCTCGGCGTCGGCGTTGAAGTTGGTGAAAATGCGGTGGCGCATCACCGGGTGGGCGGTCGCGCGGACGTCCTCGGCCGAAACGTTGAACCGCCCGTGCAGCAGGGCCCGGCTCTTGGCGCCCAGCAGCAGGTACTGCGCGCAGCGGGGACCGGCGCCCCACGTCAGGTAGTTCTTGACGAAGTCCGGGGCCGTGCCGTCCGCCGGACGCGTCGCGCGCGTCAGGTTCACCGCGTAGTCCACCACGTGCTGGCTGACGGGGATCTTCCGCACGATCCGCTGCAGCGCCAGGATGTCCTCTCCGCTGAGCACCTCCTCGGGCTCGGCCTTGACGTCCGTGGTGGTGGTCTTGGCGATCAGCCGCTCCTCGTCCAGCGACGGGTAGTCCACCAGCACCATGAACATGAACCGGTCGAGCTGCGCCTCCGGCAGCGGGTACGTGCCCTCCTGCTCGATGGGGTTCTGCGTGGCCAGCACGAAGAACGGCAGGTCCAGGTCGTAGCGGTTCCCGCCCGCCGTGACGTGGTACTCCTGCATCGCCTGGAGCAGGGCGGCCTGCGTCTTGGGCGGCGTGCGGTTGATCTCGTCGGCCAGGATGATGTTCGCGAAGACCGGGCCCTTGACGAACCGGAACGCCCGCCGCCCCGTCGTCAGGTCCTCCTCGATCACCTCCGTGCCGGTGATGTCCGAGGGCATCAGGTCCGGCGTGAACTGGATACGGTTGAACGACAGCTTCAGCACCCGCGCCAGCATGGAGATCATCAGCGTCTTGGCCAGGCCCGGCACGCCCACCAGCAGGCAGTGCCCGCGGCTGAGCATCGCCTGCATCAGCAGCTCGATGACGGCGTCCTGGCCGATAATGACCTTGTGCAGCTCGGCCAGCATCATGGCCTTGGCCTTGTTGAGGTTCTCGATGATCCGCACGTCGGCGGGTCGCTTGGGCGCATCGCTCATCGGCGCGTCTCCTGCTGTCGGCCTCTGCGGCGCGTACACACTCCGCTTCTTCAACACGCACGGCCAGGAGAGGTTACCCCACCCCCGGCCCGATGGGAACGGCAAAGCCTTACCCCCACGTCCGCGGGTCCCACCAGTGCCAGTCGCCTCGGAGCCAATCGCCCATCCACTCCCAGAAATCGTCCTTCCAGACCGCCGCGATCAGGCCGATCACGAGCATGCAGGGCAGGATGACGTCCGTCACCGGAACATCCGGATCGCGGATGAGTCTCGCCCAGAGGTACAGCCCGGCCGGGAAGCCCGCCAGGGCGCCGAACAGGAGACGCACCACGAAGCCAACCCAGTCGAACGGGCGGCGGCTCTTGATCGGCCCCTTGCGTTGCTCGACGGTCAGCATGCTGACCTCCTTGCGGGCCGGCGGGCGTAGGGTCCGCGGGAGTCGATCGAGGCAAGGGCCTTCCGGCAGGGGGTTGTCTTCCCCCAGGAAGTCCCCGACCAGCTCGTCGATCTCCCCCAACAGCCTTGCGACGCGGTGGTTAACGGGGCCCACGTCCGCCGCCGTGACCGCATGGCCGCTCTCGGGGCAGATGTGCAGGCCTGCAAGCCCGTCTTCGACTGTCATCGCGATCAGGAGCTCCTGCACCACGGAGGCGTCCCCGCGGCGGAGTCTCCTACCCGCCTCCGCCAGCCAGGGCGACCACCGATCCTCCTCAACCAGGCGGAGCTGCGCCGCCAGTCTCTCGACCGCCGCGGCCAAGGAGGAAGGATCGTCCATGTGCTGCCCCCATCCCTACCCCGCGATTGCCAGGACGGTCGTCGCGATCGTGAAGTAGATCATGATCCCCGAGACGTCCATCAGCGAGGCGATGAACGGCCCGCTCGTCACGGCTGGGTCCAGGCCGACCCGCTTGAAAAAGAACGGCAGCATCGAGCCGATCAGGTTCGCCAGCGTCACCGCCAGCACGATCGCCATTGCCACCGACGCCGCGACGTGCCCCGGCTCGATGTCGATGTGCGAATACGAGCTGAACACCCACGCCGCGCCGAACCCCAACGCCCCCAGTACCGCGCCCAACGCCACGCCCCGGACGCCCTCCAGCACCAGTACGCGCCACCAGTCCGCCAGGTCGATCTCCGCGACCGCCAGCCCGCGAATCATCAGCCCCGCCATCTGCGTGCCCGTGTTCCCGGCCGGGGAGTTGATCAGCGGAACGAACAGCACCAGCACGGCGAAGACCGGCAGCCGGTCGAAGCCCAGCAGGGCGATGGTCGTCAGCGTCTGGGCCCCCAGCAGCAACGCCAGCCAGGGCAGACGCTTGCCCAGCATTCGCAGAAAGCCCGTGCCGAAGTAGCTGCTCTCCAGCGGGGCCATGCCCGCCATCCGCTGAAAGTCCTCCGTGTCCTCCTCCGCGGCGACGTCCATGACGTCGTCGACCGTCACGATCCCCACGAGGACGCCGCGGCTGTTGACCACGGGCAGGGCGACGGCCTCGTATTTCATGAACAGCTCGACCGCCGTCTCCTGGTCCTCGTGGGCCTCAAGGAAGGCGACCTGCTTGTCCATCAACTGCCGCACCGACTGGTCCGGGTCGGCCAGGACGATCTGCTCCAGCCGCAACTCGTCCAGCAGCTTCCAGTGGGCGTCCACCACGTAGACGACGTTCAGTGTCTCCCGCGTCGGGGCGACCCGGCGGATGTGGGCGAAGACGTGCTTGATGGTCCACTCGGGGCGGATGGCGACGTACTCCGGCGTCATCAGCCGCCCGATCGACTCCTCCGGGTACGCCAGCAGGCTGTCGGCGATGCGGCGCTCCTCGCCGCGAAGGTGATTCAGCAGCCGCTGGGCCAGTTCCCCGGGCAGCTCCTCCAGCAGCTCGGTCCGCTCGTCGGGCGGCATGTCGTTCAGAATGCTCGCCACCCGCTCGGACGAGAGGTTCTCCAGCAGCTCCTCCTGACGCTCGATCTCCAGGTCGCCGAAGATATCCGCGGCCCCGTCGGCGGGCAGGAGGCGAAAGACCACCGCGAGGTTGTCGCCCTCCAGGTCGCCCAGCAGCTCGGTCAGGTCGTGGATCTCCGTCTCGCGGATCACCTTCTTGAGGCCCGCGAAGTGCTTCTGCGCCACGAGCTCGCTGAGCTGGTCCAGTAATCCTTCCGCGGTCGCCATGCCGGCCCTTCTGCGCGCTGTCGAGTGAACGCTGCCGTTTCGCCCTCCATGCCCGGCCATTCTCGGCGGGAGGCCGGCCGATGTCAAACGCCCGGCGAAGAAACGTGCACAACCGGCCATCTTGTCGTATAATACCCCAGGCCGGTTGCGCGGAAGGCCGCTCCTCGCCGTTTGTCGCGAGGGGAGGAAAGTCCGAGCACCGCTGAGCCGCGGTGGTGGGTAACGCCCCCCCCCCCCCCCCCGAAGCGGATTCTCCGACGCGGGATCGGGACAGTGCCACAGAAAACAAACCGCCGGCGCCCAAGGGGGTCGCGCCATACCGCGTGACGCCACCCCGGGATATGGTCCGCGGCCGGGAGATCGGTCGCCGGACCGCCACGCGAGCGTCGGTAAGGGTGAAACGGTGCGGTAAGAGCGCACCGCGGTGTCCGTGAGGGCACCGGCACGGCAAACCCCACCGGGTGCAAGGCCAAGCAGCGGCGACGGCACGGCTCAGGCCACTCCGCCGCGGGTAGGCCGCTTTCCGCGCGCGCGGAAGAGCCCGTCGGCAACGGCGGGTCCAGATAAATGGCCTTCACCGTCGGACGCGGGCGCCCACCGCCCCGGCGGGACAGAACTCGGCTTACAGCGCACCCGGCCCGGGCCTGTTTGATATTTGTGCGCGCAGCCGCTTGACGCCCGGCTGCATGCTGCTACACTATCTGCTTCGCGCCCGCTCCGGCGGGCCGAGGCCAACGCTGCGGGGCGTAGCTCAGCTTGGCTAGAGCGCTGCGTTCGGGACGCAGAGGTCGCTGGTTCAAATCCAGTCGCCCCGAGTCCTGTGAGCCGTTGTCAGTAGATGACAGCGGCTCATTGCTTTTGACACTTCCAGCACTTCCCGCAGTTGACTCGCTACTGCCACGTCTCCCTTGCGTTCGGGCTGTCTTGCCAGCGTTTGCCTCCGATGTACTCGCTTGCACCAGATTTGGAGCAAGCGTTGGTGCAAGCGGCCGGTCGTCCAGCGTTCCGGTGGCCCTCGCGCGCTTGTTCTGCTCGCCGTCCAGCGGCAGGTTCGGCAACGCTTCCATGGCCCCCGCGACATCCAGCAATCGGGGGTCGGTGTAGACGTTCATCGTGAGGTCGATGGTCGAGTGACGCATCGCTGCTTGAGCGGTGCGGGGGGCAACGCCGCCCTTGCTCAGAAGTGTACCGAAGGTGTGGCGCAGCGCGTGGACGTCCTGCTGCCGGCGGCGAAGCGTCAGCGGGCGCTGGCGGCGCTGGGGCGGATCGTGGTGCGACTGTCCGTGGAAGAGCCGGTGCCCGTCGGCGGGCGGGAGGTGGATCATGATCGGCACTGAACCGA
>Ga0272441_10004998_pt1 | contig 23463 bp, 19 predicted proteins | sample SSMProp6N_FD_193582 | JGI IMG/M metagenome (GOLD analysis project Ga0272441, IMG submission 193582) | Marine sediment archaeal communities from Little Sippewissett salt marsh, Falmouth, MA, United States - SSM-Prop-6N | ecosystem: Environmental > Aquatic > Marine > Wetlands > Sediment ...
TTCAGTCCTTCGGCGGATTCGGGGCCGCCCACGGCTACGGCGCAGGCGCCTTTCTGGACGAGACCGACGGCCTGGTCAGCGGCAACCTCATCGCCGACAACACCCTCCACGCCGAAGGGAACGTCGGGACCTCCGCGCGCGGCGGCGGCCTCTATATCTCCGACAGCGACGCCGACCTTCAGCTTATCAACAACACCCTCCACGGCAATAGTGCGACCGTCTACAGCGCTCCCCAGGAAGGTGCGGGCATGTATCTGACGTTCTCCTCGCCCGAGATCGCCAACACGATCGTGGCCGGAAGCGTCGGCAGCGGGATCCACTTCGACTCCGCCGCGGCCACGCAGGTTTCCTACAGCGACTTCCACAACAACTCCGAAGGCGATTTCACCGGCTCGGCGCCCGCGGGGCTGGGCGATGTCATCACCGAGAACGCCAACGGCGATCCCGCCGACATGTACCTGAACATCTTCCTCGATCCGATGTTCGTGGACGCCGGCGCCGGCGACTACAACCTCATGGAAGATTCGCCGTGCATCGACGCCGGCGATCCCATGAGCCCGCTCGATCCCGACGGCACGGTCGCCGACATCGGCGCGCTGTACTTCGATCAGGGCGTGTTCGGCGACATCAACGGCGACGGCGTGGTGAACACCGCCGACCTCCTCCAGCTTCTCGCCGACTGGGGCCCCTGCCCCGGCTGCCCGTCCGATCTGAACGGCGACGGCGTCGTTGACACCGTCGACCTGCTCGCCCTGCTCGCAGCATGGTCATGAACGGCCAGGCGCGGCGCTTCGGCGCATCTCACTTGAACCTCTTCCTCAAAAAGGACATCTTCATGCGACCTCTCAGCACACTCGCTCTTTCCGCCCTCATCCCCTGCCTCGGCGCGACCTCGACCGCTCTGGCGCAGATCGCGCCGACCGCCGAATACGAGATCGTCTTCGACGCCACATGGTCCGAAGAGACGCATCCGCAGGACTTCCCTTCCAACGACCACTTCTCCGGCCTGATCGGCGGCACGCACAACGGCGACATCCTCTTCTGGAACCTCGGCGAACTGGCCAGTCCCGGGATCGAGCAGATGGCCGAGACCGGCGGCAAGACGCTGCTCACCGCCGAAGTCCAGGCCGAGATCGCGCTGGGCAACGCCGGCGAAGTCATCTCCGGTCCCGGCATCGGCGCGGGAATCGGGACCGCTTCCGATACGTTCACCGCGTCCCTCGATTTTCCCTACGCCACGGTCGTCTCCATGATCGCCCCGAGCCCGGACTGGTTCGTCGGCGTCTCGGGAACCTTGCTTCTCCAGGACGGCCAGTGGGCCAACGAGATCGTCATCGAACTCTATCCCTACGATTCCGGCACCGACAGCGGAACCACCTACACATCCCCGAATCAGAACACCATCCCGCCGGAGCTGATCTTCCAGATCACCGGCTACCCGTTCCTCGCTGATGACGGCATGACGGTCAACCCGCTGGGCACGTTCACCTTCCGGCGCATCGGCTACTGCCCTCAGGACATCAACGAGAGCGGGGCGATCGACACCGCCGATCTCCTGGCCCTGCTAGCGGCGTGGGGTGAGTCCGGCGACATCCCGGAGGATGTCAACGGCGACGGCGTGGTCAATACCGCCGACCTGCTCGACCTCCTCGCGGCCTGGGGCGCGTGCTGATCGACTGGAATTCTCTTCGCTGACAAGCGGCCGCGTTCATCCACGAGCGCGGCTCGCTTTTTGTCGCACCGCAGCCCCCGAAGAGGCACCCAAACTAGGAACCGTCCCTCTTTTCTAGAGAATCAGAAAAGAGGGACGGTTCCTATTTTCGGGGCGGTTCGGGAGGATGAGGATGCGCAGGCGATCGTGTCCGGTCGGGCGTGCGAAACCGCAAGCGGCAAACGGTCACCCTTCCTCCATCCCGCGCTCTCCTGATGCCATCACTCCCTTGATCCCACGATGCCACGATGCCATTTCCCCCTCGATGCCACGATCCCATGATGCCCTGATGCCTCCTCTTCTCAACTCGCGTTTGGATGCGCGAAACCGCGGAAGATCGTCATCCACAGGATGCGCAGGTCGAACATGATCGACCAGTTGCGGATGTAGAAGAGGTCGTACTGGAGTCGTTTGCGGAGGCTGGTATCGCCGCGCAGGCCGTTGACCTGGGCCCAGCCGGTGATGCCCGCCTTGACGTTCTGGCGGAGCATGTAACCGCGCCAGTCCTCGCGGAAGCGCTGGATGAGTTCCGGCCGTTCCGGCCTCGGGCCCACCAGCGACATCTCGCCGAGGATGACGTTGAACAGTTGGGGCAGTTCATCGAGGCTGGTGCGGCGGAGGAAGCGGCCGATGGGCGTGATCCGCTCATCGTCCTTCTTTGTCCACGCCTCGGTCCCCTTACCCGTATCGCGCAGCGCCTGGGCCTCGGCGTCCACGTGCTGCATCGTGCGGAACTTGAAGATCTTGAACCGCTGGCCGTTGAGGCTCATGCGCTCCTGGCGGAAGATGATCGGCCCGCGCCCGGAGAGGCGGATGAACAGGACGATCAGAAGCATGGGGATCGCAAAGACGGCGAGGGCGGCCAGAGCCCCGAGCAGATCGATGATGCGTTTCAGCACGCCGCCCCACCCGCTGAGCGGCGACTCGCGCACACTGAGCACGGGCATGCCGTCCAGCTCGCTGATCGCCATGTTCAGCGGCATGTACTTGGGGTTCATGTCCGGCACGACGCGCACATCGATCGGATAGCGCTCCAGCCGCAGGAGCAGGTCGGGCAGCGCAGCGCCCATGCGTCCGGGCAGGGCGATGAACACGCCGGAGAAATCGTGGGCGTCGAGCACCTTCTCCAGATTCTCCAGGCCGCCGAGCACGGGGCGATCCAGGCACGTATCGCGGGACGTGGTCTCGTGGTGCGAGATGAAGCAGGCGGGTTTGATGCCGGTCCAGGAGTTGCGCAGGAGCGTGCGGTAGACGACCTGCCCCAGCCGGCCGGTCCCGATGATGGCCACGTGCCGCTGATTCCAGCCCCGTCGGCGAAGGAAGCGCAGGGCGGTGCGGAAGGTGTAGCGCCAGACCAGCAGCACGGTCAGGACGAGCGCGGCGTAGATGACATATTGCAGACGGCTGGGATCCCGGCCGTCGAAAAGGACCTTGGCGAAGAAGGTGATGGCGGCGACGGTCAGGCCCACGCCGACGACGACCGCCTTGAGAATGTCCCACGCCTCGCGGTAGAACCGCTGGTCGCGTCGGGGCTGGTAGAGCTTGGCCCACATCATGGCCAGGAGCATGATGGGCACGGCCATGAGGACGGGGATCGCGTAGCGCGAGTAGGTGACGATCTCATCCTCGGGCCGCGCCCCCACGTCCTTCAGCAGGCCGAAGCGCACAAAATAAGCGAGCACGGCGGCGAAGGCGATGATCACCGTGTCCATCGCCAAGAGAACGCTTCGAAAGAATCGATGCTGCCGTCTCAGCACGCTTGTTCAGAACTCCCTGTGCAGCGCTTCCCTCGCCCGCGCCGGACGCGGGAGGCGGCGAGCGCCACGAGGCTTATCACCGAGCGTCCCGTCGGTTCAGGACGTCCATGGTCCCGTTTCTCTGGGATTTTTCAACTCCGCGGCCAGGGCCTGGAGCAATTCGCGGCCTCGGGGGGAAAGCTCGGCGGGCGCGACAATTTGGATAACCGCCAGGAAGTCCCCGCGGCGGCCCTTCGCGTCGGCGATGCCCTTGCCCTTGATCCGCAGCTTGCGCCCGCTGGAGGCGCCCGGGGGGACCTTGATCTGGGCGGTGCCCTCCAGCAGGGGCACGGTCACGGTCGTGCCCAGAGCCGCCTCGGCCAGCGTGATGGGCACATCCACCAGCAGGTCCCGGCCGTCGCGGCGGAAGAGGGGATGGGCGCCGACCTCGATGGTGAGGATCAGGTCGCCCGGTCCCCCGCCGTGCGGGCTCGGCTGGCCCTTGCCCTTGATGCGCAGCTTGGCGCCGTGCTCGATGCCCGCCGGGATCGTCACGTCGACGGTCTGGGTCGAGGACGAACCGGGGACGGTAAGCCGGAGGCTCTCCTTTCCCCCGCGGGCGGCGGTCAGGAAACTGACGGTCAGTTTATGCTGCAGGTCGCGCCCCCTCGACGGCTGAGGGCGGTGGGCCTGGGCGGTCGAGAAGGGCGAAGGCCCACGCGCGCCGAACATCTCCTCGAAGATGCTGCCGATATCGGACGCGTCGAAGGAGGAGGCGCCGCCTCGGAAACCGCCACCCCTGCCACCCCAGCCACTGAAGCCGCCCGGGCGGAAAGGGCCCTGGCCGAAGCCGGCCGCCCCGGCGCCGACGCCGGCGTGGCCGAACTGGTCGTAGGTCTTGCGCCGGTCCGGATCGCTGAGCACATCGTAGGCCTCGGTGATCTCGGCGAAGCGCTGGGCCGCGTCCGGCTCGGTGTTGACGTCCGGGTGATACTTGCGGGCCAGGCGGCGGTACGCCTTGCGGATTTCCTCCGCCGTGGCGTTGCGGCCGACGCCCAGCACCTCGTAATAATCGCGTGGTTTGGCCATACGTTCAGAGCGCCGTGAAGCGAGGGTGAGTATAGCACGCCCGAAGGCTCCGCCGATCGCGCCAACGGTCGGGCGTCCGGATCGATGGGTAAGACAGAGCCGCGCGGCGCGGCGCGGCTCTCGGCGGCACGCCATGGTTCTGAGCAGACCGGCGTGCCGTATCCTTCGGGCGGGGATTCGCCTAATTCGGCAGCCCGACGACGGGTTCGCTCTGCCGCAGCAGGGCCGGGTCCCTCGTCAACTGCCCGTCCTCATCAACCGGAAGCTGCCGGTCGGGATCGAGAAAGGCGACTTCCTCGATGCGGCGGACGAAATGCACGGCGACGCGGCCGTCCGTGAGCCGCTCCACCTCCAGCACCTCCGGCTGCATGTCGCCGAGCACGTAGGGCGCATGAAGGTAGCGCGCGTAATGCTCTTCCGGCGTGAGCCGGTCGTGTGCGATGGGAACCTGCGCCACCGTCGGCCGGTTCATCCCGCGATCGACGAGGGCGGTCAGGGCCAGGGAAAGGGCGATGATGACGACCGCGGCCCAGCCGGCCAGGGCGATCGGCCAACTCAGTCGTCCCGGGAGCAGCCAGCGGCGCGGCAGCTCCGTATGCACCGCGCCGGTGATGGCCTGGTCGACCTGTCCGGCCAGCAGCCTCATGTCCTGCTGGCGCAGCGCCAGCCGGCGCCAAAGGTCCGGCTCCGAAGCGGCGAGAAAATCAAAGCGGCTGCGATCGTCCTCGCTCACCTCGCCGTCGATCATTCGGCCGATGAGGATGTCGAGTTCGCAGTCGCCTTCGTGTTGCGGGCTGTCGGACGGTGGTGTTGATGGTGCGTGGTTCATGGTGGTTCCCCCACATGGCATGGACTGTCGTTCACGGCTCGTGGTGGTCTGATCGGGTCAGGCACTTCCTTCGGCGAGGATCTGGCCGACCTCTTCGCGCAGCATTCGCCGCGCGCGGGCCAGCCGGGTCTCGACGGTGGTCACGGGCAGATCGAGGATCTGGCCGATCTGCTGATAGGTCAGGGATTGGACGCATCGGAGGAGGAGCGGTTCGCGGTACTCCGGGGGCAGCGTGAGGGCCTGCTCCAGGAGGCGGCGGGCGGCCTCACGCCGGGCCGTGATCTGCTCGGCGGGGCTGGCCGGGGAGGCCGGGACCATCACGCGGCCGCCCCCCGACGGGCCGGAGTCGGTTCGCGACTCGTCGGCCAGGTGGAGATCCGGCCGCCGGCCTCGGGCGGCGCCCCGGCAGAGGTTGATCACGATCTGGCGCAGCCAGGGGCGGAAGGCGCCGGGGTCGCGCAGCGTCTGAAGCTTGGAAAGAAACTTGACGGCGACTTCCTGCATAAGATCGTCCACCTCCACTGCTCGCGGGCGATGGGCAAGAATGATGGCCGCAACCCATCGCCGATGGGCGCGCCAGAGGTCCTCCCGTGCCCGGCGATCACCGGAGCGGGCTCGCTCGATGAGCCGCTCCTCCGTGGGCTGCTGCTGGGCCATTGCTTCTCTGGATGCTCCCTGCTGAGCGCCCTGTCTGGAAAGAGCGGCTATTTTAGGGTCCGCCGGGGGCGTTCCGGCGGCGTTATCGGCCGCCCGTCAAGTCGCAAGGGTGGTCCAGTGTAGAGGATGTCATGCGCAGAGTCCCAACTGATCCGGCCGACCACACCATGAGCTTCGGCGATCACCTGGAGGAGTTGAGGCGGCGGATCCTCTACGCCCTGGCCGCCCCGATCCCCCTGTTCATCATCATCTTCTTCTTCAGTGATACGCTCGTCGAGTGGCTGCTGTTGCCGGTCTATGACGTCCTGCGGGCGCATGACCTGCCCCCGGACCTGCAGGTTCTCAGCCCGCCCGAGTTCCTCCTGGCCAAGCTCAAGCTGAGCCTCATCGCGGCGATCGTCCTGACCACTCCCTGGATCATCTATCAGGCCTGGCGGTTCGTCGCCCCCGGCCTGTATCAGCACGAACGACGGTTCATCTACGTGCTCTTCCCGGGCAGCTTCATCCTGTCCATCGCCGGGCTCCTGCTGCTGTATTTCATCATGCTGCCGCTGATGCTGCACGTGCTGGTCATGTTCGGCGCCAACGTCAATCTCGGCCCGGGCCCCGATGAGCAGATGCAGCGCGTTCTGGAGTCGGTGGAGGAGATTCCCGTGCGGGCGATGCCGCCGCCGGCGCCCGAGGCCGGCGACGTGTGGCTGCTGGCGCCCCAGATGCGGCTCTATGTGGCCCGGGCCGACGAGGAAGGCACGATCGTCCCCACTCTCGTGCCCCGTTCCTTCAGCGGCCAGATCGCACAGACCTTCCGCGTCAGCTACGTGCTGAACTTCACGCTGGTGCTCATGCTGGGGATCGTCGTGGCCTTCCAGATGCCGCTGGTCATCCTGCTCCTGGGCTGGATGGGCCTCGCCTCCACGGACTGGCTGCGGGCGAGGCGCAAGTATGCGCTCGTGATCTGCGGCGTGATCTCGGCGGTGGTGACGCCGGCCGATGCCGCGTCCATGATCATCATGCTGGTGCCGCTCTACGGCCTCTACGAACTGGGCATCCTCCTGCTGGTGCTGGCGCCGGCCTCGGCGGTGGCCGAAGGGAGGGTTCTGGGCTTGCGCTTCGCCGGCCCGATGAGGCGGAACGGGGCCGATGAGAAGCCGGCCGCCGATAAGCAGCACCCCCAGACGGAGCAGACCGTCGAGCCCGCACAAACGGACGCGACCGTGCCGCGAGGCGACCGCACTTCTGACTCGAGGTCCGATACAACCGATGCAGGAGAAGGTCGGTGAGCGGCGTGAGCCGCCAACGCGGTCGCCGCCTGAGGTCCGCGGCAGAGAGATTACGACTCACCGCACATCGGAGGAGATTCCGGTCCATGTCACAGCTCCGTCTGGCCCAGACCGTACATCCGGATGTGACGGAGACGGACATCGCCATGATGGAGCGGGCGATCGTGCTCGCCTCGAAAGCCGCGGCCCTGGACGAGGTCCCGGTGGGGGCGGTGGTGTATCGGGCCAACCGGATCATCGCCGAGGCCTACAACCTGCGGGAGAAGTCCAACGACCCCGTCGCCCACGCCGAGCTTCTGGCCATCTCCCGGGCCGGCCGGGCCCTGGGCGCGTGGCGGCTGAGCGACTGCTCGATGGCGGTGACGCTGGAGCCGTGCCCGATGTGCGCCGGGGCGATGGTCAATGCCCGGCTGGGACGGGTCATCTACGGGGCCAGCGATCCCAAGGCCGGGGCCTGCCACACCCTCTTCACAATCCCGACCGACAAGCGGCTCAATCACGAGGTGCAGGTGATCGGCGGCGTGCTCGCCGACCGCTGCGCCGGGCTGCTCAAGGACTTCTTCCGGCGCAAGCGCGACCTGAAGAGCAGCCAGCGCCGGCCGGCCCGCAGGGCGTGAACGGCGGCTGGTGAAACAGAGATTGACGATGGCCTTATCCGGCCCTTGGCGCCTCCCGCGGACCGGGGCGGGCATTACCCCGCGCCCCCGCCGCCACTCGTCCGGTACCATGACCGGTCAGAATGAGTCGATCGATGATTCGATTGGTGTGCTTCGACCTGGGCGGCGTGATCATGCGCATCTGCCGGTCGTGGACGGAGGGCTGCCGCGTGGCGGGCCTGGATGTCCGCGGCGATGCGGACCCGCTGCACCTGCCCAGCGACGGCTGGCGCCGCGTCGAAGCCGCCTATCAGACCGGCCGCATCGACGCCCGAACATATGCCGAGCGGTGCAGCGCCCTTGTCGACGGCCTATACAGCCCAGAGGAAATCCGGCGCATCTACGATGCGTGGATCCTCGGCGAGTACGACGGCGTCGAGCAGATGGTCCTGCGAATCCACGAGGCGGGCGTGCACACCGCGGTGCTCTCCAACACCAGCCACGAACACTGGCTGCACATGCGGCAGTATCCCGCCTTCAGGCAGCTTCGCAACAAGCACGGCTCGCACCAGCTTCGCGTGCGCAAACCCGATGAGGCGGCGTACCGCGCCCTGGAGAAGAGCACCGGTTGCCAGGGCGGGGAAATCCTCTTCTTCGACGACACGGATGAGAATGTCGCCGCCGCGCGCCGGCTCGGCTGGACCGCCGAGCACGTTGACCCGCTCGGCCCCACAGACGGGCAGATGATTCAGGCCCTGACCGCGCATGGCGTCTTCGCCTGACCGTTCGCCGGTCAAGTGGATCTCGGCCGGCAACCACCGGTACAGAGCGTGCCGATGGAGTCATTGGCCAGCGCCAGAACGACGGCCCGAGCGTAGGAGTCTTTCGCCACCTCGTAGCGGGCTCCAGAGCGGGGGAGGACGAGCGATCCTCCTACCTGCTCATCAAACCACTGGCGGTCGCGGTGCACGCTGGGTATCAGGGGCGGCACGATCGTTAGACCAGTAGACATCGTCCATGGCAAAAACGCCCTGGCGAGGCAAAGCTCAAGCTCGGGCGCTCTGGGGGGCGATGATGGAGCGAGAGGCTGTGCTGCAGAATCGCAGCCGTCAACTCCGAGGGTCTGCGTCGCCCCGTGATGACTTGGGCGGCTCGGGGGGCTGCGGCTGTAGCTGAAGCATTGGCGTCCCCATCTGCATGACATGGACCTGCTTGATGAATGCCTTACCGAGGTGGTTCTCAATGATCTTCACTGCGGGCGTCGCGCTGAAAGTGTGCGTGGTCGCATGGAAGATCGAGAGGAAGAGGTCCTGTGCAGTCTGATCATCCTCCAGGTACTCAATGACCAATCCCTTGTCCTCAAGCTGCTGCCTAGAGAGATGTCGACCGTGGAGTTTGTGCTCCTGGTGAGCGGAGAGCCACCTGGCGATGGTCTTGGCTTTCCGCCTGCGGTTGCGATCCGTCCGGAACATGTACGCGGCCAGCCATCCTTCCACCAGCCCTTCAGAGAGTCTGCAGACGTTCCGGCATACCTCAAGAAGGTCAGGTCCATACTGCGGCAACATCGGAAGCCACGCGCCGAGCTTGGCTGGGTCCTGGCACTCTTTCACAGCCCGGGAGAACTGACCAAGGATGGCTTGCGCCGGCACCATTCGAACGCCGAGGGAAGTCTGCAGCACAATCTGCGGATCGGTAGGTCCCAGGAATGAGTGCTTGCCGAGGACGATCTTGTCGGACGCACATGCCAGCATGGTCGCAGCCGACATGGCGAGCTGCGGGACGACGACGCGAATACGCGAGAACTTCGATCGCAAGTACGTGACGAGTGCTTCAGCGGCTACCGGCGAACCCCCGGGACTGTGGAGAATCAGGTCAAGCTCCTCGCCCTGTAACCCGTGCACGACTTCCATCAGACCCTGCAGGTCTTCCTCGTTGATGCTGACAATCTCCGGAGACGTCGCCTCACTCTGCGTCCATTTTGACGCATAGAGAATGATGTTCCGGGCTGTATGCTCGTGCGCGGCAACAAGGTACTTCCGCCGCACCAGGTCGAAGGGCGACGTCTCCCCCTGAGCCTGCGCGTTTCGGAGCTCCTCGAGGATTCCGCTCCACGTTGGCATGGAGACAGAATATCAGAAGATCACCGGTTCGGTGTGGAGGTGTCAGACGACGAGACAATGGACTTCGGAGCCATCACCTGGCGATAGGCTTGAGCGGGCCGGTCCAGCCGCTGCCAGTGCTCGTAGACCTCGACGAGGTCCCGCACGCCTGGGTTCTTCATGGCCTGCTTCAGGAGCCGTTGCCCGGTCTTGGCATCGGGTTTGGCAGACCGCTTGCCGGTTGGCTTCTGGCCCTTCATCGCACCAGCACCTCTACTCCTGATCCGCTTTATCGGCACCAGCGGACACACGCCTTGCGTCCTTCTTCCGAGTCATGAGTCTAGCACCGTTACCGCGGGATGCCAAAAGAACGCCCTTAACCGCCTCGTTATCGCCGCGTGTACGCCACCCAGAAATGCTCCCATACCCGCACCTGGGGCACCGCAAGCCCTTCGGCCCGGCAGGCTTTGGCTGGTCGCCTCCCCCCATCGCCGATCCTCCTGCAGGGGCGACAGCCTGATTCGTGGTCGCTGTGCGATTGGCTTGCTGTCGGTCCCGAAGAGCACTGCACCTTGGATCGACGCAACGTTTGCTACACCCACCAGATAGCCGAGCCAGCGGCTAACCAGCGCCGGCCCGCAGGTCATCTACCCTTCCCCAGGCCTGTCATCTTTCATAATCTCCCGCATGGCGATGGTGGCGTAGGTGCCGCGGGGCAGATCGAAGGTGACGCGAATGAACGGGCCGTCCTCGTCCGTGCCACCCTGAACATCCACATTGGCCACGGGCAGGCGGAACGGGCGCCGCGCGCCCTCGGGCCGGTAGCGTGAGGTCGCGAGGATCTCAGGGCTCACGCCGGTGGCCTGGAGGGCCTCGCGCTCCACTTCGGCGACGCTCCCGGCGGTCTGCGTCATCCCTTTTCCCCACAGCGGCCCGGAAGGAGAGATCTCAAAGCGAGCCAGCCGCTCGTCCAGCGGACCGGCGGCCAGTTCCTCGGCCGTCACGGCGAACACCGCGCGGCTGTCATGTTTCCAGGCCAGGTCGCCCTCGAGCAACCGGCCGACCGTGCCGGCGTCGATGCGCCGATCGAGCACGCGGTTGAACGCGGCGGACATCAGCGAACTGGCCCAGAAGTTGAGGGTGATGCGCCCGCAGGCCATGATCGCCTCTTGGGCGCTGCCGCCGTCACGGAACTTCCGGGCGGCGATCAGCTCCGAACGGTCGGCGGTGGTCCAGAGGGCGGCGGCCTCCTCGATGCGCCCGGCGTCGAAGAGCTCCCGCCGCCGGCGCTGATGCTCGGGGAACGGCGAGCCGGTCGACCCCAGCAATTCCGCCAGCGCCGCCTCCCAGTCCCGGTTGAGCAGCAGGGAGCCCAGCCGGTGGTTGTTGCACCGGTAGCCGAACCGCTGGGCCCCGAAATAACCCGGCACGCCCGTCTTCTCAAGCCCCTTGAGCAGGGCGCGGGCCCGGGGCGCCTGCAGCGGGTCAACATCCCGAATGCGGATGGAGAATCGGTTGCCCCGCAGATGGCCGCGCCTCAGCTTGTTGCGATGCCGGGCGGACCGGAGGACGTTGATGCGGGCGTGATCAATCTCCAGGCTCGCCGGCTCTTTCGACAGATGGACGGAAACCATCTGGTGGGTGACGGCGCGCTTGTCTTTCATGCCGGCGTAGCCGATGGCCCAGTCACGGACGCCGAAGTGCCGTCGCAGGCAGCTCATCAGCTCGGCATGGGCGACGTCCATCTTCTCGATCCAGAGGTAGAGATGCTCACCGGCGCCGCACGGTTCGTAGAGCGGGATCTCCTCGACCCTGAAGTCCTCGGCACGGACCTTGATCCGTCCGCCGATGCCTTCCTCATCCGTGAAGTAGCGTTGCGGCAGTGGCGTCTGAATGCCCATATTTCTGACGTCTGACAATGCCGGCCCCTTCCGGGCACGCACGCCGGTCGGTCTCCATCACGCCGAGCATCGCCCGGCCTGCGGCCGCGCCTTCATCTGCGCTTCCCAAATGATGATGATACCGCGCCGGAGCGCCCGCCGGCCGGCGCTGCCGGTCAATCCCAGTCCAGTGGGAAGTCCCCGTCCTCGTCCGGCTCCTCCTCCGGCCCCGCGTCCCGCTGCGTCTCGTCCAGGACGTGCTCGGCGACATAGATGGGCACGTCCTCCGCCACGCCCAGGGCGATGGCGTCCGAGGGCCGGGAGTCGATCTCGATCTCCTCTCCGTTCTGCTCGACGATGAGCCGGGCGTAGAACGTGCCATCCACCAGATCGTTGATGATGATCTGTTTCAGCTCCCCCCCGAGATGCCGGATGGTCGACGCCAGCAGATCGTGCGTCTGCGGACGCGGGATCTCGATGCCCTTCAGGCGGCGCTCGATGGCGAACGCCTCCGGCAGCCCGACGACGATGGGGAACGTCCGCTCGACGTCGATCTCGCTCAGCTCAATGATCTGCATGTCCGTCATCTCGCGAATGAAGATTCGGGACAGTTCCATCAACACGGGCATCGGCAACCCTCCATCAGCAGCGCCCTGCCGGTCGACTCCCGCCGTCAGGATCCCCTAATGGTGATCCGGCCGAGCCTTCGGGGCAAGCGCGGAAATCATATTCTCATCGGGCCGTCGCCATCAGCCGATTCCGTTGAGCCTTTCCAGCGCCAGCAGGAGCGCCTGGATTCCCTTCCGGCCGTGCCCCTGGGCCTTCACCGCCTCGTAGAGCTGCCGGGCGAGGGCAAGCCCGGGCAGAACCAGGCCCATCCGGGACGCTTCCTCCAGGGCAATGGAGAGGTCCTTGAGGAAGTACTCGGCGTAAAACCGGGGTTCGAAATCCCTTTTTGCCATTCGCGGTCCGAAGTTCCTGACCGACCAGGAGTCGGCGACGCCCGAGCCGACGGAATCGATCACCCGCAACGGATCGAGGCCCGCCCTCTGCGCGTAGAGCAGCCCCTCACAGACGCCGGTCAGGTTCGCGGCGACGAGGATCTGGTTGACCATCTTGGCGTGCTGGCCCGCCCCGGAACCCCCATGATGGACAATGTTATCCCCCATCAGTTCCAGCACGGGACGAACCAGGGAGATGTCCCGCTCGGCCGCTCCGACCATGATGGAAAGCGTCCCTTGGCGTGCCCCGGTCGGACCGCCGCTGACCGGGGCATCGACAGCGCCTACACCCCTGGCCTTCGCCGCCTGAGCGATCTTCACCGCCAGGCTCGGCCGGCTCGTGCTCATGTCCACGATGACGGCCGGCGGGCGGGCCGCGGCCAGCGTTCCCTCCCGGCCCAGGTGGACCGACTCGACCTCCTCCGGATAGCCGACCATCGAGAACGCAACGTCGGCACCATCGGCCGCCTGTGCCGGGCTGTCCGCCCAGGTCGCGCCTTGATCGAGCAGGCTCCCGGCCTTGCCCGGCGTGCGGCTGTGGACGGTGAGCTGATGACCGGCGATGAGCAGATGTTCGGCCATCGCCGCGCCCATGATGCCGGCGCCGATCCATCCGATGCGCATCGATTGCTCGTCGCTCATGGTGGGGGTGTCCCAGGTTCATCGTCCGCGGCTTGCGAAGGCGGTGGAGCTGATGCGGCCGCGTCAAGTTCCGCCCGCAGGCGCTGAACATCACCCTCCCACAGGAAGCGCGGCTCCAGGGAGAAGACCCTGGCAAACAACCGGCTCTTCCGCGATGCGCCCCAGAGCTCCACATCGGGCGCCTCGTCCGCCTGGATGATGAACAGGGCGGTCGCCTGCTGCATCCGCACCTGCACGCCGCGCACGTTCCCGGAATGGGCCCGCTCCAGCCCATCGGCGATGCGGAGGATCGCGGCCAGTTGCCGGACGATGTCCCGATCGCCGGCCCTCAGCCTCTGGAGGTTCGGATGCCGCGCCTTGGGCCGGGCCCGCCGGTGATAACGGGCGATATTGGCCACCAACTCCAACTCGCGATGGGTGAAGCCCGCCAGGTCGCTGTGCATGATGAGGTGATAGCTGTGCTTGTGATGCCGGGCGTAGTTCACCAGGTAGCCGATGTCATGGAGGATCGCCGCCGCGTGCAGCAACAGCCGATACCTCCCCTCGCGCAGCGCTGTCGGCGGCTCGTCCATCTGCCGGGCCAGCTCGTCGTAAATGTTCAGGGCCAGATCCGCCACGCGCTCGCAGTGCGGCCGCTCATAGTTGCACTTCTCGGCGAAGCGCCGCACGGCCTGGAGCGGGTCCGGGGGGCCCTCTCCGGGAATGTCAGCCGGCCCCGCCTGCGGAAAGAGCCGGCGCGTCAGGCTCAGCAGCAGACCATCGCGGATGCCGCGATCATGCACCTGCAGCGTCTTGACGGTCAGTCTCCTCATGACGGTCTCGACGATGACGAGGCCCGCGACGATGATCTCGGCGCGGTCGGCACTCAGACCCGCCACGGCCAGGCGTTGCCGGAGCGACATGGCGTTGAGCGTCTCGGTGAGCCGGCGGACATCGGCGCGGCCGACTTCATGGCCTCGCACGTTCAGCGGGGCCGGCTCGCCGCCGCTCGCTGCCTCCTGCCTACGGAGATCGATGGCGGCCAGGGTGGTGAACGTGCCGCCGGTCCCGATCAACAATTGCGGCGGCGTCTCGGGCTTCGGCACGTTTCTTTTCAATTGGCGCCGCAGAAGCTTGCGCATCCGACGGAGACGCTCTTCGGGCGGGGTCTTGTCGTCGCCGGCCGCTTCCGTGAGGCGAACGGCGCCGAGGGGCAGGGAGCTGATCTGCTGAACAAGGCCGCCGGAGACGAGCACGATCTCCGTGCTGCCCCCACCGATGTCTATGATCGCCACCTCGCGGCTGTGAATGTCGAAGGCGCTGCGGACGCTCAGGTAGGCCAGGTGCGCCTCGTCCTCGCCCGAGATGATCTCCAGTTCCAGGCCCGTCTCATCCCGCACCATCTGCAGGAACTGGTCGCGGTTGTCGGCCTCGCGCACGGCGCAGGTCGCCACCGCGCGGAGCGCCTGCACGTTGTAGCCATCGGCGATCGCCTTCATGCGGCCCAGGGCGCGGACCGCATCGCGCATGGGCCGACCGGCGAGCCGCCGGCTCCGCGCCATGCCGCGACCGAGACGGGCGACAACCTTCTCGTCATCCAGCACGCGGTAGCTGCCGTCCGGCTTCACCTCGGCCACCAGCAGGCGGATGCTGTTGGAACCGACATCGACCGTGGCCACGCGGCGCGAATCGGATTGTGACGGGTCATTCTCGCTGGTCAACCGGGCCTCTCCCCGAGGGCAGTGGATGGTCGAGGCAGAATCCTATCAGGTGCGCGCCGGGGGGAGGTCGAGAAACTCCCGGAGGCGCATCAGAACGCCGCGCGAGCGGAAATCGGCCCACCAGAGCAGGAATTCCCGTCGCCGCCGATCACGCTCATTCCGGCAGGCGGCGGCCCAGCGCCGCAGCTCATGGCCGAGTTCGAGGTCCGATGGGGCGGACGGCGAAAACGGCGCCGCAGGACGCTCCGCGGCCGGCAGACTGCCGACCTCCGCGGCATGCCGATCGAAGCGCAGCGCCAGCTCGTGGGCATCGTTGATCTCGCCCAGACGATCCTGCAGCAGGCTGAACTCGGGATACAACTCGCTTCGGAAACACTCGTCAAAGCACGGGGCAAAGATCTCCATCGCGTAACGCAATCGTTTGGACCGGATGCGCAGCGCATGCAGATGCTCGAAGACGGACAGGTCCATTGCCGCGGCATCCTCCACCTGCCGCAGGCCCAATGAAAGCTGCGCCGCAGCAAGATCCCGCAGCACAGGCTGTTCTTCATCCGCTGCCGCGGCCGAGTCGAGCAGCCGGCGCATCGTCCGCTGCAGCTTTCGTTGCGGATGACGCCGGGCGGCATCGTCCACCGCCCGCTGGGCGCCGTGCCGCCGCCGACGCGTCTGCCGGAGGGCATACTCCAGCACCGCCCGATCCCGGTCATCGGCGCCGGCGAGCCGTTCGGTGAGCATCTCGATGTGCACATCGGTCTCTCGTGCGTCGCCGGCAGCACGGCGGATCTCCCTCAGTCGCCCGCGCAGACGCTGCCATCGTCGCGGCCTGAAACACGGACGGAACGCCCGCATGGCCGCCTCGGCCCGCCGGATGGCCACGCGCAGTTGATGGACGCAGCGGGCATCCTCCTCGTGCGGCTGGGCCGCCAGCGCCAGCAGGGGAGCGATCGGCTCGAGCCGCAGGCGGAGGATCGTGGCCGCCGCCTGGGCCGTCGGCGTGAGCCCGTCCACTTCCTCGATCCACTTCTGTCGCGGCGGCATCTCGGTCAACGGCGATCCTCCCGCGCGCGGCGCCGGCTCGGCGGCCGACGGCGCCGCGCGTGTGCGCCATGGTAGCGTCGCGGGCGGCGATCCTGCCCCGCCGCTTACCCCCAGTTGGCCAGCAGGGTCAGCAGATCGAACGTGTTGACATGGCGATCGCCGTTCAGATCCGCCGGGCAGTCATCGGGCGGCGGCGGGCAATCCCCCCACGCCGCGAGGAGGAGGATCAGGTCCGCCGTACCGATGACGCCGTCGCCATCGATGTCCCCGTCAGAGAGCGGGCAGAAGTGGTTCCCGCCGAGGTCGACCCAGGAACCGACGATGTGGTCGGGCGCATTCTGACACAGGTACGACTCGCCAAGGATGAGATGGGGCGGATCGTAAGGACCGTAGATCCCGCCGCCATATTCCGCCTCATTGCCCGTGAACGCGCACTCATCCACAACCGTCGGCGAATCAGCGCCGCGATACAGTCCGCCTCCTTTGGCTGTGACGAGATTATCGCTGAAGGCGCAGCGGGCGATGATCGCGTCGGTCTCGGTCATGCTGAGTCCGCCGCCGTTGGAGGCCTCGTTTTCGGCGAACGTGCAGCCGGTCAACGCGACCGTGCCCTGCCCGCTGCGCATGCCGCCGCCATCAAGCAGCGCCAGATTCTCGGTGAACGCGCCGTTGATGACGATCAGCGCGCTCTGGATGGTGCGCATGCCCCCGCCATGGACGGCGGTATTGCCTTCGAAGACGCAGTCGGTGAGGATCGGCTCGGCCTCTCTGACGTACAGTCCCCCGCCTTCGGTGGCGTCGTTTTCGAGAAAGAGGTGCCCGAGAAGGGACGGTGGCTCGACGGAATCTCGCTTGGCGTACATCCCCCCGCCGTGGTAGGCCGAGTTGGCGTGGAAGAGGCAGTTGACGGACTCGGCGGGCAGCGTGTCGATGTACAGACCGCCTCCGAGATGGGCGGTGTTCCCGGTGAAGGTGCAGCCGGTAAGCGTCGGCCCGCCGAGGGGCGAGCTGTGCATCGAAAGCGCGCCGCCCTCGTTGGTGGCCTGATTGCCGGTGAAGTAACAGTCGACAATCAAATCCTCCGGCGCCAGGAAACCGCCCAATCGAACCGCCCCGCCCTCCTCCAGCGCCGTATTTGCCTCAAATACGCAGCTCTCCAGGGTCAATAGACTGCCGGAGGAATCCACGGCGCCGCCCCACCTGCCGGCGAAGTTGCTGATAAATGTGCAGTCGATGATGCGCACCTCCCCACTCGCGCACAACGCTCCGCCCCGATCGACGGCGGTATTCCCGATGAACGTGCAGTTGAGGAAGGTAACGCCCAACGCACCGGCCACCGCGCCGCCCGAGTGGCTGTGATTCCCCACGAACAGACAGCCAGCGAACACGCCGCCCCAAGCGCCGTGAGCGCCGCCTTCGTTGCCGCTGAAAACGCATTCCGACGCCGCCACCTGCGGCGTCGAGGAATAGACGCCGCCGAACATGTCGGCCGAATTGTCGGCGACGCGGCAGGCGATGATCGTCACTTGCGCCCGGTTGTAGATGCCCCCGCCAAACATGTCATCACCCTCATCCCCATCGGCGTTGCCCGCGGTGATGATGAAGCCATCGACGACCGCATCCCGCTCGTCTTCGATGGAGACGACGTGGTGGCTGTTCTCATCGTTGTTGACAAAGTCCGGTTCATCATTGCCGGCAAGATCGCCGCTCAGAATCGTCTCGTAGAGCTCCACGTTGCGCTCATCGGGATTCTCCGCGCCGAGTCCGGCGTAACCGCCCATCACCGCCACGGCGTCTGCGAGCGGGAATGTCGCGGCGCGATCGCCCGTTCCGTCCGGCGCCGACTCGTCGCGGTCGGGCCGGTAGGCGCCCTGCGCCACGCGGATATCGCTCACATCGTGTTCGGGCTCGGCGGCAAAGGTCAGCGCATCCCGGAGGAAGCGAAAGGCGGTGTTCCAGCTCATGCCGTCCCCGCCCGGCGGGGCGTCATCATCCACGTAAAGCACAATTCCACTCCCCGGCAAGGGAACCGCCGTCGCCGGCGCGCCCCCGCACACCAGCCCCATTGCGCACATGCACGAAATCAACCAATACCGGTACATGACAACCTCCCTTCACGGCGCGTTGCGCGCCGCGACCGCGCGGCATCGTTTGGGGCGTCATCATCCGCCGACATCGCGCGGCGTGAGCGCGGAAGATCGATCAGACATGCGAGCCGGCGGGCGGCTCAATGCGAGCGTGCGGCGATGAAACCCCTGCGCGTGCCGCGCTTCGGTTGCAGGCAGATCCGAAAGACATGACGGCCGGGATCTGCCGGAAGTGACGCGAGCCCCGTCCCGGATGACCGGGCCCGACGTGGCCGCGTTACATTCATTGTAATGGATTTTCGGCCGGATGCAACCACCGGCCGCAGAAACGCATGCGGTTGATCGGCCGGCCCGGCTATCCCCAGTTGGCCAGGAGGGTCAGCAGGTCGGACGTGTCGACATCGCCGTCGCCGTCGAAGTCCGCCGGGCAGTCCTCCGGCGGGTCCGGGCATTCGCCCCAGGCGGCGAGCAGGGCCAGCAGATCGGAGGTGTTCACCACCCCGTCGCCGTTCACATCGCCCGGGCAGGCCATCGTCGGCCAGGCATGCACGAGCCAGGCGTTGTTGAGATCGGTGCGGCGCCCGAAGCCGATGTGCGGCCGATCGCAGTCGTCCAGCGCGATCTGCTGATCCATGCCGTAACCGTATCCCGCCTCGACGAGCGCCGTGTGCCAGGTTTCGCCGTCAAAGCGGGCGTAGCGATGATCGTCGGGGCCGTCATCGGAGACGGCGAAATCGTAGGCGATGTGCGGCCGATCGTTCGAGTCGATCGCAATGGAGGTCAGCGAGGCGCGGCAGGCGTCTGCGACGATGTCGTTGTGCCACTGGCTGCCGTCGAAATAACTGTAGAGCAGCGAATCGGTGAACGTGTTGGCCGTGCAGGCGATGTGCGGGCGATCCAGGCTGTCCAGCGCGATCGACACGCCGTAACCGATCGCATCGACCGGATCGTTGACCGTGGTGATCGACCAGCCTGTGCCGTCATCGTGCGCGTACTTGAGCGTGTGTGCCGTGCCCTGACGGTAGGCGATGTGCGGATGATCCTCGCGGTCCAAGGCCAGGCGGCAGAAATACCCCACCCACCCCGCGGTATCGACCGGCTCGATGCTCCAGGCGCGCCCGTCGCGCCGGGCGTACATCAAATCGCGATCCGGCGAACTGTGATAGAAGGCGATGTGCGGCTCGCCGCTCGAATCCAGCGCCAGCGAACAGTACTGGGCGTGGTAGGCGTCGGTGACCGTCTCGATGAGCCACTGAGCGCCATCGTGATGCGCATAGAGCAGCTCGCCTTCCGGGCTGTTCACCTTGGTATAGGCGATGTGCGGGCGAGCCTGGGAATCCAGCGCCAGCGAGATGTCGGCGAAGAACGTGCCGTAGTTGTACGGCCAGGCGTCGAACGTCTCGACGTGCCACGTGTCGCCGTCAAAATACGCGTAGTTGTAATCATGCGGCAGATTGAACGACGCGGTGTAGGCGATGTGCGGATAGCCCGCCGCGTCAAGGGCCAGCGACAGCGGCGTGCCAGTCGAGTTCGGCAGCGTTCCACCATCCACCGCCGTGATGTCCCATTCCTGTGCCGGGGCGACCCCGACGAAGAGTGCCAAGGCACCCGCGGCCGCGAGAAAAGCGACTGGTTTCATGCTTCACCTCTCCAGACCGCGGAGCGCGGCCCGCGCCCGCGCGTCGATCGCCTATCCCCAGTTGGCCAGGAGGGCCAGCAGGTCGGACGTGTCGACATCGCCGTCGCCGTCGAAGTCGGCCGGGCACATCAGCGGCGGGTCCGGGCAGTCGCCCCAGGCGGCGAGCAGGGCCAGCAGATCGGCGGTGTCCACGTCCCCGTCGCCGTCGATGTCGCCGATCGCCGGCAGAAGGTCGGAGATGAGCCAGATGTTGTCCGCCTCGTTGCCCGAGCAGAGAACGCCCACGGTGTTGTCGGGCCGGACCATCAGGTAATTGGGCTGTTCGTCCACCGTCACGGGATCGGCGATCTGCGCACCCGTGGCCACGTCAAAAGCGTAGACGCGCATGGCGGGATAGATGACCGGGATCGCCGCCCGGCTGCCATCGCTGCTGAACGCCACCGTCGCCGAACCCTGCGGCGCGACGGTCCCGCCGAAATTGGCGTTGGAAATGAGCGACATGTCCGCCGGATCGGAAACATCCACGAACGCCAGGCCGCGCGACCAGATGCAGGCCATGACGTCACCGTGGAGGGCGATGTGATCGCCAGACTGCTGCGTGCCGAAGAGGAAACCATCCTGATCGACCACGCTCAGCGTGAGAACATCGAAGGAGTACAGGTAGCGCTCGTTGCTCGAGACGAAGCCGGTATGGCCGTCATCGGCGAAGACGATGTTGTCGTTGGAGCCGAAGGTCGCCGTGTGCGGAAGCGTGATGATCCCCGCCAAGGCGAGATTCGCCGGGTCGGAAACATCGGCGACGAGGATGCGCCCGTTGGTGGTGTCCACGATGGCCACACGATCACCGCCCAGGGCGATGCGGTCCGGGTTGCCGGGCAGGGCCAGGCCGTCGGGATCCTCCAGGGCCAGCGTCTGGACGTTGAAGGAGTAGAGCGTGTCGTTGGGGAAGGAGGCGACGTACCCGATCACACCGTCGTCATCGACCTCGATGTTCTGACCCTGGATGTTGGTGCTGCCCGTGACCGGGATGATGCCGTGCTGCTTGAGTTTGGTCGGATCGGACACATCGGCGACGAAGACCGACTGGTTCGGGAACCAGCCGGGAATGGCCAGCAGATCATCGGCGAACATGAACGCGTCGCTGGCGGTTCCGGGGGCCGGCAGGGGCAGCCCGTCCGGATCGAGCAGCGCGCCGGTGGTGAACGAAAACGACCAGAGCACATCGTTGTCGAAGCTGGGCACGAAGCCGACATCGCCCGCGTCGGCGAACGTGGTGTTCTGGTAGAAGTATGCCGGATCGGGGAAATCGACGATGACCACATCGCGCCTGGACGCGAACGCCGAAGCGGAAAGAATCAGTGCGCCCGCCAGGGCCTGTGAGAATGTCCATTGCATGGTGGCTTCCCTCCTGTGAACCGGGTTGCCCGCGATCGCGGCTCTTCGGGGCGGCGACCGACCGCGGCAACACACAACCTCAGCGTATCGCGCGGCGGCGGCGAGGCAAGCATTCTCTGCCGCGATTCGCCGATTTGACGCCGGCATCGCCCTCAGCCTTCCCCCCGGATCCCCGGGCGGGTGATGGCGAAGTCATACCGAAGCGGATCGGCCGGGCAGAGGCGGCGCAGCCGGGCCGTGATCTGAAGTGCCGTCTTGAGATCGGCCGTCCTGCGCCTCGTCCACCCGCGTGAGAGTGCCGTGCGGTAAATGTGCCTGTCCAGCGGCATGATGAGCCGGGCGGGTCGAATGCCGCGCCACCCGCCCGGATCAATGACATCGCTTCGAACCATCCAGCGCAGGAACAGATTCAGCCGCTTGCACGCGCTGCCATTGGCGGGATGCGGAACAAGATGCGCCAGCGGACACGGCGCCGCGGCGGCCAGTGCATCGACGAACGTGCCCAGCGCGGGCAGAATCGTCTCGTCATCATCGGCGAGATTCGCGCAGAAGCACGCCTCCAGATTGCCACGCTCGGCGATGATCGTCCCGACCGCGGAGAGCAGGCCCGCAAGCTGATCGCCGCTCGTGAAGCGATATCGAAACCCGCGCAGGCGGCGCGCCAATGTGCGTCGCCCGGTGCAGCGCAGCGACCTGGCCGGCGATGGACCAAGCAGATCCAGCACGCCTCGGATCGCCGGCAGCATCGCCTTCACGTTGCCGTAGGCCAGCGATGAGGCGATCAGGCCGACGATCTCGCGATCGCGCAGATCCTCGTAGTCATACAGCACCTCCAGCGGGTCGGGCGAGACGAAGCGCCGATGGTGATATCGCCGGCGCAGAGCCTCCAGCCACCGCCGCTCCTTCTCCGGAGCGATTCGGCAGGGTTCCACGAAGTCGATTGATGATGCGAGGCTGGAGGCCATGATCCAGACAATAGGCGATGACCGCGGCCGCAGGTGGACGGCTGAGGGCCGATCCGGTAAGACACGACCATGTCATTGCTTCTTGCACAGTCCGCCGGGGAGAGCACGCCGCTCCTCGTGCGCCTCTGGCCGGAGCAGTTCCCGGCCGAGCACCCCGTCGGCATTCTGGCGGTGCTGCTGGCGATCCTCGCCGTCATCTTCTGGTTCGGCGAGCAGCCGGCGGGCAGGAAGCTCTTCTCGATCATCCCCAAGCTCGTGTTCTGCTATTTCGTGCCGACGACGCTGACCACGCTGGGCGTGCTGCCGGAGGAGTCGGGGCTGTATGACTGGATCAAGGGGTACATGCTGCCGGCGAGCCTGCTGCTGCTCATCCTCGCCCTCGATGTGCCGGGCATCCTGCGCCTCGGGCCGCGCGCGGTCATCATGCTGCTGGCGGGAACGCTCGGGGTCGTGATCGGGGGTCCCATCGCCCTGCTCATCTGCCAGGGTTTCGTGCCCGAGGACACCTGGCAGGGCATGACCGCCCTGTGCGGAAGCTGGATCGGGGGCGGGGCGAACATGGTCGCGCTGGGCGAGATCGCCGGCGTCAGCAGCGACATGTTCTCGATGATGGTCATCGTCGATGTATTCATCGCCAACATCTGGATGGGCATCCTGCTCTATCTCGCCGGGCAGCAGCGGCGCATCGACCGCTGGACCGGCGCGGACACGAGCGCGATCGAGGAGCTTCAGCAGCGCATCGCCGACTTCCAGGCGAAGACCTCGCGCATCCCTTCTCTGACGGATCTCATCATCATCTGCGCCTTCGGCTTCGTCGGCGCGTATCTCGCCTACCTCGCCGGCAACTGGATGGGTGAGCACGTCGGCTTCTTCGACAAGACGGCGTGGAAGTTCATTCTCATCACCACCGTCGGGGTGATCCTGTCATTCACGCGCGCCCGTCGCCTGGAAGGTGCCGGGGCCTCGAAGATCGGCTCGGTGTTTCTTTACCTGCTCGTGGCATCCATCGGCGCGCACGCGAACTTCATGAAGATCACCGAAGCGCCGGGACTGGTTCTTCTGGGCGGCATCTGGATGCTGGTGCACATCGTGATTCTGCTGGGGGTGGGCAAGCTCATC
>Ga0272441_10004999_pt1 | contig 23460 bp, 36 predicted proteins | sample SSMProp6N_FD_193582 | JGI IMG/M metagenome (GOLD analysis project Ga0272441, IMG submission 193582) | Marine sediment archaeal communities from Little Sippewissett salt marsh, Falmouth, MA, United States - SSM-Prop-6N | ecosystem: Environmental > Aquatic > Marine > Wetlands > Sediment ...
ATAAATTTAGCAATTACCTTTTCTTCCACCTGTTTTTCTTCCATTTCCTTTTCCACTTGCTCTTCCTCTACCTTGTCCTCTTCCATCTCTTGGACCTCTTGAGCCACTTCTTGGACCTGTTCCATCTTTTCTTGGCATTTTTATTTTACCTCCTATTGAACATGATATTGTTGTTTAACGAAATTTTTTCTTTTCCATCCTTTTATAACATCCTGCTGGTCTTTCTCCATCTTCATAATACCTCCCACCTGTTTGATTACAAGTTTTACTTTCTGGATCATATAGTTTACATTCTTTCCAAAACTTGCATTTCTTATCTTGCTTTGTAAATAAATAAACTCCCATAAGTATCAAAGCAATTCCAGGAACAAATGGAAGAACTAAACCAATAGCCCCTATTCCAACCATTATTGATCCTAATGTTTTTCTTGTTATTTTGTTCATTTTTTAAATAGGCGTGGGATAGGGTTAAAAAAGAGGTGCCATTACAAAAAATAACCACATCAACAAAACCTATCCCTTTATTCTTTCGGACTGCCAAACGCCCTGCAATGATTACTTGTTGATTATAATGGGAGGATCAACCCCCACATTTAATAAGCTTTGAAACAAAGCCAATCTTTTTCGTCTAATTCTGTATCTGCTTCTTTTCTTTCAAGTTCTTTTAAAGTTTTTGCTTGTAACTTATTCATCAACACTGATAAAGCTGAACCTCTTTGTATATTCTCTTCTTTATCTAAAGTAAACCACAAACCACCATTAACTACTTGTTTGTCTCTTAAATAAGCTAAAGAAGAAATATGTATGTTCTCTTCTTTATCTGGGTGCTTTACTTCACAGCTTACAATCTTCCCTTTTGGTGTGTCTCTTAAACTAACTTTTACAATATTTACTTTTTTAGGTGTTAGGACTTCTTTTTTTTCTGGTTCTAATGTCCCTATTTCCTTATTAAGTTCTATTTGTTCTTCCATTTTTTATTTTGCCTCCATTATCATTATTTTTCCTTCTTTATTTTTTGTTCGCTTTTATTAATTATTCTTTCGATACATTCTTTACAAACTTCTTCATCCATAGGCATATCTCTCCCACAAAACTCACAATGTTTATGCTTCCTCATTTTTGTCCTCCAATTTTATTTCTAATTTTGTTTCATTATCCTCTGCAAATTTAAAACAATTTACATCTATCTGATCCAACTTGCAATATCCTGTAAAATTATTATCCCAAGCTATTGTATATGCGTGTCCTTCAAATCCCTGATAAATAGTATCCACCCTCGCATGGAAACCTAACTCTTCCAACATTAATTTCCATATTTTTGAATATTCTGAACAATCCCCACCATTTTTCTTAACATCTTCTAAATCTACAATCAATGTGTCTCTTAAAGTATAATTATAAAAAGTTGAAATATAATTCCTCAAACAATAACAAGTATCCTCAAAAGATAAATTATTACATTGTTTATAATCAGAAATATTATTCTTTGTTGAAAGTTTGTTTAATGGAAAACTCACAAAAACAGGCTGCCAAAACACCCCTAAAAAGAAAAAGCTGACACAAACGAAGAATACTGTTATTTGTTTAATTAGTTTTTGTTTTTCCATTTTATTATTATCAAGGAGGGCTATCTTAATCAGGTAAAAGAGAGGGTTAAACCTTAATTAAGAGAGATTACTTCAAAGACCCACTAGAAATTTGGTGGGTACTCTATCTTCTACTCAACCCCGTCACCCTCCTTGCTCCTCTTTACTGGGGGAGTATTATTTTCACACATAGATAATCTTAACCTCCTTATTTCTTCCTCAAGTTGATAAATTTGCTGTCTTATAGATCTAAAAGTAGAATTAACACTATCTATTTTTCTTTTATCTACTATAACTAAATTATTTTCCATTTTCATTTTTCTTGATTATTTTAAACCTCCAATCTCTTGATTTACAATTCGGACACTCTATAGGTTTCATTGTTCTTGGTATCCATTCATGTCCACATTTATAACATTTATATTTTTTCATATTATATTAAGATTATCATAGTATTTAAATGTTTTGGTTTTCATCTGAACATCTTAATCTTATCATTTGCCTTTTCTATATTTAAAACAACTTCTCTTCCTGTTCCTATTCTCCTTCTCTCTATAATTAAATTTAATCTCTTTAAAGCCCTACCTAACCACTTTGCATTTAACCAATGTTCCTCATTTGGATCAAATTGTATTGTTTCTCTAAATAATGTTACAAGTTCTTTTATTTTTAAATAGCTATTTGGTTCTTGTCTTGAAACAAAATCAAATAACATAATATCCCTACTTTCCATAAAATCATCTTCTTTTCTTTCATTTATGACTTTTGTTATTATTTGTGTAAAATCATCTAATTTTCCAACTTCATTTGCAACCATAAATAAAGGTAATGTTAATTCCAAATTCCTCCCTGTTATATTAGAATCATATATTTTTTTGAATAGATGTTGTTTTATGTTGTTTAGTGTTGTTAGTGTAGTATGTTGTTTAGTGTTGTTTTTAACATAATCATTCCATTCTATGTAGATGTTTTTAGACGTAACGACACGACACAAACGACACTTAAAGTTCGCTTTTGCTAGTTTTTTTCGTATTTCGGAGCATTTTGGATGGTTTTCATAATCTTCAACCAATCTTGTTGCAATAGGATCATCAGATTTTTCCAGAATAATATTAATACATCTGTCTTGCAACACCTCTTCCATACCATAAATATTAGCTATGACAATAGGTCTATATGTGTCAAATTCCTCAACTTTTTGCTCTTCACCATGTAAACCACGAACTTTTTTCATTCTTTTTACTTTCCCACCTTTTTTATAAGCAGTATTAAGTAATTCTCTTAAACTATTCTTTTCTCTACTATTTATACTCTCAAATTCATCAATACATAATGTTCCTGTTGTTCTAAATAACACAGCTTCAGATAAACTTGCTAACATATCTCCATTATAACTTAGAGATTTAATTAACTTTAATAATCTTGTTTTTGCACTACCTTTCATAGCGTTTATATAAAGATAAGGAAAAGAAGGAAAATTATCATGTAAATGTGTCCCTATAATCCATAAAGCAATTATATCATAATTATCTTGTTTGGTTATAATAAATTCTCTTAAAACATCTACAATTAATTTATATATTTGTTTTATTTCTGATTTAATTTCAAAATTTTCAGTCCAACTAGAACAATGATTATCTAAATCAACTTCACTATTATCATCTCTACAGAAATATTTCCCCTCTTTTTCTACTAATTTTAAACAATTTTTACATTTCATCAAGTCAATTAAATCTTCTTTAATAAAATCACATTGACTTTCCTCTTCTTTTAAAACTTCTTTAGTATCCATCTCCTACCCCTTTTTTATTTTTCATATAAATAGAATACGCTGTTTGAATATCCATATCTTTTCTTGATGGTTCTATCACTTCTATAGATTCTAAAAGAATAGGAAATTCTTTTTTTAAAACAACATCAAAAAAAACCAAAAGATCATCTTTAACTTTATGAATAAAACCATTATAAAAACTCTCACGAGAATTAGGAGTTATTTCTTTAATATAACAAAATGTGTTTTCATTAGAATAAATCCTTGCTCTTTTTCTCGTTTCATTAATATCTCGTTTCATTAGAAAAAGAAAAATATTATATTTAAATATTTTTCTAACTACTAAAAAGTTAAAAAAAATTTTTATTAATCTCTACACCAACTATATGTTAAATCTTTTTCACATAATTCTGATTTTAACATTTCTATTTCTTGTTTTTGATTTTGTATTTCAGTTAATAAAGCAGTAATCATATAAGGATTACCATAATTAACCGTCTCAACTTCATCGGTTATTTCAAAGGTTCTTTCGCAATACATAGCTTCAGAGGAATTACAATTAGTTGTTTCAATTCTTTTATAACTAACTATTCTTGGATTTATTTCTTCAACTTCCTCAGCAATTAAACCATATTCATCAACTGAAGAACCATCTTTCCTATCAAATATTTTTGGGGATAAATCATAAATCCATGAAGCATCTGTTAGGTTTCTTATATTTTCTTTATATCTTCCTGAAGAAGAAGTATATCCAACTTGTCCAGAAGCATTAATATATAAATCTCTCATGGTTCCTGTAATCTCATCACTATAAACATCAGGCATTTTAACTTCTCCGTCGGTACTAATTAACATTTTATTTAGATTATCTATTCTAAAATACATTCCCTGTCCTTCTTTTGCATTAAAAAATGCATCACCATCTACTCCACCTAAGAAGATATAATTGGAAACTATCGGAGTTGTTTGTGCTAACCATACTCCTGCAAAACTTCTATCGTTTGGTAAACCACCTATTCTTAATTTACCTGTGTTTTTCTGATTTAAATAAAAATCACCATCTGCCCCAACATAAGACATTAAGTTATTGTTATAATCTTTCCATTCTGTTAAATGACCTATTGGTTCAACATCTCTACTTGATACAGAAATACCATATTTATCTGAAAGATAATATTCTATGTTCTGCATTTCTCTTTCAGTTAATTCTCTATCATATCCAATAACTTCTAATATATCTCCTTCCCAGAATCGGTTAGAAAATGCTCTCTCTTGTCCTAACTGCCAATTATCATTAACTATTGTTGACCCATCAGTATTCCCTGTAATAATATTGTGTGTAGATAATGTTCCCAAATCATATGTATCAACACCATCAACATATACTTGTTCCCAACATCCACCATTCCAAACATCATTTTTACTCCCTTCTCCTAAAATACCCGCATCATCTGATTTCGGGCTTATTAATCCATCATAACCAACAAAAGTTGCTCCACCTTCATAATTAGCAACAACAAAAACAGTAGCTATCTCTACATCTGAACCTAATTTTAATATATGTTCTTCAGTTCTGTTAAACCAAACAGCAGGTTCTCCATTTAATTGATTTGTCCTGAAAATTGGAGTTGTTCCTGCGGTTACATTTAAAAAATCATTTCCATTTCCACTTTCATCACTCCAATTTGAAACTGGGTCAAGATTGTTTAAACCTAATTCTCCAGCATCTAACCATAAAACTAAATTAGCTACACTGTCTGGAGTAACATAAACTGGAGTATATTCTTCTGGTGGTAGATTATATAAAACTAAAGTTGGTTCATCTCCTGATAAAGGATACATAATTCCTCCTTCTGAAACATTTAAATTTCCAGTTAAAGCCATATTTGCGTGTGTTACATTACTAGACCTGTTTAAATCTTGGTCAAAAATATTAGAAAAGGGTATATTTTCATCAGAAGTTAAATTTCCAGTTATATGAACATTACCTTCTAGATAACCTGCCCAACCCGAAGAAGCCACAGTATGTAAAGCATAACCCTCAGATGTTTCCCCATAAATTGCTGTATCACCTGTGCTATTACCATATACTCCATATTTAGACCCTTTTATATCCACACCAATCGCTCCGAAAGTATCAGAAATCGCTGTTGTTGATTTAATTCCGTAGAAACTATCTGTAGGTGATGCTGTATCTGTTAGAACATTTAAACCTATATCATTACTAATTTCTGCTCCATTTATTGCGGAATTGTCAGAAACATTTATTGAATTTCCAAAAATTCCCCCAAGAAGATCAACTTCAAAGATTATATCCTCGGAGTTATTTTTAACTTTAAAATTACCAGCAGAACTTAATAAAGGTACAACTAATAAAATTATCATTATTGATATTGTTATCTTCTTCATTTTTTTTATGTTTACCCAGCAAGTTTAATTATAAAATCATCGTCACTAAAATATGCTTGAGTAGTTGTATCATTTCCAGTAAATACTCCAGATGTTCCAAGAACAATATTACTCAAAAAAGTTTGTTCTTCTGTAAAAGTATTTGTCTCATTAACCCAAGCTAAATTTGTGTAATCAAATGAACCTGCTCTATCATCAATTGTAGCATTTAATTGTGTTTCATTAAAGTAAATTGTTGTAGTATCATTATACAAATAAATTCCACTTGTTCCCATTTTTGTATCTGTATCAACTGCAGTTCCACAAACTAAGACTCCATTAGCATCTGTTTCGAGTTTTTGATCGTCTGCATTGCATTCTAAGATATCACTTAAATAAACACTTTGAGTTACAATTAAATCTTTAGAAACTGTTAGATTCTCATCAAAGGTTTCTGATATGTTTGTTAATGCTAAGTTTGTATAATCCATACTAGCTGGAACATTAGTTAGATAACTTCCATCTCCTACAAAATATGCAGTAGTAGTAATGTTTGAATCACTAGATAGAATTCCAGTCAATGTTCCACCTGTTAATGCTAAATATGCCTCACTTAATTTAACACCATCCTCTGCAATCCAACCGCCAGTAACATTTAAATTTCCTGTATTGTCAACAATAAATACTATATCGTCGGTACTATTAAGTATTTTAAAATTCCCAACAGCACTTACTAGCCCTATACTCATCATACTTATTGCAATTAAAACTAATAAAAAATTCTTTTTCATCATGTACCTCCTTTCAAATAAACTTTAGTTGAACATTTATAGGTTTTACATCCACCCATTTTTGAGATATTTAATTGAGAGAGAAGCATTTTATATTCTTCTTCTTGATAAATAAATTTGCAGACTTGAACTTCATTTTCTTCATAACAAAACTCTTTTACCCATTCATCACCTGTAACATATTCTACACATTCTTCAGCTATACAAGTCCACTCTCCACCTTCTATAAACTGATTAAATCGTAAATAAGCATAAACACTACTTGCAGACAAACTTATAATTATAATAAATAATATTCCAACTATAATTCTTATTGTTTTATCTTTTCTATTTTGTTTAATAATTTGTTGAATAGGTTGTGGTTGTTCAACTATCTTCTCTTCTATTTTTGGTGTTAAATCTAAATAATCTTTCATCTTATCCTTATTATAATATCCTCCCCCTCTTCAGAATTTAAGTTAACAGTTGTTATATTCTTGCTATCTATTTGTGTACTGTCTAAATAATCTGTTGTAACATTCTCGCTGTTAATTGTTTTAGCATAAATCTCTTTATACCAATTAGTTGAATTTCCTAAGGAATAAAGATTTGTTGTAATTGGAATAATATCCTGACTTGTTATTATTCCTTGCATAATTAATTCTCCAACATCTGTTAATCTATTACCATTCATATTCAAATCACCTGTCATAGTGTCCCCGCTTTCATTAACATAAATATCTGACAAACCACTTATTGATTCTGCGATCCATTTACTTGTTCCATCATCCCAAGTTAATACATCATTATCAGAAGGAGAACCAGCATTAACATCCCCTAAATCATTAAGGTTTATATCAGAAGGATCATCTAAATTATCCCAATATTCTGAAGAGTTTACATTTTGAGTTATTGTAGAGGGTGGGGGAGTATAAACCACCCTCCCTTCATTATCACCAACATTACCAACACTATCTGCAATTACTGGACTAAAAGTAATAATTATAATTAATATTGTTACTATTATTTTCATGTTTTTATTAAGAATAGATAATTAATAAATTTTTCTATTATCTTTTCTTTTTCCTACTTGCAATAAATACATAACTTTTTTTACATTCTTTATATATCACCTTAATATTTTAATAATTTTCTATAAGCTTTCCCATCTTTCCCCATAGCATCGTAAAGTTTCTTTAAATCCTTTATCTTTTTCCCTTCCTCTTCCATCTTTCGTATTCTCTCAAACTTAACTTTTACTTCTTGTTTCCTTCCCATTTGTAAGATTTTATAATCCTGTTGCTCCATCACCAAATCTTCTTACTATAGTAATGATTATTGCTATTGCAGAAATTATTATAACTACGGCTAATATTGCAAATATAGTTCCTGTGTTTTCGAATAATTCTGCTGATCCTGTTGTTATGTTTTGTTGGATACTATAAGCCCTATCTTCAGAATATGTATAAGATCCTGAAACATTCCACATAGTATTATTAAAATCTGTTGTAACACCTGTAAAAGCAATTTTACATGCACTTACAGTATAATTCCCTGAATTAATATCTGAAAGATCTGTTTGGTTAATTACAGAAGTTACAGTTAATACACAATTTCTTAATGATTCTGTTCCAGATATATATGCTCCTGATTCATTAACATTTCCAGTAGTTGTAACATTTACTATTGTAGTTGTTGTAGTGTCAATAGTATCTGCCACAGTTGTTAAGTTATGTGTAATAAGGATAAGTGAAACTCCAATAATTGCAATTACTAAAAAGAGTATCATAGCTGCTTTAACTATGTTCAAACTTACTTGCCCTTTTTGATTCATTCTTTTTTCCTCCTTTCAATTATGTTTATTTATTCCTAAATATGAAAATATAAAAACAAAAAAAATAAAATTAAATTTACAAACTTTGAGTTGCTCCACCACCACCGAATCTGCTTACTACTCCAATAATTATTGCTATAGCTAAAATAATCACTACAACAACTAATATTGCAAATATAGTTCCTGTGTTTTCAAAGAAACTTGTCGTTGCTGCCGTAACATTTTCTATAACATCACTTGTTTGATTATACTCTGTTGATCCAGAAGTAAAGATGTTACTATCCCTTAAACTGATTAAAGCTAATACAACAGCGACTGCTATAACAGCTAAAACCATAAAAGTAATCATAACACTCTTAACAACATTTAACCCAAGCTGTGCTTTTTTGCTCTCTAATGCTCGAATTTTTCTCATTTATTTCGTTCCTCCTTTCAATTATGTTTGTCTTACAGAGAATTATGAATTTAAATAGTTGTGTAATCAGTGTTAACATTACATCTTCATAATGTAATTAATTATATCTTGATCTTGTTTACGAGGTTCTAAGTTTGGTTTGTATGCTCTCTTTTTAACATAATTACTTGTTGTTCCTCCTTTCTTTCCACTTTTTTTCTTTGTTTTGTATCTCCTTATAGGAGGACTATATGTTCTTATTGGAGATAAACCTAATCTCTTTCTTTGACCCATTATAATTCTCTGAGCTTTTAATTCTGTTTTCTTTTTTCCAATTATCCTTGCTTGTTTTTTTCTCTCTTCATAAGCTGCTTTTCTCTCGATTTCTCTAATTTCTTTCCGCTCTTCCGCTTTTTTTATTAAATCATTTTTGAATTTTTTAAAAAGTCCCATATTAATAAACCTCCTTTCAATCGCTAATAAATAATAATATTGTTGCTATTACAGAAACAACAAAACAAGTAACCATCGTTGGTGTATTGATTAATCCCTCAACTAAACTCATAGTGATAGCTAATATATTTGTAGTATAAGCAGCAGCAGCAAAACAACCTAAAAAATTTCCTCCAGATGAGCCTAATCTTTTACTTGTAAAATAGGAAGCTAATAAAGCTATCATAAAAAACCCAAATAAAATAAGGGGGATAAAGTAGATATTTAAGATAGCTATTTGAGAAGGATATAAAAATAATGCAGATATTCCTGTTTGATTATATTCTTGAAATGTTTGATATGCTTGAAATATCATTTTAACCTCCTGTTTTTATAACCCTCCAAAATAATAATAATAAAACAAAGACAACAATAGCACCAGCAACTCCAGTTATAAAAGGAATTCCAAAAGTTTTTGCTATTAGTCCAAAAGAAATATCAAAAGTATTTTTAGCAACAGTCATAAGTGCTTTCCCAACTCCCAATATAGAAGTTATCTTAATCTCATCTGAATCTTCATCTTCTATATCTTCATAAATATTTTCTCTTTGTGATTCTGCAGTTCCTGAAACAGCATCAAGTTCTTCTTCCACATTAGTATAAGTTCTATTTATAGATTCATCATCTAATAATGGACTTGAAACATCATTTTTTGATGCAAAATTAATTGCAAAGGTCATAGTTGCAAATAAGAAAACAGAAATTAAAATTGCTGACACAACCATACCTTTAAGATCCATTTATATCCCCCTCCTTTGTGAAATTTGCCATATTATAATCCCTCCTGATAAAACTGCCCAAATGAGTATTGAAGATTGATTTAAAAACGAACCAGCATCGAATAACATTAATAAACTTGCCATTAAAAGTCCAACTATTACTCCGATGATCATAGCTATCGGAGAACTAACTAACATAAGAGGGATAGTTAATAACATTATAACAACCATAATTGCAGAATCAGAACCAAAGTAAATAGATGCGTCTGGAATAAATGAGAAGGATCTCATTGTTATTTTTTCCCCATTACTATATAATTCAGAAATAACTGTTGTGTTCCCATAACTTTGTGGGATTGTGCAAGTAAGTGTTCCTGATGAGGAAGTTAAGGAATTAGTACAAATAGTATCATTTCCCCAACCATCAAATTTCGTAGTGTTTACAATAATAGTTCTCTCACTTCCATCTGTTGTTGTGAAACTTGTTGTAATAGTTCTTGCTGTTCCATCAAAACTCATAGAATAAGTTATGCCTCCTGCTTCTTCATAATTATCAAATCCAGAACCACTTGATAATGCATTTAAGTTTATCCTACAATCCCCAATAATTGCATCTTGACAAATTACAGCAATGTTATCGAAAGTTGCTAAAACCTCTCCATATTTAGTAACTGTAATAGAATATACAACAGCATCTAAATCAAAACTTGCTGTTGCATGTCCACTCCTATCTGTCTTCGGTATCTCTATTGATTTAGAAACACCTTCAGAGATATATCTTCTTTGTATATCTATTAATGCATCTTCTACTGGTATAAAATTTTCATCTTTGAAAGTGATTAGAAATTTCTGAGCATCTGCATCTTTTAAATCAAATAAATTAATATTTTGAGGAAGTGAGGAATTTGACAAAGTTGCATTTTGCATGTGTAAAATTTCCCCAGCATAAGCATCACCATCATATCTAGTTTGAACATCAATCCTATAAGAAGAGTTTGACAGATTAGTATTTAAACAAACTTGGGGATTGTTATTTTCAGAAAAGTTTTGTGAATATTCTATAATAGGAGTTGAAGAACCAATTGGGTAAATATCTAAATCAACTTCAACGCTTGTATTATATACATTCCCATCAATAACCACTTGGGTTTCTTCATCTTTCAAACTATAATTCAACATTAAAGTTGAATAAGCTGAACAGTCATCAAGTGCGAGAATTGAAACTGTTTGATTGTATGATGTCGAGTTAAAAGGATTATAAGTACCATTTACTAGAACAATCTCCCAATAAAAAGTGAAGTTAGTTTCTGAGCCTACATTAGGAATTTCTAATTCATAAGTAAAAACAACATTATTACCAGAACCTGATTGTGTTCCAATATAACTTGTATCATTATAATAAAGGTTTCCTTGGATATTCTCATAAAAATCACTATCATACGTTATATTAATCTCAAATGTTTCAATTGTCCCTTCTATAGTTTCGTTATTATATGTTTGTGAATTTTCTATAAATCCTAAGTTATCAAATAACAAATCTGAATATTTTAAAATTCCTGCTGTATCTGAATGAAAAATAAATGGTATATAATAATAACTCTCTATTAAATATGTTAAGTTTAGATATTGATTAATATAACTAGCAAAATTATTTGTTCTATTATTTAATTGGTTAAATTCCCCTGTAAAGTTCCAAATCCCAAGATTACCAACATCAAAAGAAACATCATTTGGGTATAGTATTTCTTCTGTCCCAATTCCAGAATTATATATTAACTGAACCTCTGCTTGAGTCAAACTTCTATTATAAACCCTAACATCATCTATAGTCCCATTAAATCTATTCAATGCTCCACCTACATACTTACCCAAAACTAATTGATGAGACCAATCTAAACCATATTTAAATTCTCCATAACATACTGCTGTATCTAATAATTCTCCATTTCTATAAAGCTTTACACTTGAACTATCCTGAACTACAGTATATAAATACCAAACACCTGCAACTAAATCTGAATCTCCTTGTAAGACATTATCACAATTAGAACTTGCAATATTGGCTAAAACAACAGTTTCTTTATTTCCTGTAAACTTGAGGATCATAGTAACATTATCTTCACTATCATTTTTCCCTAACGTTAATATTGAATTAGTTACAGCTCCCGCAGGCAAAGAACTTGCATTATACCACAAACTAAAAGTTTGTGTTGAATTTGATAATCCTATTAATTCTGATTCTGAGTAAACGAAATCATCAACACCATCAAATTCTAATGCCGTATTTATCTTACCCGATGTTGAAATCGTGTTTGTATTCCTATAAGAATAACCATCGTTAATAGTCGTGTTATCAACAATAACTTTAGTAGCAGCATCATCATTCATTTTATAATGAACTACTAACCCATCAGATAAATCTATGCCATACCCGCTCAAATTCATAAACGCTTTAGTCAAAGCGGTAACAGCAGAAGGAACTTGTAAATATCTTGTTAAATTTTGATTACTTGTAAATAATAATTCTTCACCATCAATCAAAGGATGATAACTCGATACTTGTGTTCTATATAATTCCATAACCTCACTTGCACTTAAACTTCTATTCCAGATACCAACTTCATCAATTGATCCATTAAAATAATTAGTTATAGTCCCTCCAGCAGTTGATTGATATGCTCCTATAAATAAATCATTATCTGTTGAGGATATTACTTTTGAAGAACTGGCTGAATTTTCTAACTTTCCATTAAGATAAACAGACATTGTAGCTCCATCATAAGTAAACATTATGTGATTCCATAACCCGTTATTAACATTAGACACACCAGCAACACCATCTGTTCCATTTATTCTTGCCCAAATCTTATTTGAAACTATAGCTAGTAAGTAAGTATCAGAATCATTTGATTGACTTTCCTTATTAACTATTCTCATAGTTCCTGTTTCTGTGGTATTAATCCAAGCTGAAATAGTTATTTGGTTGTTAATATCTAAACTGTTATTATCACTAACTCTAATATAATCATTTACCCCATCAAACCTATAACCTGTCCCAACTCTGCCTATAACGTTGTGTGTTGCCCCAAAAACATCTCCGTCATTATTATTTAAAGAATCAATAGCATCTCCTGAAGTTTCATCTAAATTCCAATATGCAACTCCATCATAATAATTCTTAGCAGACCAAGCATCAACTAAATTAAAACTTAAAAAGAAAATCCCCATAAGCAAAACTATCCCCAACACCCCTTTCTTTGATTGTTGAGCTTCTATTAAAGAGTTTTTAGTTCGTTTTATCATATTACACTACCTCCTGAACCTTTATCTCTCATAATTCCTGCAAATAAAAATATTGCTCCGAAAACTCCAATAACTGTAACCCAAACTGGGAGATAAATCATAATAAAACTCGCACCTGTAAATCCTGATAGTTCTGTCCCTATTAAAGCATTCGATGCTAATTCCTCATAAGTATTACTTAAATAAACAGAACCAATTATCCCGACGATAATAACCATAACGTAAATTATAAAAAAAGCTGGATGTGCCTTTACTAAAAAGTTAGTAATTAATATAGATATTCCCATAATAAAAATCATAGTATATGCCAAGACATGCAAACCATTTCTTTGTGGTGATTCTATTTTTCCAAAAGTATCTTGAGTAACATCTGTGAAATTTAACTCTATGTCTCCAGAAGAAATTGTCCCTACTTCTTCTAATTTATCTGAGATAAATCCAAAACCATAAATCCAAAATGCAAAGAAAACAATAATTACAAAACTCACAACAATCCAAACTAACAAATCAACCATTGCTCCTTGTTTTTGTTTTATTATACTTCTCATATTATTCTCCTTCTAAATCTGCATTTACTATATCGTTTTGTATTTGATTCAATAAAGGGTGTCTTGATAAAGCAAGAGTTAATCTTCTCGTACTTCTAATCTTTTCATCTTTTCCAACTTTTATTCTATCTATTGCTGTTTTTTTAAGTATCTCTTTAAATTGTGGATCAACTCTTATATGTGTTCCTTTTAACTTTCTATTTAAATAATAAGGTCTTTTAGTCATCTTAAAGGTACTCCCCTCTCCAAAGATGTTTTTATTTTTAATCCCTGAAGAAAATAAACTAAAGTTAATAACAAACTCAAAACAATTATTGGCCACATGAAACTCCACATAATCCAATACAACCACGAGAAAACTTTACTTGCGTTATCTAAAAATAGAAAGTTCTCCATAATTGATTTAGTTATTCCAAAAATAAACAACAATAAAATGTAAGAGATAACCATAAGAAAAATCTTAACATATTTTAAATCATTCACACTAATTATTTTCCCAGAAGAATCTCTATGATTATTAAATGGGATTTTAATTGCCCCAGCCAAACTAAAAGTAAATATAACTAATATAACAATTAAGAATACAATATAAATTATTCCTTGTGCTGTAGATAATACAGATCCTGTTTGAGTTACCTCAAAACTTCCATAACCTCCAGCACAACTCGTTCCATCACAACAAAAAGCAACCCAAGAATAAATCCCCAAATCACTAATCTCGTCGGAAGTTAATGTAATATTAAACTCTCCATTTCCTAAGTTCGTTGCTGTTTCTTCATCTTTTAAATAAGAAGAGTTAGGATATTGAATCGAAACATTACAAATTGCAGAATCAGAAGCACTTGAACCATTTACTTCAAAAGGAATTTTAAGATCAATTTCTTTATTAATTTGATATACTTGTGAACTTACAAACCCACTTACAAGAACTATTGTTAACAATAGTAAAATTATCTTTTTCATCTTGCCCAAGTAAATGGATTATACCATCTTTTATTGTTTTGAATCTTTGGTTGGAATTGATTATATCCTTGACTGATTAATGGCTCTGATTGAGTTACTGTCCTCGCTGTTCTTAAACTCTCTCTTTCACCTCCATGATAAGCTCTTAAATAAGCAGAGTGAACAGTATCTACTATCTGTCCAACAATCATAGGAAACATTTTAATTTTCTCTGGAGTGTCCATACCCATCTCTTCATATCTATTAAAAATTAAATCAGTTAATCTTCTCCCAAAATCTAAAACCTTCCAATTAATAACATCTTCAGAATAATTTGATAATATTGTATTTCTATTTAAATAAAATTGTAAAATATTCATAATTAATTGAACACCAAACTCATTAAAGGGTTTTAAATTATTATCTTCTGCTTCTTGATAATCTATATTCCCTTCTTCATCTCTTACTATTCTATCACCTTTTAATAAATGATATATCCTATCTAAATCCTCTTTTAAATCTAATTGCCATCTTATTAAGTTTTCTTGATCTTCTATAGAAAATAAACTTGCCTGTCCTTTCATTAATTGTTGACTTCTACTTCTCTCTGCTTCCAGTTCTGACTCTATCTGTTGTATATATGTATTTACTTGATTCATTTCTCCTTCTTTCATTTTACTATTATAGGAGCTTTTCTTATTCCTAAAGATTTTCCTGCATATTTACTTATATCTTTTGCCTTAATTTTCATTGGTTTTAATCCCAATGTCCTCGCTGTAAATCCTTCTGATACTGCTATGTCTTCCTTAAATCCTATTTTCTTCCTTCTCTCTTTCAACTTTTTAACTTTCCATGGAATTGGAATTATAGGTGGGAGTTTTTGTTTTGGTGGGGTTATAATCGGTGTTCCCATTCCAATCATCATTGTTTTAGATGCTGATTTTTGAAGGGTTTTAACTTTGGTCATTGTTTTTTGAGTTTGCTTCTGTTTCTGAATTTGTTGTTGCAATTCTTTTTGTCTTTGTTTCTGTTGTTGTCTTTGTTTCTGTTTTTGCAATTGTTTATTTAATGACTTTGATATGGTTTTTGAAATTGTTCCTGAAATTTGTTTTTGTTTTGTTAATGGTTTGGTCATTGTTGTTGGAGAGGTTTGAATTGTTGTTTTAATAGTTTTTGTTTTTGGGATTTGAGTTATTGGTTTAAAAGAAGGAATTATTTTTGGTGGAGGAATTGTTTGTGGTTTTGGAACAATTGCTGCAGAGATTGTTGATGCTAATTTTTCTTTTTGAATTGTAATTGGTTTGGTTGTAGAAATACCTTTTGGGATTTTTGTGGTTGTAGGAACTTTTAATACAGTCCCCGCATATTTCACAGTTGTCCCTTCATCTGTTAAGGTCTTCCCAAACAAATATGTTTTTCTATTAACTTTAAATCCAGCAGTACCAGATACAAACTTACTAACTTCTACTGGCTTTTTCAACTTTAGCATTTTGCTGATAATTGGTTTTTTAGTTGATCCCGCAACCAATCCAGCACTTCTCTGTATAAACCCTTCCTTCTCCATAGCTATTTGAGTTGTTAATTTTAATTGTAATTTAGTTGGTTCAACAGCGGATCTTTGAATAGCTCCGAAATATCTTCTATCGATTAATTTAAATTTTGCAGAGGGAAATTTAATAACTGGTTTTCCTTCTGTTCCTGCGATAATTGTTTCAGTTATTGTTTTCTTTCCTATTGTTCTTGGTTTGGCAATTGCTTCAGCAACTCCAATTCTTCCCTCACCTGTTTCAAATCTTAATTTTGTTTTTGTTATTCCTTTATCTGTTTTTTGTTCAATTCCTCTGAACTTTAATTTTATTTCTTTAGGATACATGGTTGTTTCTATTTGTGCTGTCGTCGCTAAAAATGGGGAAAAAAATCCAAACTTTAATGTATCTTCAACAGAACTAATTGCTACTTCTCTTGGAATATTTTTTTCAAACAAAACAGGATATTTTTCCTCGATTGTTTTTGGGATTGGAACTTTTTCTGCAAGAGATAATATCCCCTTTGCTGCTGGTCTGAATATCTCTTTTACATAAGGGACTTCTCCTGCTGTTCCTCTTATTGATTCTATTTTTTTCTCAACTTTGGATTTTTTTGATGGCTTTGGTGGTTTTTCTTCCCAAACATATTCCCAAAATCTCCTTACAATGGGTTTTTCTTTTTGGATTGGTTTTGGTTCAGGAACATTTAATCTTTTCCTAACTCTCTCTGCTTCTTCATATCTTTGTTCTCCTATAACTTTTCTATAAAACTCTCCTTTCTTTCCTTCAGCCCTTTTTCTTGCTTCAAGGTTTTTAATAGTTTCTATTCTCTTTGCTTCTTCAGCAGCTCTTTGTTCTGCAGCTTGTTTAGCCCTATATTCAACTTCAGCTTTTTGCATAGATTCTTTAGATGCAAAAGATTGTTTTAACAATTCTGATGTATATCTTGGAGGAGATGATCGAGAACTACCACCGCCACCACTTCGAGAACTACGACTACTACTACCCCCTCCTGAAGGATATTTTACTCTTTCAAGGGCATCTTTCCCCCTTTCTCCTTTTGGAATTATAATTGCTCCTGCTCTTTTCGCAACCTCTCTACTAACCTCTCCTTCTATAAAAATAGGTCTTCCATATGTTGCCATTTTGTAACAAGGTTAACACGATAGAAAACTATATAAACTTTTCTATCATTAAATTATATAAAGAAAATAACCAGAGAAAATGGCATTTTATCCAAACCAACAAGACGAAGGAAGAGTATCTGAATTTAATGCAGCAGCATTGAAGATGAGAAGGTTAGATAAAATACAAGATATTCTTAACGATATAAATTCAAACCTCTTAGCTTATAATGAAGAATACGGAGTATATAATTTTCAGTTAAAGTTTGATATTTGTAACTCTCTCTATCAAGAAGTAGATTCTAAACTTACAGATGTAGAAAAAACAGATACGAAAATGTTGAGGGAGGCGATAGCAACAGCGTTGGAAAAATATCCTATTTATGAAACGAGAATTAATAAAATTGATAATAAAACAAAAATTAAATTTAATAAAGGAGTGTGGAATGTTATGAAGAATTGGTTGTTTGAGTATGAATCAAAAATAAGAAAATTAATTGATGATCATGGAATGGACACGATGTATAATGAAGATGAGGGATTGTTCTGATGGTTATGGAACAGATAACCTTTAATGGTACAACAATAAAAATTCATGAAAGATTGAAAAAAAAACTAGACAACATTATAAAGATGCAGAAAAAAGAATGGGATGCAGTTTTTTTAATTGATGGGATGGAAGGTAGTGGAAAATCTACATTAGCTATGACTTGTGCTTGGTATTTATCAAAGGGAACTTTATCAACTAGACAAGTTTGTACAGGAACTCAGGATGCTATAGAAAAACTGGAAAAATTCCCAGATAAAAGTGTATTGATTATCGACGAGGGAGATTTGTTATTTTCAAGTAAAGAAGTTATGAGAAGAGAACAAAAGAATTTAATAAAGATCCTGAAAGTTATTAGACAAAAAAAGATGTGTTTAATTATTGTCGCACCTATATTTTTTGAGTTAAATAGATATATAAGTGTTCATAGATCAAGATTTTTATTGCATGTTTATACAAAAAAGAATTTAGAAAGAGGGAGATTTATTTATTTTGGAGAAAAGAGAAAATTGAGATTATATCATATTGGAAAAAAGAACTTTAACTCATATAACAAACCAAAATCTAATTGGAATGGTGATTTTTATAACTTTAACCCCTTTGGTGAAGAATATCTTAAGATGAAGAAGAAATCACTTATGGAAAGTTTTGATTTTGATAAAATTGATATTGCGAAATTACAAAGAGATGTGAAAATTGAGTATGTAGGAAAGTTGATTGAATATTTGAGAGAAAACAAAGAGATAAAAACCGTAAAAGACCTCATAGCTGCCTTAAAAATAGGAAATCAGACCCTACACAACTATAAAAACGCTTATTTCTCCATCCAAGCTCCAAACTCCACAGATTAATTATTATTACCCTTATAGGGGATAAATAATTATTCAGTATACCTAATAACTATATATATTAAGGGAAAAAATTATCACAATAACAAGATACGTTTTTCATATTCTCATAATAAGATATAGGATTCTTCATACATACTGCCCCATCTGTATATATTAAATAGATGAAGTAAGCTAATAGCAAAATAACTATTACTAATCCAACTAAATAACATAAATCCAAAACTTTCATTTGGTTTTTTTAGTACTTAATAACTTTCCCAAACTAACTAAAGTTTTCCCAATCTTCTTCATCGTTTCTTCTGTCGGTAAATTCTTTATGTTCTCGTTTATCTCTTCCAAGATACTCAGTTGATGGTATCGATAAGTCCCTATATTCTTCAATCGGTTCTCTGCTCTCAACATTATCAACTGGTTCTTCAAGTGTTGGTTCTGTTGTTGTAGTGTTATCTTTGGGTTTGCTTCTGAAGATTCTTCTTCTTTTTTCTGTGTTTGTTTTGATTCCATTTTTGTCCTCCTTTATTATTTGATTTTCTATTTTTTTTCTCAATTTTCTAACTTTCCATAACCACCATAACATAGCAACAGGGATTCCTATTAATAATATTACAAACAATACTAAACCAATTGCTATTACAGTTTGATTCATTTTTTAAGAAGGAACATAACCAGAGCCTCCAGAACAAATATTATCTAAACTGCTAAGTATTTGATCTGTTCTATCCAAAACAATTCCTGCTGTTTCAACTGCTTCATTTGTCGTTGCTGCTAAAGCAATCCATTTATCAAATAATAACCATACCATGACCCCTATAATAACAATGAAAGCTATTGAAAATACCAACAAACCATATTGTTTCCAAAATCCTGGCTGGTCGTATCTTTCCTTTAATCCCCTATCTATTTGTGTCCTTGCATATCTCATTTCGTAGTCGAGAAATTTTGCTCCTAACTCTCTACTCTGTTCATCAAAATCGCCGGGAGAGAAATTAATCCATTCCCCATCTTCTCTAATAAAATACCAAAAAGTCCTTTTTCCTGTTTGTAATCTTGGTGTTGGTAAATATTTTTTTCTTTTTGATAGATAAAAAATAGTGTCGCCTGACTTTGATAACTTTAATTCCATTGCTCTATCTTTTGCTGTTGGTTCAAATCTCCCTCCTAACTTTTCAAAAATAACTATTTTATGTTTAAACTTTAATCTCTTTATAATCATATAAGCTGCAACCCCACCAATACCAATAAATATAATAAGAATAATAACCCATGTTATTATATTCATTGTCCCCCCAAAATTAAAATCTGGTGCAAATCCACCAACTATATCTGCTGTTTCACCAATTACATCTGGCATGTTCTATTTTACCCCCTTTCAATTCTTTCGTGTAAGATATGAAATACGTCCTTTTCATTTTATTTTATGTGTAATTGGGTTTTTATTTGTTTCGCTTTTTGATTGAATTCCTATTAACCTTTCCCTTAGGAAAATCCTTAACTCATCAAAAACCCCCCCTTTCGTTTAGTTGAAACCTTTTAATTTCTTTATTTTCATCTGAACACCAAACTTCTTTATCCATATCAATATCACATGAACAGAAAAAAAGAAAACACGAACTTTGATAACAATATCCCCTACAATCTTCTGCTTTTATTTCTGGATAAACAGGAGTCATATTTTTATCAAAGCAAAAAGCTCTATGCTCTTTTGATTGTTGTTCTATATAGGAAGTAAATGAATCTTTATAAGCACATACATTTCCATTTTCATCTGCTTGTTGATTAGTTGAATATATATGCCCAACTGCAAATATTATAAAAACCCCTATAATCAAAATCTTTATTATGTTTTCTTTTTTCATTTTAAGTTAAGTTGAACCCAGCCCAGTAGATTTGGGACGGAATTGAGTTTAATCAAAAATATTATGTGAAGTAAATAAATTTACGATTCATCTATAACTTCACGAACTATTAACTCACTTGGGTCTAATTTCAAAGCATCTTCTATTGCTTTGCTAATACAATCTCTTGTTTCCTCATTCCCTGTTAATAGTTCGACTGTGAACTTTGTTGAAGTCATTTTTGTCCTCCTTGAGTAAATTTATTTATTTGTGAGCCGAAGGCGAACGGACACATAATCTATATTATGCCGTTTTCCATTTATGGAAAATTCCGAAGGAAAGTTCTTGGGGGGAACGATGGTTGAACAATGCTTAGTCATTTTGTTTATCCCCCAACTTTTTAACTCCAACTAAATCTGATTCTTCTAATTCCCAATCTCTTATGTCTGCCTGTTCTAATTTGACATACCAAGAGTTTCCTATTTTTCTAATTTTTCGTTTTCTCATTTTAACCCCCACAAGCTCCTGCTGAACAACTTGCAGCACTACAAGAAGCAGCACAAGATGAGGCACAAGCTGCAGCAGACGAAGCAGCACTTGCAGCACCAGCAGCCGCTATAATTGCTGTGTTTGTTGCGGCTATTGAACTCGTTATATCCTCAACATTATCTTTAATTTCCTTTGCGTATTTTAAGAATTTCTTATCCAGCTTTAAACTTGGGAAAGAATATGAATATAAAAATTTATTTTCTTCAAACTTCTTATTTCTTGAGAGAGTCAGTAATTCTTCTTTCAATTTCTTTATTGCTTCAATTTTCTTGTAATATAAATCTGTTTTTATAATTTCTTTCTTCTCCCAATTGAATATCCACCATTTCTTTGGAGTTGTTATTATCTTTAGTAATCCTCTTTTTATAAAAAAATTTTTAAAATTATAATCTACAACTGATGACATTATTTTTCTATCATCACCTTCTTTTATTGCTCTTATAATATCCTTTTCATAATCTCTTAAATTTTCATCCTCTTTAATTATTTCAAATCCTTTGTTTTCTGTTTTTGGTTTCAAATAACCTTTCATAGATAAAGATACTAACACGGATGCTAAATACTCTTCTTTATCTGCATTTTCTTCTTGTTCTTTTTCCATAAGGTAAAGAACTTCAACAGGTCTTAAATCTTCTTTTTTCATGTTATTTCTAATACACCCTACTATTTAAATGTTTCGGTATTGTAAAGATATTGTATTTAGTTGAACAAGACTTAAAGTTGGAGTTGCTCAAGACTTGGAGTTCTCCCCACGAATTCGGCATAAATAAGTGTAAAAGCGAGTTTGCGTTAGCAAATTCGGATGAGAGAAGCGAATGTTTTTACACATATTATGCCTCCGTAGGCGGAATCTTTGATTCCGAGTTTTTAATTGGGCGGTCAGTTTCATCAATACTCTTAGCAAACTCTTTCAATCTTTTTCTTTCTTCAACACTTACATTTTCATCAATTCTAACTAAAGAGTTCAAAATGGTATCTTTAGCATCTTCGATAGATTTACTATCTTCAACAAAATTCAAGGGAATTTCATTTTCAATAGCAATGTTTAAGATAGTTTCTTTTATCTTTTCTTCTGCATCAATATACCATTTTGGTAAAACTATTACTACCATTTGTTTCTCCTCGCTAACAAGCCCAATTTAAAATTCGGCATAATATGCTCATTAACGAACGTTTGTTCGTTAAACATGCTTATTTGGTATGTTTTGTCGTGTTTCATATTAAAACAACTCCTCATAACTTTTTAGAGCTTCTTTTGGGTTAGCTTCAAGATATACATTTGTTGTAGAGATATTTGAATGTCCCATAAGAGTCCTTATATGATGAATAGGAACACCTTGAGAGACAAGACGAGTTGCAAAACCATGTCTCAAGCTGTGAAAATGTATGGTTGGTTTGTCTTTAAGCAGTCCTGACCTTCTACAAGAGTTTTTGAACGCTTTCTGAAGAGATCTCACCCCACATTTGATTGGCAATAATTTTAAATGTTTTTCTTTAAACCCTTTTGGGAGGGGGACAATTCTGTCCTTACCTCCCTTCCCTTGTCTTACTAATATCTGCCTTTCTTTAAAATTGACTTCATTAGTTTTTAAGCTGACTATCTCGCTTATTCTTAACCCAGCCCCAAAGCCGAGTAGAAAAGCTAACTTATGATGTTCTTTCTTTGTATTCTTAATTAATTTAACAAATTCTTCTTCATTTATTGCTACGGGTAGTTTTTTTGTCATATTCCTCCAAATCTCCTCAGTATATTTATCTGAGCAAAAATTAAAAGGGTAGGAGCTATCACAAAACCAAATATGCCCCATTCAAAACCACTCTTAATCAAGAGATAACCAAGTGAACCTGAAGCAATTGCCAAACCAAATAGTATGTTACTCTTTTTCTTAACTTTAGAAAACCTATCTAATTCTCTAATCATTAACTTTCTATCGTGTTCGTTCTTACATCCTTCTATAAGTTCTTGTCTTGTTTTCATTTTCGTTTATTTCGTTTCGTACCTCCTTTCAATTTGTTTATTATTAACTTTTTGCGTCATTTTTTATATTATATTTACGAAGGAATACTTTATAAACCTTTCGCTTTTTGTAGATTATACGAAACTATATAATATAAATTTAGCAATTACCTTTTCTTCCACCTGTTTTTCTTCCAGTTCCTTTTCCACTTGCTCTTCCTCTACCTTGTCCTCTTCCATCTCTTGGACCTCTTGAGCCACTTCTTGGACCTGTTCCATCTTTTCTTGGCATTTTTATTTTACCTCCTATTGAACATGATATTG
>Ga0272441_10005000_pt1 | contig 23451 bp, 22 predicted proteins | sample SSMProp6N_FD_193582 | JGI IMG/M metagenome (GOLD analysis project Ga0272441, IMG submission 193582) | Marine sediment archaeal communities from Little Sippewissett salt marsh, Falmouth, MA, United States - SSM-Prop-6N | ecosystem: Environmental > Aquatic > Marine > Wetlands > Sediment ...
TGCCCTGACCGTAGGGCTCGCCAGCGTATCCGCCCCACTGGCCCGTAATCTGGAAGCCCGCTTCGGTGATGAGATCTGAGAACTCGTTGGGATAGAACACGCGCATCGGAATGGGGAGGATAACCTCTTCCATCAGCCGCTCCCCGCGCCATCGCCTGTAGATCAGTTCAGGATAGAGCACGAGGGGATGCTCGATCAGGCGTCGCCGGCAGTCGTGACACGTCATGCGTTCGCCGTCGCGTTCGACTTCCCAAGCAAGTCTCTCTTCTTGGCTCACCCAAACCTGGAGGAGCTCTTCACGAGGTTTGAACGGGTGGAAGACGTTCAGGATGCAGCGGCCTTGGGGCGCAAGGTGCGCTCGGATGCAACGGAGGAGCCCATCCAGTTGCTGGTCGGTTTCGAGGTTCTGGATCACGCGGAACGGGGCAATAATGAGGTCGAACGGCATGCCGAGATCGAAGTCCGTGATGTCACCGTGCTCGATGAGAATCCGCTCCGGACCGAGCTTCGAGGTGGAGACCTTTTCGCGACACAGCTCGAGCATGGCGTCGGATTGATCAAGGCCATGTAGGTACTCGCATTCCTTTGCGAGTGGGATCGATACTCTTCCCGTGCCGCAACCGAGTTCGAGTGTGCGAGAGTTCGGTTTCGGCAATCGCCCCGCATAGAAAGGAATGTCGTCCAGGGTGTTGGGATTCAGGTCATAGTAGCGGGCGGCTTCAGCACGAAGATCAAGTGTCATGGTATCCTCCGTCCGAGTTTCGACTCTATGTGGTTTGGAAACTGGATCCTACCCGCCTGAAGAATCCGAGACTCTCTCGAACCGGAACGCCTCTCTTCCATCGCCGTCATAGTCACGGTAGATGAACGCGGCAATCGCGCCACCCTCTCGGAGGAACTGAATCTGGCTAATCCCTGGGTGCGGATCGCATGACGCGAAGAAGTCCCGGATCGTGGGCGTGTAGTCGAGATCCATCGAAGGGTGTTGCGCATCCCGGTTTCTCAAGCGCACCCCCTCCGATGTTTCACAAACCTTGTACGTTGTCTGGAGCTCTGCGCAAGCGTACTCTCCCGCATATTCGGCATGCGAGCTTCCTGGTTGCAGGAACGGCAGGTAGGTGATTTCTCGATTTCCCTGCTCTACGACGATGGCCTCCTCTTCTCTACGGGATGCTCCTTGAGCAAATGAAATGGATCGCTGCGGGCCGAAATCTTGAACGGCACATAGCCCGTTGTCTTTCTCCAAGATCTCAAGAACACTGGATGTCACCGGATCTAAGTAACAGCCGGGTTTGGGGCTTGAGGAGGCTTGGGTCATGCGAATGGGAACGCGCTGGTACGAGGGCTCCACCCCAAGGAGTTCCTTCAGCACGTGACGTCTGCAGCTCCATGCCCCCAGATCCATCCGATTCGTAAGACAGGCGAACACGAGATCATGCTCCGGGAAGACGGACAGGGATGCGGTGAATCCTTGAATCTGGCCATCATGTCCGAGGAATTGCAATCCCAGATACGTGCCCACGTTCAAACCGTATCCGTAGCCCAAACCATCGTCTCGCATCCGATGCGGTGTGAGTGCGCGTGCCAAGACGTCTTCTGAGATTGCTGATGGAGCGAGCAGTTCTCTTCCCAAGCGTAGCAGGTCATGAGCGCTGGTGCGGAAACCCTCGGCACCGACGTGACGATAGCGCAGGCCAACCGGGTGAAACTCCCCCTCGGTAAGATTGCTGCGTAGCTCGAACGGGCTTCGTAGTGCGATCGGGTAGCCGACGTATCCCTCGGCCGCCCCTTCCTGCTTTGATGTTGCATCCGTGCAGTAGCTATCTGCCATTCCCAGCCTCCGGAAGATGCGCTCCTTGACGAACGCCCCGAACTGCATCTCAGAGACACATTCGACGACTCGAGCCAGCAGGAAGTAGTTTGTGTCCATGTATTCATACTGCGTCCCAGGAGATCGCTTCAACCCGGGTGTGCGAGCAATCGTACGCAGCACGTCATCTGGAGACGGCGGCGCGTGTGGATGCCATCCGGCCATGTAGTAGAGAAGCGTCGAGTAGTTATGCAGACCGCTCTCGTGCGCAAGCAGATGCTGCAGTGTGACTCCGGAGGCGAAGCCCGGGAGGTGTGGGACGTAGTCACGGACGGATCGATCGATCGAGAGCTTCCCTTCTTCCTCAAGGAGCGAAATCGAGAGACCTGTAAGCGTCTTGGCAATGGACCCCGCGTCAAAGGTTGTGTGAACCGTGTTGTCTTGCTCGCGATCGAGTCTCGCGCGTCCGCCTGCGAGATAGCACGTCTCTCCCTGTTTGAAGGCGGCGAGCGCATAGCCGGGCGTATGCGTTTCGCACCGCGGCGATAGGTCGTTCTCAAGCGAAGCAATGATCTGTTCCATGGGCCCTCCCGAGGCGATTCTAGCATGGAGCCCGTGCCGCTCACAGATGGTCAAATCACCGCTTGACACAAGGACGGTACCGACGCTGCAGACTCCCCCGTACTCGGGAACATCGCTGCTACGGGTTGCTCGAAACCAGCGACGATTGGAGTACACGGAATCGAGCACAGGTGCGATTGCTAACCCGAGGGGTCGAGCGATGGCGCTCTGCTGGATAAGATGTAGACACAATGCCTGAGAAGCAACTTCTTGCAGACTATCTCGTGCTCGGGGATTCGAGGATCAAGGTTTGGCACGCGGAAGGAGAAGGCCGCTTTGCAGAAGACGCCTACACGGCGCTTGGTACAAAGCGCACGTCGCTTCTTGGTGATTTCCGCGTTGTGGGCACCTTCCCGACGATCCAGATCGTGCTCGTCCCAAATCGCAACGAATTCGATCGGCTTGTCCGAGAGTTGCTGAGCGTCGAAATCGAGGTGCCCTCGCATCCTGCTCGTATCGCTCAGCCACAGCGAACTGACATGGTGGTGCTGTCGCCCTCTGCGTACGACGCAGACTCCACCTTCGCGTACGTCCCAGAGGACTTCCGCAGGCTGCTGATTCATGAGTTCATTCACATGATTGAGGAGTTACTCAGTCCGGACATCGAGAGAACTCCAAGCTGGTGGAGTGAGGGCTTGGCTGTCTACTACTCCGAGCAATCGCGACACGAAGATGGATTCCGGGACGTTGCGTTGAACGCGATTGCAGCAGACGCTCTCCCTTCCTTTGAGCAGATACTTGCTGAGAGGAAGCTCGCTTACGACTGGGGTTGGACAATCGTGCAGTATGTCGAATCGACCTTCGGACGGGATGCAATTCTGAAGATCGTCAGGGAGTGCTCCGATGGAGACGTTCTTGGCTTCTTGGGCAGCGATTCTGCAGCGTTCGAGCAGGCCTGGAAGGGATGGCTGCGCGGCGGCGGGCACCTGGGTCAGCAGGTCTGAGGAGATTTACGGGAACCTCCTACCCAAGGCAATCCTCAGTTGTGGGTTTGGTGTCAATGCTTCGCAGGGTGTGCGCTTCCTTCAAGTGGGCAGGTCATCAGCGATGGATTCGCGACCGGCTACATCAAGTGGACTTGCAGAGAGGATTGTTATCTCGATACCTTATCCTCCGAGAGAAGGGTGAGGGGAATGAGAACACGGGGGACTACGATCGACTACGAGATGTTGGTCAGTCCCCGCCCGCCGCTGCGCTACAACGAGCTGGTCGAACTTCTACGTAGCGAACTGCCGGACCGGTGGATCAAGGCCTATCGGAAGATGGCGCAATCTCCGACGAGTATTCATCACTTCCAGCATCATGGGTTTGAGTTCCTGTTTGATCGGGCTTCTGAGCTTCGGTCACGGGGTGTGCTGACGGGTGAGCGAACGGTCGAGGATCGGGTCATTGCCGTCCATGGATGTTCGAACTCGAAGACAGATGAATCCACAGTCGAACGGAGTCTCCTGGGAAGGGCAGCGCCTCAGTTCGGGGAAGGCAACGGCAAGCCCTATCTTCCTGGCTGTGTCTTAGGCGGTCGGTTTGGGATCAGCGTCTATCCACAGAAACGCAACTTGGAGCGTGAACGATCCTCCGAAGCACGTACCTATCGCAACATGCGACGGTACTGTGAGGAGCATCCGGGAACGTTCAGCTTCACGCGCCTGATCTACAGGGACCGGACCTGGCAACCGGCAGCTATCGAGCACGGACTCCTCAAGGAAGATGGCTCATTCTGGGTGCACACGTTTCGGAATGCAGCGGAAGGAAGCCGTCTCCCAGCCTTCCTCAAAATCGCGTCGCGCCATTCTGCGGAAGCTGCCTCAGCAGACTAGCGGACCGAATTCAGGAACGTTCGTGTGGCACGTACCATCGGCTTCGGATCGAGCAGCCAGCCAAACGGATGCATTGCACCGGGCGCTTGGATGAGCCGGCAGTTTGCTGCGAGCGCGCAGAGCTTCTCCATGATCCCGTAGCACGCCGGATCGTCTTCGGGGGTCTCTCCGGTGAGTAGGATGGCTGGGCAAGCGAGTTTCCCGTAGTACTCCTCGAGCCGCAGATTGAAGTAGATCTCCATGTAGCGATCCTTAGCCCATTTCCGCCAGGCGGAGACGAAGCGTCCGTTTGCATCCTCAACGATTCCGTAGCGAATCATGGCTTCCATGGAGGGATTCCAGAGATCATGTTCCCGATAGACCTCGCTAAGCACTTGTACTGCTTCCTCAAGCGTATCGAACGAGCGTTCTTCGCTGTCTCGCAGACGCTGAAGCTGTGCTTGAACTTCGCCATCTTCAGTGGGGGAAGCAGCTGCGCGAAGTCCATACGAACCGAATTCCGAGCAGAACGCACCGTCAAGCACAAGAGAGCGAACCGACTCCGCGTGGTTTGCCGCCAAGCTCAGTCCAACCTCCGCGCCGATGGAACTACCGAGGACGTGAGCGGACTCAATGCCTAATTCGCGGATCACACCAGCGACATCGCGAGCCATATCATCGATGTGATAGCCCGTTGGGGGTGCGTCCGAATTCCCGTGACCACGAAGATCGAGGGCAATGCACCGATATCCATCGACAAAGCTGGGGATGCTCGAATCCCACATCCGGAGGTTGCCTCCGCCGAAGTGGAGGAAGACGAGGGGGGCGAAGTGCCCCCCGTGGTCCTCGATCTGAATCCCAATCCCATTCACACGCAGTCTTGATCTCTTCATCAAGCTCCTTTCACGATCCGACACCGTCGTTGCTGTCTGTCGAACGCGCAAGGCGAGAGAGAATTGCGCTCCAACGGGGTGCTTCAAGAATCCCAGGCACGAGAAAGAGCTCCGGCCAAAGCTCGCGTAGCTGGTCCATGGTCTTGAGCCAACCGATGTCAATGGCTCGGTGAAGCTGATCCCGGCACCGCTGGCCTTTGCCGGCTAGCGCCCACGCAGTGGCGGCCACGAGGTATGGATAGCCGCTGCTGACAGGCGGGTGCTCGTCGAATCGTTGTTCATAGTCCTCGGCGAAGGCACGGTAGGCTTCGGTTGATAGGTTCTCTGGGTTCTCTGCCGGCCAGTGGTTGATGTAGACATCATACTCGTGGGTTTCGATGAAACCTGCCCGTTTAGACACGGCAATCGAACCTAGGTTCGTGGCCCAACTCATCCACCCGACGCAGCGCAATCCTCGATCGAATACTGCGTTAGCGGTTCGCGCTGCGACCGCCGCACCGAGTCCCTTGAGACGGTGTTCGGGGGATGTCTCAACGCCGATCTCGCAGCGGTCTCCACAGACATAGTCGGTCATTGAGTGGCTAACAATCTCTTGATCGAGGAGGGCAGCGAATCCGAAGCCTTGAGCTTCATAGCTCTCCTGCGTGCGCCAATCCCGGATGATGCTGTCCCGAAGATCGTCCACGCCCTCGACATTGGATGCGAGCAAATCCTGATCGATGGGGACCAATGCATATGGCGAAGGAAGAGGAATACGGATGGGTTCTGATGATGTGCGCTCTGCGTAGCGACTTCGAGCACAAACGAAGTACAAGTCTTCGAACAGTACCGCGTGCTGACCGAGCGTGAATGACGGGTCGAGGTGAAGAACGGAGTAGGAGTCTCGGGAGAACCTTTGATTGATCGCCCTGAGGAACTCACGCCTTGGATTGCCGACAACGGCCCAGACCGGCTCAATCGCGAGCGCTGCTGCGGTTGGGGATTCGACGGAATCCACAAACAACGAACATGGGGTTGTCCCGATGAGCGCGGATTCCACCTGGAGCGACTGCGGGGATAGCGACGCGAACAGTGGACGAATGTCGTTCGGATTCCATGACGATAGATGTACCAGAGCTTCTGAGTTCAACGAATACCTCCCTGTTTGGTTTGCACATGGCGCGATACATCGCGACGACCTGTACACATGTGCGCAAGAGGAATCCAAACAGATCGCGCCGCTTTGACGCTTCATGGAGTAGGAAGACCTCCTGCGGAGCACAATACACAGGCCTCTCCGTAGGAGGCACCGGCGGCATCACCCTTCCGGTTTCGGAAGTCGACTCGAACGCGATGGCGTTCGTTCTACTTGGCTGAATCCTTAGGGGACACCGCCGGCACCTTAGACATGTGCATGCGATCACCCCCTTACTTGTGGACTCGCCCGAAGGCGGTAGATGCATCATAGGCCTGCCCGGGTCGCTCGTCAAGTGAGAATGTGACGGGACGAAGCCTTGAAGGTTCAAGATCTGCGCCCGGGCTTCGCGTTGCTCACTGAAAAACGTCTTGGGCGAGACGATGATGTCCTTTCCTTCGATTGAAGCTCGTACACCACCCACTTCGAATCCGACGTATGTCACGTTCTCAAACAAGGTCGGTATAGGATAACTCGGCTCGAACCGAAGCCACTCAACTCGACAAGGATGATCATCTGCTGATGCGATGGATTTCCATAATCCCGGGCGATGCATCTCGCCCGGCTGGGTCTCCTCGGTGGGCTTGCCTACGTGGTCGAATGATATGGATCTCCTTCGAAGCATGAGCGTTCAGCCAAATCATGGTCTACGGAAGGCGATGGCTGTTCGATGCCTGCCGATTCGACCTTGCCAAACCATAGATTTCGCCCACGTGCCCCGGCAGCCGTTAGGCGGAGCCCAGAGATCGCCCCATCTTCCCGTTCAAATGAAATAACCCACTGGGCATCTCCGTGCAGAATCTCGCCTGCCCACGGATCGGCAAAGGTGTCCTCGCAGATCGGTATCAGCGAGCTTGTACCTTGCCGAAATCGATGTGCAACAAGCCGGTCGCCGTCCAGCTCAATTCGCCAGATGACATCAAGTTCGGGACTGCGGTAGCTACCCACGTACGCGGCAAGCTTATCTGGTGTCGGATCGATCGAATCCACTTGTCGGTACGTTGCAGAGCCGGTGCCGAAGTCTACCGAGGCTTCGACGCCGCCGTCTGCTGACTCACTGAACACCATCACGATGGAAGGGTGTTGCCGCAAGAAGTACTCGTTGGCAGATGCGGGCACCAATTCGTATCCGTGCACTGACAAGATGTCGTCCTGGAACAAGAGATCGATGAATGCGCCAGTCCGTGCATCGTAGTATCGACCTGCTCGAGCGGCCACGACGTCGGCTGGAAGATCGGCCTCGACGCTCGTCGACTCGGGCGCTGCAGACTCCTCGGACGCCTGATGAGGGTCAAGCAGAAGATCGGCGACCTGATAGACAAGGGCAGAGGCTTTGACTGTACTGGCATTGCCGAGGAGTACGACCGTGAGAGGTTCCTCCGGGAAGCGCAAGAAATAGCAGTGGACGCCAGCGCTATCGCCACCGTGGTGAAGCGTTGGCCTCCCTCTGTGTTCATCGACGATAAGTCCGAAGCCATAGGGTATGGTGTCCCCAGAATTGAGTGTGGCCGGAGTCATCACAAGGTCGAGTGCCTGTCGGCCGACGACGCTCCCGGTGGCGAGATCGGCATCCCACTTGGCGAGATCCTCAACGGTCGAATACAGGCCGGTGCCACCGAGGATTCCAATCGTTAGCACCGCTTTCTTGTACGCCTCTTCTCCGGTCCGGAAGTAGGTGCTTGCCCGATGGGGTATGAGCGCGAGCGGATCCTCCTCGAATCGAGTGTTCTCCATCTCCAGGGGGGCGAACATGCGTTCGTGGCAGAACGACGCAAAGGATTGACCGCTCACTGCGGCAACGATTTCGGCAAGTAGTGAGTAGCCCGTGCCACAGTACGAAAACTCCTCGCCGGGGATGAAGTCCAGTTCGCGTTGTGCCTTGACGAAATCGACGATGTCTTCCTGCCGAATCACGTCTTCGATTCGCCATCCGGAAGCGATCAGGAGAAAAATGTCGGATCGAAGTCCACTCGTATGATGAAGGAGATGACGGGGGGTGATGGTGTGGCCGAAATCCGGGACGTACGGAAGAATCGATCGGATGTCTGCATCGAGATCAAGCTGACTGGCAGTCGCAAGCATGGCGATCGCCATCCCCGTGAATTGTTTGGCCATGGATGCGATGTAGAACCTTGTTGACGGAGTTATCGCAACATTGCGCTCTAGATCGGCCAGTCCATAGCCTTGCTGATACACCATCTCACCATCTTGCATGATGCCTAGAGCGCACCCGGGTGAGCCCGGCTGACTGAATTGAGAAAACAGCGCATCAATCTTCTCTCTAGTCGCAGTCGCGATCATCTCATCCTCCCTGTGTCGGCTCTGTGCTCAAGCTGAGTCGCCGTACTTGACGCAGATGGCAGAGCTCATGAGTTGAGTATAAACGAACAGTGTTATGTTACAAACCAGCCGAGTATTCGTCCTTCCGAATCGACAGGGAACTCTGACAAAAGCGGTAAACGCGCGAGTGTTCGCGCAGCAGCTCACGGACCGTCGAGTTTCTGCAGACGCCAGCGAATCACCGAGTCATGAGACGGTGCTCGATTGTGTACTGATCCAGCACTATCACGAACTGCGCAAGCTCCCATCGGATCGCAGAGGGCAATGGCTCTCCGGATTTGCCGCTTGCAGCAATCTGCGCAAAGGGAGTTCCACGAGTGATCGCTCGTACGCCTTCTAGCTCCGAGATCAACCATTTGAGAGCCTACGCAATGGTCATGCAGGCGAGGCGATTGGAGGCAGTTGACTTGAACTCGGGTACAGGGCCGTTCAGTCAGGCAACTGCAATTGACGAAGAACCTCTCCGAGGGGCTTCGTATCCCGTGCACTGGCTTACCTTGGCGCCAGAGCGCGCTCTCTGCAGCGCACGATGGATACGTTTCAGCGTAGCGTTCGATCAATCTCGGGAGGCAGTCTGAGTCCGTGCCCGATTGCCATGCTATAGTGGTCTTGCACAAGGAGGTCCCACTCATGCACCGAGGGTCAGTCATCGCGTTCCTATTGGCAACTGTGATTGCGTTACAGGCGATTGGCGAATCCATCCCACTTCCTGAACCGCGAACAGAAGGAACCATTTCGGTTGAGGAAGCGATCGCTTCGCGACGGTCACGCCGCAACTTCGAAGCCGAGCCACCTTCGCTCTGGCAGGTGGGGCAACTGCTGTGGGCGGCTCAAGGCATCACTGGGCATATCGGGACTAAGGAACTGCGGGCCGCGCCATCAGCGGGTGCGCTCTATCCGCTCACGATCTACGTGTTCGCCTTCAGCGTAGCGAACCTGGAGCCCGGTATCTATGCTTACCTGCCGGAGACACACTCATTGGAGGTCTACCGAGAGGAGATTTCACTGTCGGCCGTGGAATTCGCGAGGGTGAATGTGTACGAAGCTCCTGTCGTCTTTGTATTCACCGGGGACTACGATTGGATGAGACGCAAATATCCCGAACACGCGGAATCCCATACCCATATCGAGGTTGGACATGCTGGTCAGAACCTGTACCTTCAAGCAGAGGTCTTGGGACTCGGAACTGTCATCACCGGGCACTTCTTGCGAGGCGATCAGTGGCCGGAGAGCATCCGCCTCCCGGACAATCACACGCCGATTGCCATCATGCCACTTGGCTACACGAGCGATTGACGACTGCTTCTCTTGAAGACGTGCGTGGATTCGTGCTGGAGAAAACAGGTGGCTGCAATGCAGCCGTGGGTTGCCTCCTCAGTTAGGACATGTGCTTGGGCCGGAGATCCTCCCATGCTGCCTTGATGCGGTCGTCGAGCAAGGCAGGCCTGCCGGTCTGCGAATCCACGAGCACAATGCTGATGTCGGCTTCGCAGCAAAGCTTGTCGGTCTGCTGCTGGAAGATCTCCTGATGCATCACGATCTTGCGGCTGCCGGTTTCTCTTACATGGGTGTCCACGCGAAGGACATCTCCAGCAGATGTGGGACGGCGGTAGGAGATGTTGAGGTTTACAACCACTGGGAAGACGCCGAGCGAGGCAAACCCACTCTTCGGGCCGCGCGCATCGAGGTAATCCCAGCGACCCTCTTCTAGGAACTCAAGATACCGGGCGTTATTCACATGCCCGAACCGATCTTCGTGATACCCACGTACCTTGATGCTGGTATGAAATGTCATCCTCTACCCCCCAGGCTCAGGTGATTTCCTTCAGCCGGTGTGTATCCACTTGGATGGCGGCTGCTGTCGCAAGCGCTCGTTCAACTGCCCGACGTGATGATATCCTGGTTCATTGCGGCCCCCAATGTCGGGAGTGTAGCAAAACCGAGTGCGCGAACTCACTGCGTGGATGCATCGATGTACGTGTCGACCAATCCTTCGAGCATGTAGAGCGGAACGTCGCCATTCCCGAGAATGGCGTCATGGAATGCAGGGAGCGAGAAGGTATCACCAAGGGCTTCTCGTGCACGCTGACGTTGCCTGAGCATCTCGATCATCCCGATCTTGTAGGCGCACGCCTGGCCCGGTGCGACGATGTAGCGTTCGACTTCCTGCCGGACGAGCGGTTCATCAATCCCGGTGTTCTCAAGCATGTAGGAAACCGCCCGGTCGTAGCTCCACTGAAAGGCGTGAATCCCGGTGTCCACAACCAGGCGTACGGCACGCCATAGCTCCGCCTGAAGGCGCCCGAGATTGCCTGCAGGGTTCCCTTGATAAAGTCCCATCTCCCACACGAGGCGTTCCGCGTAGAGTGCCCATCCTTCGGCATAGGCCGAGATTCCCAATCCCGCGCGATACGTTGGAAGATTGGCGGATTGCGCAAACAAGGTCTGCAGGCCATGTCCGGGGATCGCTTCGTGACACACAAGGGTATACAACGAATGGATTGGCTCATTTCGTCCTACAGGCGCATAGAACAAGCCGGGCCTCGATCCATCGAGTGGTCCCGGCACGAAGAAGGCATGCGTGTTCCCCCCGACAACTTCAATCTGACCCGCAGGCCAACGGGAGAACGCTGAACGTACGCGTTCAGAGACCTCGCTGATCAGGGTCTCGCAGCGCACGATCGCTTCTTCCCCGCTTGCAGTGCCGTAGGTTTCTGTGAGATGCTCGAAGAGCGCCGCATAGCCATCGATGTGGTCAAGCCCGAGTCCTGCGGCAACCTCATCGATCTCTTTTTGGATGCGCGCAACCTCCTGCAGTCCGATCTCGTGGATTTCTTGGGCAGTCAAGTCCGTGGTTGTGTATTTGCGCAACCGATAGGCGTAGTACTCGTCTCCCCCTTCGTGTCTCCAGACGCCGGCTTCGGGAGGTGATTGCGTAGCGAGTTCCTCTGCCTTGATTGCCAACTGCTTGTAGGCGGGAAGTACGGACGTCTCTACGATCGAGCGTGCTGTGTCCACCATGTCCTGCTGCCGATCTGGGGGGATGATTGCGACATCTCTCAAGCGATCGCGGAAGGAAGTGTAGTAGATGGAATCGCGTGCGGGGGCGTCTGCCACACGTCGAAGCTCGTCTGCTGCCTTCGCAAGGATGAACACAGGCGGCAGCGCTCCGATTGCTGCGCTGTCATCGAGCCGATCGATGAGTTCGTCGATCCGGGGTTCAATCTGCTCCAACCGCGAGAGATAGTCCTCTGCGTTTGCCAGCGTTTGCAGGGGATGGTACCGCCCCATCAAGCGTTCGAGAAAGCCCGTGTAGTTCGAGAGATGGGTGTTGACCGGGTAGGTGTGATCGGAGAAACGGTGTGACTCCAGTAGATCCTCAAGATACCAGCCGTAGACGCGAGCGGAGAGCGCAACGGGCGGATCTGCCCGCTCCAAATCGTACTGATACAGTTGTGCAAGCAGCGATTCAATCAACGCGATCGTGTCAAGCTCGTACGCGCGTGTTAGTGGGGCGAGCGTATCGTCTCGTACACCAATCCAATTGGAGATCCCGAGTTGAGTAATCGTCGCCGGAAAGCGAAGCACAACCTGCAGACTCGCATCGTTGAGGAAGTCGTCAAGCGGCTGCCCCGGCTGGACATGCACATCCTGCGTGAGACGGGCTGTCTCCTCTGATGGGGTCCTCGAAACCTCCTCCCTTGACGCATTGCACGAAACAAGGGCGAGACTCAGGCACAGCACGACCCACAGTACTGCGCATTGGCGCATGAGAGCCACCTCCGATTTCCAGTGTTCACAGCCATCTCAATGCTGCATAGATTCGTCTCTTGCGATCCTACAGCGATCAAGATGGTGATTTGGTGAAGCTCGGCGCTTTCGCGTTGATGCGAGGCATGGATAGACACACAAGGAGTACAGAACCGCTTCACAGATCGTTCACGAACAGGGGGTACGGTTATGACGTTACGAGAGCAACCTCCTTAACAGGGTCCGAAACGATACAGGGCGTTTCGGACCCTGACCTTTCTTGTGGGCTGCGCTTCTTCCATTCTCCTCGCTACGGAGTATCCGAGGAGAGTTTGATGATGCGCACGCTCTTGCCTTCGGAATCATCTGGTCCGCAGTTCGCACCGATGAGGAATCCACCGTCGGAAGTCCGATGGATTGAAACACCAGCATCGTGTGGGCCTCCAAGGACTTCCGCCCAGAGGGCTTCGCCCCCAGGACCGATGTTTAATGCGAGGATCCCGGAATCTCCTCCATAGTCAACCGAGGTTCCAACAAGGACGACTCCGCCATCTTCGGTTGCCACCATCTCGGTTGCGAAGTCTGGTGTGCCGCCCCCGTAGGTTCGATACCGAAGCTGCTTTCCTGATTGATCGAAGGCTGCTACATAGATGTCCCGCGTTTGCGTTTCGGGCGGCAGCGCCGAACCACATACGAGGAATCGTCCATAGCTGTCTTCCACTGCCGCAACTGCACTTCCTGCTCCAGGACCCTCAACCTGCCTCACCCAGACACACGAATCATCATGTTGAATCTTGACAAGCCAGCCCGCTCCTTCGGAGTTGACGGATTGCGGAGTTCCCGCCGACAGGAGAAATTGACCCTTGCCGAGGCCTACGAGATCCGTAGTCACAGCATTGCCGATGCTGGGGCAGTCTACAGACCCGATGGTGGTTCCTCCAGGCCGTGTGGCGATGATATGCAGAGAGTTCGCGTTCTCCCCAATTGCTGAATCGAAGAGGACAAATGCGTTCTCCGAAGACTCGTAAAGTAGCGTACCTTGGAGATTCCAGCCCTCCCCAACACCGTAGCCGCTGGTCCAAGTTGGTGCACCTTCTGATGACACCTTCTGGACGAGTATGGATGTGTTGGGGAGATCAGGTTGGGAGAGATCTCCAGCGATCTAGTACCCGCCATCTTGGGTTGCAAGGCCTCCGACGGCCACGACATCCATGTCCTCAGAGCTCGTGTAGATCCAGTCCGCGAATCCGTTCGGGTTCAGCTTGATAATTCGAAGCTGACTCGTGCCGGTTGCATCGGAAGCTGTTCCGAACAGCGCATAGCCTCCGTCCTCAGTCTGAACCGCGTTGACGATATGCTCAATCTCCTCTGGGGCGAACGTTTGCGACCATTCCGTAGTTGGCATTGCACTGACCGTCCCGAATGCCAGCATCAGTGTGAGCAACGCGGCCGACATCGCATAGGTGTTCAGCATAGACAGCCCCCTTAGAACTGATGGTAGTCTACGGAGTATACATCTCTTACAATGGTCGCAGCAATCAATGCACACAGGAGGGCGTATGGTCGCCAAACGAGTTGCAGCGATGCTCTGGGCTGTCACGATGAGTTGCGCTTGCTGCGGGATCTTCGCAACTGAGGCAGCCTCCGGCATGGATTGCACGAGTACGGTCTATCAGGATCAACTTGCGCTACGGGTTGTACGCATGGTGAACCCATCAGACGAAGAAGTGCTCAGGCTTCTCGAGACCGCAGTGTCTCCGGAGCACGTTGGCGAGTATAGCATTGCGCAGGTTTGCGACGTCTTTGACTACCTCGACGAGCGCTGGGAATACGTGCCGGACCGCAGCAACCTTGGTGATACGCTCACGCCTCCTTGGATCACCTTGTTGACGATGCAAGGAGACTGCGAAGACTTCGCGGTCGTCTTGGCGAGTGCGATCCTCTCACTTGGAGGCTGTGCAGAGATCGGGCTCGAAGCAGACGAAGCCTCTGGACATGCTTGTGCGAGGCTGTTTGTAGGGGACGATTGGGATGCGGTTGTGCAGCTGCGTGCGTACCTGCGGTTTCGCTACCGAACGGCGCATGTGTTCGTGTCTGAAGACGATGAGGGACACCACTGGATTCGCTTGGACAGCTATCCCGGCGATTCCTTCTGGTGGCGACAGGGTAGGACGATCATCACATGCAAGCGCGTGATCTTCGACGTACCTCCCTCGAAGCAGACGACTCCCTTGGTTCCGGAACTTGGCGAGTAGACGCTGACGCAACGGCCAGCGAATCTGCTCAAGATTCCCTTTGCTCTTTCCAGATGCGGCACCCGTCCGACGGTCAAAGGACCAAGGCTTCCATCTGAGGGTGCAGACGTCGCATTCGCCTCCTCAGCCGATGCTTTCGACAGGTACTAGATCGGCAAGGAATCTGAATCCCCGAACGCGGGGACAGAGTCACGAGCCTGTTCCCCTCTCGCCTTTACTCTCACTTGCGTTAACGCAGCACGTTCGCCAGGGCGATGTCCGGATGATGGAACGCTTCACTCTGAACCGCTCCCGAGCATGTGACGTTGCGTTCTGGGCGCCCTGTCATTGTCTCGTGGGCAGACCTTGGCATCCATGCGTATGCGTCCCAGACACCGGTCGATGAGCGAGGCGTGGAAACCCCGTTCTGTAGTATTCTTGAGGCAATGGGTGTATTGTAGACTCACGGATCCCTTTTGGGGAGAGGAGGTTGACACCATGAGTCGTCGCCTCAAAATGAAACGACGTGCAGACAAAGCGTCGTACGATGCTACCTGCAAGACCGCTGCATTGGCATTCTCGGAGCGCAGATTCAACGATGCACTTGGCGTGTACACGAGCTACCAAACCGACTACCCAGAGTCTCATCAGGATGAGATCGCCAAACGCATCAACGCCCTGCGGAGCTACATCTCCGAGCACGTCGAGAACTCCACCTTCTTTCAGAAGGACAGCATTCGATAACGCGAACTCCTAGAGGAAACTGGCGCGGGAGCACTCCGGAAGTAGATTCCAGACCTTCGGCCTCGCATCTTCCTGATGCTCAATCATGTTGCGGATCGCGCCCGTCCCTAACGACCGGATCGCGGGATCCGAGAAACATGGATCGAAGTGTGCCTTGAAGCAGGTCAGATCATAAGCTCCGATCTCCGACGTATGGCGCGGGGATCTCAGGTGCTGATCAAGGCCACAAGCATGCCAGATCGTCGTACATGCGATAAGTGGAATCTCCTGGAAATCCAAGGCAGCTTCTTCTGTGTCGATGTCTCTCAGCAACGATGTTCTGAAACCATTGAGAGAACAAGAGCTGCGACGGCACGGACGTCCTGGATGGCATTGTGGCCCCTGCTTGGAATGATTGACAGACTTGTGCCCGCAATCTCGCGAGATGCTTGACGCAGCTTTCCAAGCACACTGTCCCCCTCGCCTGCGAACATCAAGCACGGTGTGCGAATGGATTCGAGCCCTGCCTCAAGGCTTGCACGATCCCCTGCTGCCTGGATCATCGCTGCGTAGTCGAAAGCGAGCATCCGATTGCGTTGATCGCCTGTGAGCGGGCCGACTTGAGCTTCCCATGCATCGGCAAACGCGGAGGGCCCTTGCTCAAGCCCGATAGAGAGGAATCCTCTCGTTCCTTGCATCGATTGCTCGTAGGGATGCGCCCCGCCGAGAACGAGAGAGCACAATCGGTCTGCGGCATGGATTGCCATGCCGTATCCGATCCATCCACCCATCGAGTATCCGAAGAAATGTGTCCGCCCGATGCCCAGTGCGTCGAGAACGGCGCAAACATCTCTCACACGCACCTCGAGGCTGTAATCACCCGGTTTCTCCGGTTTACCGCTCATCCCATGCGCACGGGCGTCGATGAGAATCAGCTTTGCGCTGTCCTGAAGTGCATTGACGTAGCCGAGGTTATACCACCATTCAAGGGATGAGAATGTCCAGTGGTGCAAGACAAGCGGAGGACCGGAACCTTCGGTCTGATAGTGGATACGCACACCATCTTGCGAGACATATGGCATACTGGCTCCTTGATGTATGGCTACGCTGACATGCGAGCGATGATTTCGCCATCCGCATCGACGTCTACGGCTTCGAATCCGAAGCTCTCGTACAGCTTCTTCGCGGTTTCGTTTCTTGGCACGTACCCGGTCTGAAGTTCCTTGCACTCTGGGATCGCGCGCAGGCGTTCGATGACCTGACGCATCGCCTTGCGTCCGTAGCCCTTCCCTTGGTAACGCGCATCGATCATCAGGCGGGTGATGTACCCGCGGCTCTCCTTTGGCGCGAAATCATACATGACGAACCCGACCATCTGGTCGTCCGCATAGATCGCGTAGGGATTGGATACGCTGTCGGCCTTCGCTTCCGCGAGGGAGAGCACGTTCTCGGCGACGAAACCTCTCTGGTGCTCCGCGACCTTCAAGCGGATGCACTCGAGAAAATTATCCATGGTGATGTCTCTTAACGTGATTCTCATGTTCAACTCCCGATACAGTCAGGCTCCGCATTAACTCTAGTTTGTGAATCCACGATTGGCAAGATCGAGTGCACGGCCCGTAGACAATGGGTCTTCTCAAGGGCAGACTTGTATCATGACCGCGTTGACTCGGGTTCGAGCGATTGCTGTGCTGCTGGCGATAGCATGTCTCATTGCCGGATGTCGTGCTCGAGACAACCCGTTCGAGGCGCTCATTCAGGGGAGCGCGGACATGCTACACGGATCCGCGACAGACTACTTCCACAAAGGATGGCCAGAGCGGCTTCCCGGCTATTTCGGTGCTGATCCCGAGTGGGCTGAGGAATTCACAATACGCGTCGATGAGACCCAGTTCCCCGCGTGGGCCACCGAATCCTATGTTCTCTGTGTCTATTGGGAAAGGACGTTGAGCTACGTTGCGATGAACCTCGATCGTCAGCGCGGCGAACCTGCAAGATATCATCCTGAAGGCATTGCCTGGGCTTGGGCGCTGTTGTCTGAGGAGGACATGCACATCCTCGAGCTAGGGTTCGATTTCGAGGGGGCGGAACCTCATCTGTTCATCGACGACTGGTCAAAGCCAGGTGCCTGATCCTCTGCGAGCTATGCCATGGCTCGAATCCGGACCTCGGTTTCGTGCTGTGCCTTCATGCGAGCGACGATCTCCGCTGTATCTGTGTCGCCGTAATGGTAGGGGTAGAGCACACGTGGCTTGAACGCGGTTGCCGCATCTGCCACCATCTCCGGTGTCATGGTGTACGGGAGGTTCATTGGCAGGAAGGCGATGTCAATGTTCTCAAGCTGCTTCATCTCCGGTGTGTTCTCCGAATCCCCGGCGACGTAAATACGCTTGTCTCCGAACGTGATGACATACCCATTGCCGTCACCACAGGGATGAAATGGGTCTCCCGATTCTCGCAAGTGGATCAAGTTGTAGGCGGGAACCGCCTCAATCTGGAGCCCCTGTACGACTGTGACATCTCCGTTGCGCATGATGATGCCGCCGGGGACCTGTTCGTTGCAGAGTTCGGTGAGCACGATGTCGGTGTTCGACTTCCGAATGGATTCCAACGCGACGGGATCCAAGTGATCTCCGTGCTCGTGCGTAATCAGAATCAGATCCGCCTTGGGTAGCGCATCGTAGTCCGCGACACGGCCGAAAGGGTCGACATGAATGACCTTCTCAGCAAAGGTGAACATCAGCGATCCGTGTCCCAGGAACGTGATCTCCAAAGGGCCTTCAGACGTCTCGAAAACGTCCCGTTCCAGGTTCCTTGACATCATATCTTGCCTCCCCATCCAGATGGAGCCCACTGTAGTATGTTTGGGCGGTTCGCTCAAGACGGGGAGACCGTTGGAGCGGCCTCCCCGCCGTATTGTACTATCCTACGGTTACCTGTGCCGAATCCAAGAGGATATAGGGCGCAAGTCCGGCAACCGACAGCATCTCCTGTCGCGTGGGTTCGCGCTCCGAGCTAATCGCGCGGAGGTTCAGGAAGTCCTGGAACACGTTTCCTGAAAGCATTGTACGCTCCAGGTAGCCGACAGGTCTCCCGTTGCGGATGTGAAATCCCAATGCCTGAACCGCGTACTGCCCTTGAAGAAGGTTGCTGGAATGCAGGCCCATGGTCCGCGTCACGAGGATTCCTTCGTCGAGATCGTTGATCAATTCGCGCCAAGATGTCTCACCTGGCTCAAGAACGGCGCCAAGGAATCAAGGCATCGGTGCATCCTCGATGTTCTCACTAAACATCGTTCGCCGCGCTGCATTGCCCGCCGCATTCTGTTTGAGCATCGAACGGCTGTTTAGATCGGCGAGAAAGCCCTTGAGCACGCCTTGATCGATGATCGTTCGAGGCTGACAAGCGACGCCTTCATCGTCGAACGATCGTTTGATCGGCAACTGCTCGTCGAGCGGATTCTCGCGAAGCGTCAGCTTGGCATCCAGGATTTGCTGCTCGACCCTGTCTGCAAGCGGGGAAAGCCCTGCCGCAACCGCCCGGCCATCTAGACAGACCAGCAGTGCCATGGTCAGCAGATTGGACGCTCCAGGGGCGAGCAGGACCGGCAGTCTTCCGGACGTCGGTACGGATGGCTGTGCCCCCCAGGTGTGCATCTCCACGAGCTGCTCGATCCATGGATCCTCGATCGCGAGTGGCGAGGATGAGAGCGCCTCTGCGACAGCTCCAACATCGGTCCCGTGGTCCGCGAACGGAAGCTCCACACCGAGGTAAGCGTGTCCGGACCTTTCGGAGATTTGCACGCCAGAGGAGGTTTCCACACTTCGTGTTCCCGCGTGAGTTCGGCAGGTCATGTTCACAACAGCCTTGGGTTCCAGACGAAGGATACGCGTTCTGACGTCCTGGCAGAGATCCAGGAGGTCGGCGACTGTGAGTTCGGCAGTTCGCGGATCAGGTTCCAGCGTGCGATTCACAGGCTTCTCTTCGGCAAAACGGAAGGCGACAGCCTGGCCAAAGGCCGCTGCACTGACCGCATCCCGGAGCAATCCTTCCTGGTCTGCGGAGCCTGCGTATGAAGATCCGAGTTTGCCGTCCTTCAGCACACGAAGGGCGCAGGCCGCAACGTTTCGATTTGCAACAACCTCGACCTCGCCTTTGGAGAACATGACGTTCGCAGCGCGTGTGTTGATCTGGTAGAGCTCGGCCTGGTCCGCGACGGACTTCGACTGTTGAATCAGTGTGGTCACGAGACACCTCCTACAGTGGCCGCGTCAATCTTGATGTGAGGCGCGCCGGCGCAGATACGGGACGTCATTTGAACGCCGTCGAAGCTGCCCTTTCCGCAATCGCAGTATTCGAGCATCAACGGGTCATTGCCGATCATGGAGATGGCTTTGAGCGTGGAGAAGAGGTTGCCGGAAAGGTTGGCATCCGAAACCATCTCTCTGAGTTTCCCATGGCGAATTCTCCGTGCCCAGCGTGCACCGAACGTGAAATCGATCCCACCTTGGCCGCCAGCTCCTCCAGCAACGTAGAGCCCATCATCGATCGACGAGATCATCTCGTCGAGCGTGTGCTTGCCGGGTTCGATGACGGTGTTCGACATTCGGATCAAAGGGCCATACCCGGCATCGGATGCTCTGCAGTTCCCGGTGGGTTGCTCGCCGAATGAAGCCGCGCTCTCGCGGGAATGCAATCGGCCGGCAACGCGGCCTTCAGAGATCAGCTGCGTTGGCTTGGCACGTACGCCCTCGTCATCCACAGGGTAGGTTCCTCCTCGTCCGGGGATTGTGGGGTCATCTACGACATTGAACATCGGCGACGCGATTTCCGATCCCAAGGCCAATCGCTCTCGGAGCATCGGGTGTTCCTGTGTGAGGTCGGCCTCGGAGCGATGTCCGAATGCCTCGTGGATGAAGATGCTGGCGCCGTATGGATCGAGCACGACAGGATATACGCCTGCCTTGACCGGTGAAGCGGAGAGGAGTTCATCCAACTCGGCAAGCGCCTGCTCCATCAGCGTTTCGCGATCGAGAAGACGACCGTAGTCCTCCGAGCCCCCGACCGCGAAATAGGCTCTTTGCACGGCATCTCCGCGCTTGCCTACGATGATCCCAATCATGTGGCTGATCAGATGCTCATAGGTCACTGCGGTTCCCTCGGTATTCACATACGTGCGCAGTGCGTAGGAGTCGCCGTACATGAATTGCGTCATCAGAATCTCCGGTACCTGCATGGCGATGCTGTTGTAGTGAGAGAGTAGATCGTGCTTCTCTGCCAGAGAGACTCTGCGAGGGTCTGCGGTCGCATGAATTGCGAAGTCCTCTTGGATCATCGGCACATCGGCCAGGCGTATCGGCTCTCGATGGTGCGCTGCTGCCGCCCGTGCTGCAGCAGCCGTCTTACGAGTGATCTCGATTGCATCCTCGATCTTGCTGAAAGATGCAATCGCTTTTCCGCCCCGATAGTAGGTGCGAACGTGTCCTCCCTGTGGATTGAATGTGGCGATCTGCTCGAGCTGATCGCCCTTGAAACCGATTTGGGTCTTCTGCTCCTGATCGAAGCGGATGTCGGCGTAATCGACATCAAGATCAAGGAGCGCAGCGCGTAGTTTCTCCTTCATGCTGCCTCCGTATAATGAAGGGGTTGAGGCGCTCCCAAGGCGCCGATCCGTGGCCGGTCCTCGGGGGTTGTTGAGGGGGCCGGCCCGCACTCGCTTCCAATGAGTCCAATCACTTGCCGATCGAAATGGTGATCCGAATCATGCCGAGATGAAGCCTGATCCTAACCATCGATGTCTTCCTCCTTTCCCGGCCCAGATTCCGGCGACGCTAGAACGATATATGGCATTTCTCCGATGGGTGTCTGCTTCATGGCTTGGACTGCTTCCGGCGGAAGCTCAATGAGTTCCCGAAGGGCTGCGAATGGCTTCCCTGGATCGCGGCTGCGCAGGCACGCGATCAGCACGTCAAAGAACTTCCGATCGACTTCCTCGATATCGGATGATTTGGCCCCCTCGGCATCATCTCCGATGTCAAACAAGTTGAGCTTCCGAAGTTTCTGTAAGGGGCCTGCAAGTCGCTGCACAACTTTGTTGTGAGTTGCTGCAAAGAGGGTCTCGTCGAAGCGGTTCTGAAGGTCTTGGATTTCGGCAAACGGGAACGTTTCCAGCTGTTCGCGCGTTTCAATCGTGTTGGCTTCCGACATGGTTTGCAGCAGGAGATTCGCAAGTCGTTCGATCTCGTTGATCTCCTCGTCTGTCGCATTGACCGTGGCAAGCGAGACAATGAGCGGCGTGAATGGCTCTGAGAACTCGAAGTAGTCCCACGCAGTGGCCCCGTCTCGCCGCAACGCAAGCAGCAGCGCATCCGTGAAGCTCTCATCTTGAGAAGCCGTGACAAAGACCCCCTTGCCGTGCTTGACATCGACCAGCCCGCGCGCAGACAACAGCCGTGTTGCGTCGCGGATTACCGATCGACTCACCCCGTATTTCTTGGCCAGTTCAGGTTCGGTGGGCAAGGCCTCGTCTGCACCCAATGCACCGGAGAGGATGGACTCCGTGATGTTCGCCGCGACTCGATCGGCGAGCGTTTCGCGCTTGATCGGTTGCCTGCGTACGGGTTCAGATTTCATGTTCATGCGCTCCCAACATCAGGTCATATGATGACATGACGACATCGTATCGAAAACGCATCTCCAGATCAACTGAAAGAGTACAATGGCACATCGAGAAGGATCTCTGCGTGCTGGATTGAAATCTGTACGAGCGAGGCGTGAACTCGGGAGGGGAGTATGAGACGGCGTTCAACAAGGCAATTCCGGAACGAAGGGAAGCGCATACGAGGATATGGGTTCCTCGATTTTCTCCATGGGTATATCTATGCGCGCTGGCCGTACGCCTACATTGGCCTTGCAAAGGGGACCCGGCGTGTTCCGTGGATACTCAAGCCCTTCGTGGGAGCGCTTGCGTGGCTGCTTCTCCGCTCGGCGATGGGCCGAAGTTCAGAAGCAAAGCAGGTGTTCGCGGACAAGTATCATGGCAAGGTCGTGCCCACCGACCAGGCGGAGCAACTCGTCACCCTGGACGAACCCATCGAGCTTAGGAACCTGGAGCGCATCATTCCCTATGCGACGGCCAAAGACATCTTGCTTGCGGATCCTGATCACCTGGCTGTGCTGGAGTGCCCGTGTCGTGCCGAGGTCGAGAATCCGTGTCTTCCGCTCGATGTCTGTCTCATTGTTGGCGAACCGTTCGCGCAGTTTGTGTTGGACCATCATCCCAAGCGCTCCCGCAAGATCTCGCAGCAAGAAGCTGTTGACATCCTGCGCGCCGAGCGAGATCGAGGGCACGTCCATCACGCGTTCTTCAAGGACGCAATGCTGGGACGGTTCTACGCCATCTGTAACTGCTGCACTTGCTGTTGTGGTGCAATGCAGGCCACCCGCAATGGAACACCGATGCTTGCTTCCTCGGGCTTCCTTGCGAAGCTCATCGAAGATCGATGTGTCGGGTGCGGTGCCTGCGAGAGCGTGTGTCCTTTCGAAGCAATTGCTGTCGAGGGGGGGCTTGCGAAGATCGATGAGACGCAATGTATGGGTTGCGGTGTATGCGTTGCGAAATGCGCTCAGGAAGCGCTTCGCCTTGAACGTGCACCAGAAAAGGGAGAACCGCTTAGCGTTCGAGATCTGCTTGCACAGGCGAGTGGTTGATGAGCCTGAGGAAGCCCTAGGGGCCTGGTAAGAGGCCGGTAGCCAGTAGGAAGGGCTGAGACTGGATCCCTTGACAACGAATTCGCTCGATGAGTTCATCGGCCGTTGCGGCCAGCGACGCACCGTGTTTCGTCTCGATGACTTGCTTCCTGACGTTCTCGATAGCTTGAACGGATCCTGCGATCTGCTCCGGTGAGGGTTCCTCTTCCGAATGCCAATCGATCATGCGGAGATCACTGAGTTCGAGATCTTGAATCGCATCGAGGAGTTCGGTACGCGTGAGGACGGGTTCATGGAATCTTCCCATCGCGCGGTCTGCGGCTGCGGCCCAAAGGTGCAGATCAATGGCATTCTTGGACGCCTGATTCGGGGCATCTGCGTGCATCTCAAAGATGATCCA
>Ga0272441_10005001_pt1 | contig 23446 bp, 25 predicted proteins | sample SSMProp6N_FD_193582 | JGI IMG/M metagenome (GOLD analysis project Ga0272441, IMG submission 193582) | Marine sediment archaeal communities from Little Sippewissett salt marsh, Falmouth, MA, United States - SSM-Prop-6N | ecosystem: Environmental > Aquatic > Marine > Wetlands > Sediment ...
GCCCTTTTTTATACCCTTTTCCCCTAAATCCAGGTTTTCACTTCAACCCGGCGCGCTTTTTGAAGCCAAAATGGCAAATTTATATGTCTTTGGAAATTAACGACTTACGATTTTGGTAAAATTTGGAAAAGGCCGAAAAAGGGCTAAAAAACAGGCCAAAATTGCAACTGCAATGAAACTGGAAGGCTCGGATTGACCTGAATTTTGGGGGCGATATTCAAGTGTCTGGTTTCCTCCTATCTAAAATTGACGTTGACTATGATTTTTGGTACAATTTACCAATCATGTGGCGTATGCATTTTTGATCATCTTTTCATAAAAGTACGCTAAAGTTGGAGGAAAATGGTTGCACGTTACACTGGTTCTGATAGGGGGGATATAGCATCATCTATACGTTTATTTAGCGGGGTGAAACATGTTTCTTATTTCAAACAAATTCCCTTATTTCAACAGGAGTCACCAAATGAAGAAGTTTACGGTTTTGTTTCTGATGATGGTGGTTGTTCTGGTTTTAAACCATACTATCCAGGCCCAGGCCCAGGGCACGGTATTTACCTACCAGGGCAAGTTAAACGACAACGGTTTGCCGGCCAATGGGCAGTATGACCTGAAGTTTCAGCTGTTTGATGATCCCAATATAGCTGCTGGGATTCAAATAGGCTCAGCGGTTACCCACGAGGACATCAGTATGTATGACGGGTATTTCACCGTGGCCTTGGAGTTCAGCAGCGATCCAAATCTATTTAACGGGGATGCCCGTTGGCTGGAAATCGCCGTCCGCTCGGGACAATTAACCGATCCCAATCAATATTCCAATCTCACACCACGGCAACCATTGACTTCGGTACCTTATGCCCAATATGCCCTCAAATCCGGCAGCGGTTCCGGCTCAGATGCCGATTCAGATCCCACCAACGAACTCCAGAGTCTAGGTTTAAACGGAAATACTCTAAGTATCAGCCTGGGCAATTCAGTACTGCTGCCCACCGGCGGTGATGCCGACTCGGATCCGACCAATGAGTTCCAGACCTTGGGTTTGAATGGAAGCACTCTAAGTATCAGCAACGGTAATTCGGTCTTGCTGCCCACCGGGGGTGGCGGCGATTTCGATTGGACCATCAACGGGTCTGACATGTATTCCGCCGTCTCCGGCAATGTCGGTATCGGTACTACCACCCCAGATTTCGACCTGGATATATACGGAGCCGAGGGTTTACGGGTGACAGAAACCGCCGGCGCCGACTCAACCTTTACCTTCGGTGAATTCGGTGAAACAATATGGGATTATGCCGGACTTGAATTCGCTCGAATCGACCAGGATACCGGACCATCCGGTTTTTTACAACTTTCCGATCAGGACAATCCAAAAGTACAACTGCATTCCGATGGCATTAGTTATTTTAACGGTGGTGATGTGGGCATCGGGACGACGAGTCCTACTAGTCAGCTTTCAATCAACGGCGATATTGATATCAACGGTAGCCGTCTGCATGTGGGGACAGACGGAAACATCGGTATCGGGACGAGTAGTCCTGCCGCCAAATTAGATGTCAGTGGCGATATTAGCGCATCTTCCGTTTACCAGATAGGCGGCAATACGGTCCTGTCAATTGCGGGGATTGGTAACACATTCTCAGGAAGCCAGGCAGGCTACTCCAACACCATAGGCAGCGTCAACACATTCTCAGGGAACCACGCGGGCTACTCCAACACCGAAGGCGATCTCAATACATTTTCAGGATACTACGCAGGCTACTCCAACACCATAGGCTATCTCAACACATTCTTAGGAGGCAAAGCGGGCTACTCCAACACCGAAGGCAAGTACAACACATTCTCAGGAGGTAACGCAGGCTACTCCAACACCACAGGCAAGTACAACACATTCTCAGGAGGCGACGCCGGCTACTCCAACACCACCGGCGAGTTCAACACATTCTCAGGAACCAGCGCAGGTTACTCCAACACCACAGGCAATTCCAACACTTTCTCAGGATACCGGGCTGGCTACTCCAACTTCATAGGCTATTACAACACTTTCTTAGGATACCTGGCGGGCACTGCCAACATTATAGGTCATGACAACACTTTCTCAGGATACAGGGCTGGCGACTCCAACACCTCAGGCAATTTCAACACTTTCTTAGGAAACTACACAGGCGACTCTAACACCACAGGCGAGTTCAACACATTCTTAGGAAGCTACGCGGGCTACTCCAACACCGGAGGCGATAGGAATGTTTTCTTGGGTTATTCAGCCGGATACCACGAGACCGGTGACGATAAACTCTACATCGATAATAGCGACACGAATACACCTTTAATTCATGGCGATTTTGCGACGAACCGCGTGGGCATCAACAGAGTGTCCACTGCCAACACGCTTGAGGTGGGAGGTAACGCATCAAAGGCAACAGCCGGCAGTTGGCTGGCCAACTCTGATGCCCGGATCAAGACCGACATCCAGACTGTAACCGGCGCCCTTGATGCAATTGACAAAGTCCGCCTGATCAGCTTCAAGTACACCGATGATTACCGCATCCAGCACCCGGGTATTGAAGATCGCCCCTACCTCAACGTAGTGGCCCAGGAATTTGCCGAGGTATTTCCAAATTACGTCAAAAGCAGCGGGGAAACACTATCCAACGGCTCAGAGATACTGCAAGTTGATACCTATCCTTTGACCATTTATTCAGCGGCAGCAGTTCAGGAATTATATCAAATCGTCCAGGAAAAAGATGCCGAAATTGAAGCTCTCAAAGTGCGCCTTTCAAAGATGGAATCTCTGATGAATGAATTCATCCAATCTAAAGAAGGAGATATACAATGAGTCTGAAAATATCTATAACCATAATTGGCTTGATTTTGATCATGGGCTTTTCACCTGCTCGAGCCCAAACCAGTGGAATCTATGATCTCTCTTGGTCCACCATCAATGGCGGCGGTGGACGCTCCACCAGCGGTACCTACACCCTCGAAGGCACCATCGGCCAACCTGACGCCGGTCTCATGTCCGGCGGCGACTACGTCCTCGCCGGAGGATTCTGGCCCGCCACCTCCTGGTGCATCGTCGACCTACCCGACCTGGCGACCTTTTGCAACTTCTGGCTCATCGGTAACGGTGCCCCTCAGGGCGACTTCAACAACAACGGTAAATGCGACCTCCACGACTTCAACCACCTTGCCACCTATTGGCTACGCATGTGCCCCGACACTTGGCCTTGGTGGTAAATAAACAGAATCACAAATAATCTAATTCAAGCCTTAGTATTAAATATCAGTTGGATGTTTTTCTGCAAAACCAGACCTCCACTTCAACCCGGCGTGCTTTTAAAAGTCAAGATGGCAAATTTATATGTCTTTGGGAAATAATGACTTATGATTTTAGCAAAATTCGGTAAGAGCTAAAAAAGGGCCAAATTTTAGATAAAAATTGCATTTGCAATGAAACTGGAAGGCTCGGATTGACCTTGAATTTCTTTGCTCTTTAAAGAGTGTAATGGGATTTCCGCAGCCAAATTTGACCCAAACCTTTCCATTTGGTAAAATAGTCTAGAATATGTTTCTCTAATAAAAATAGGAGGAGAAGCTTTCCATTCCAGATTTTGTGTTTTCTTTCTGTAGGAGTACTATGATGAATAAGTCAACGATTTTATTGCTGATGGTGGTATTTGTATTACTCGTCGTTGAAATTGGGCAAGCCCAGAGTTTGGGGACGGTATTTACGTATCAGGGCAGGTTGAATGACGGGGGTGAGCCGGTGAATGGGCCATATGATCTTGAGTTTAAAATTTTCGATGCTAAAATCCTCGGCAGTCAAATAGGGGAGACCATTATCAAGCAGGGCGTGGGTGTTTATGGGGGTTACTTTACAGTGTCACTGGATTTTGGCAGTGGGGCATTTAATGGCGATAAGCGTTGGCTGGAGCTGGGCGTGCGTCCGGGGGATTCGAGCGAAACTTTCACTACCCTTGATCCTCGACAGCAGGTTACGGCGACACCCTATGCACTGCAGACCAAAGGTATTTATGTCAGCGACGCCAACAACGTCGGCATCGGAACGATCTCACCTTCGGCCAAGCTGGATGTTCTTTCCAGGACAAATATTGCCATTTACGGTAAAAATCAGACTTATAATAACTATGGTTATCTGGGCAGCAGCGAATTCGGCGTTTCCGGCCGGGTCGGCGCCGGCTACGGCGCCGGGGTTTACGGTCACAGCGCTAATCCCACCAGTGTTGGAGTACATGGCTATGGCGGATTCGGCAACTATGGTTATCTGGGCACTTCAGATTATGGGGTTTATGGCAGACACTACAACAGCGGCAACGAAGGTCATATTGCTAGCGACAGCTATGGGGTGTACGGTTTTAGCAGCAGCGGTTATGCGGGCTACTTTGAAGGAAAAGGTTATTTCAGCGGAGATATAGGGATTGGAACAACCAGCCCGGGAGCCAAACTGGATGTGCGCGACACCAGTGGGGCGGTAGGTATATATTCTGAAAGTAATTCTGGTTGGGCTATTCAGGCGAACAGTCATACATCAAGTGGGATTAGTATAGCGGCTCTCAGCAACGGTGGGGATGCGGTTCGAGCCGAGGCGAACGGAGTAGGAATGGCCAAGTTGTGCAGCACCGCCGAAAATGCGGCGGGATACTTTTCGGGAGATGTCTTTATGATGAGCGGCAAGGTGGGCATCGGCACCACCAGTCCCTCCGAAGAGTTGGAGGTAAGTGGTGATGTGACGCTCAGTAAAAATAGCGGGGCCTTAATTCTGCGAACACCTACCCATAATGATCCCGCCCGATATTCTATTCGCTTCCAAAATAATTATATCGCCCCCATTTTGGGAGATGAGACCCAGGACCAATATTTTTCTTTCTTTACTGATTTTGTCAAAGCCAGAAATTACAGCGCCCACTTACGGGTACATGGTCAGGCCGCCAATAGCTGGGGCACCTATATGGAGTTTACTCATGATGGAACCGATGGGATAATAGAAACCGACATCGGTGATATTGTTTTTCAGCCGGCCGGCAACGTGGGCATCGGCACTTCCGATCCTCAGTGTGAGCTGGAGGTGAACGGCCAAGTCATGGCCGACAGTTTCCAGGGTGAGGGCTCACAATTAACCTACACGGGTTATAATCCCAAGCAGATTGCTTTATTGCAGTGGTACGATGCTATCCAAACAGGTGATACAACGTTTTCCGTCGGCAATGGCCCGGGCAATATAGCCTTTGATGGGATTTACCTGTGGATTGTGAATGTGTTAGACGATACTGTGTCCAAGTTGCTACCAAGCGATGGAAGTGTAGTGAGCACATATCCCGTTGGCGAACAACCGGAAGGTGTGGCCTACGACGGAGCTCATATTTGGATCAGCAATTCACAGGATCATACGGTGATAAAGCTACGGCCATCCGATGGAAGTATTGTAGGTACGTATTCTATCGGTGGCGGTGTCCTACCTGATGATATAGTTTTCGATGGAACATATATTTGGACAGGAAACTCAAATAACACTGTTACCAAGCTGCGAGCTTCCGACGGTGGTGTAGTGGGAACCTATCCAGCGGGAGGCTCCTCCGGCGTCTCCCGCGACTTGGCCTTTGATGGAACTCATATTTGGGTAACCAATCCAGCGGATGACACGGTGACGAAAATAAGGACCTCCGATGGCGGTCTAGTGAGTACGTATTCGGTGGGAGATCAACCTAATGATGTAGCTTTTGATGGGAGTTGCATCTGGGTATCCAATTACGCCGATGATACGATAACCAGGTTGCGGGCCTCCGATGGCAGTCTGGTAAATACGTACCCTGTTGGTGATGGGCCCAGCGCTGTAGCGTTCGATGGGATCTACCTCTGGATATGTAATAGCAATGATGATACGGTAACAAAACTCCGAGCAAGCGACGGTAGTCTGGTAGGCACTTACTCAGTGGGCGACGGCCCTGTAAATATGGCCTTTGACGGGGCCAATATCTGGGTGACAAATTATTGGGATGATACCGTGACCAAGTTATAAATGAGATAATCAAAACGTTTTAAATACCTAAATCCGTGCTTTCACTTCAATACGGCGTGCTTTTGTTTACTGAATTTGCGAAATTCTATGTTATTGTTAAATAACGATTTATGATTTTAACAAAATTAGGGAATTGCTGAAAATTGGCCTATTTCAGGTCAAATATTGATCGCGATAGGGACACCGATTGCTCGGTGCCCCTCGCACAGATCCCAGCGTGCGGAATTACCGCACTGGGCTCCTACCTCGGATAATAACGGCTAAACGCTGCTCGGGATACGGATGAAAGACGCGGGGTGATGGAATCCACCGTTTGACTAAACGGTCCATGCGCTCCCAATTCAGATGGTGTCTCTGGCTACGCCGCCGGAGCGTCCGAAACCAAAACCAGATCACCTGTTGTCGGAAAGCATTGAGTTTACGCATGTTACGAGGCACACCGTAATAACGGTAGTGTCCCAATAGAACTGAGCGTAACCACTGTCCTACCACCGGGATGGGCCAGTGCATACGTCGCCGAAGTTCTTCCTTGAGTTCCTTCAGCTTGGCACACATCCTCTTTCGCATGGTCTGCCGAAGCACGATGAACCTTCCCAGCCGATCCTGGTCACAGACATGTGTGAAGCCCAGGAAATCGAAGGTCTCTGGCTTGCCGTCACCACGCTTTTTCCGATCTCTGGCTGCTTGGCGGCCAAATTCGAGCAGGCGGGTTTTTCCGGCATGCAGTTTCAGATTGAACTTCTGAAATCTTACCTGAAGTTCTTTGAGAAACTGCTCGGCCTCCTGGCGATACTGGAAACCAACCACAAAGTCATCGGCAAAACGTACGATTACTACATCACCACGCCCTTGCCTCTGTCTCCATTGATCAGCCCACAGATCAAACACGTAGTGCAGGTAAATATTCGACAACAGAGGAGAAATACTACTCCCTTGCGGTGAACCTTCCTGTAACTGTGTCCATTGCCCATCCTCCAGCACGCCCGCATTCAGCCACTTTTTAATATGGCGAACGACGCGCTGGTCCGCAATCCGGTGCTTGATGAACTTGATCATCCATTCATGGTCGATGGCATCGAAAAAGCCACGAATGTCGGCATCCAGCACCCAATTCACCTTTCGCGTTCTGATTCCGACCGCTAAGGCGTCTAGCGCATCGTGGGGACTTCGTCCTGGTCGGAATCCGTACGAAAAACCTTTGAAGTCAGTCTCGTAGATGGCCGACAGCATCTCTACCGCCGCCCGCTGGACTATTTTATCTTCCAGCGTCGTGACGCCCAGGGGTCGCTGGCGTCCATCCGGTTTGGGGATGTAGGCCCGTTTGACTGGCTTGGCCCGATACGCTCCGCGTTGCAACCTATCGGAGAGATTCTCTAGATTTTCTTCCAGGTTCTTTCCATAGTGTTGCCAAGTCTCGCCATCTACTCCGGGTGCGGCCTTCCGCTTGAGACTGAAGTACGCCTCCCGAAGTCGACTGACATCATAGACATGGTGCCAGAGCGCGGTGAATCGCAACTCTTTATCCCGGCTTGCTGCCTGCCGTATCCGTTCCAGTGCATTTTGCAAGTGCGAGGAATTGACGTAGGCTTCTTCCCTTGGCTGTGTCGGCGGTTTCCCGCTTCGTGCCCGTTTAGGGTGATCCATATCATACTCCTTTGCCCGGCACGGTGTCCGGAACTTGTTTGACTGTCACGGATTCTCCTTGGTCAGGTCCCTTCCCTCCACCTTCTCCGCAGGCTGTCTACAATAACCGCCTTTGTTCGAAGACTTCTTCGGTACTATGGACCTGTCCGACTTCCCGCCACCGTTCATCGCCGACGTGTTCCTTTCGGATTCTCGGCGCGGACCCCGGTGCCATGTTCCGGGGCCGGTTGCGGGATCTCCCGGTTCCCGTGCGTGAGGCTTATGTGCATGCTCAGGGTCTCCGACCACGCAGGATCAGTCCATCACTGGCGATAACGTGATAAACTATGTTGCCTTCCGTACAAATTGACGCCGTCGGCATCCTGAAGTACCAAACTTTCGCGGCTCAATACCTGGCCTGCACAGTCCCCTGTCAACGCTTCGGCCATGTCCTCACGGACACCACCGCATGACTCGGGGCCGGTGTGGATCGCTACTCCTTCACCGTATGGAACTTTCATCCACTACCTCACGCCGGTTTTGACCGGCGCTCCAACTTTAATTGCAACTTCGGCTCGGATTGACTTAATCTTTCAAGCTAAAGTAACGTTGACAAGTAAGGCCTATTCCTCCAGCCTTCAAAGACAATAGTAGCCCTCATGGGCCAGGGCCTCGTTCAAAGTCAGAAATGACGCCGCTCCTTTCATCTGCTGTTAAATTTCATGGCGTCTCCAAGTAAAAGTTTCCTTTGTATTTGAAGGAAATAGAGTTTAGATATAATTTTCGTGAGTATGATTTATTCGATTTACTAGCTCAAAAACTGTGTAATCTTGTGCAAAATCTCTTATAATTCCCTTCATAATTATATTTGGTTTTCCTTGCATGCATTTTTTCAATTAATATACCATGCCTTAATTTCTTTCCAGATTTCTTTAGCACGATTAGAAAGTTCTATAAAATCCGATTCTATCATATTGTAGTTACCCATTTTTCCCAAAATATTTTGAAGTAGATTGAACTGTTTAAACACCTCATAAGGTGGGCCTACTCGAAGGACAATCTCTTTCAAATAAGTATATATTCGAGAACTAAATATTCCCTTCTTATCCAAAAGGCCTACCAGAGAATCCATTTCCTCAAACAAATCTTCAACCGACCATTCCCCAATTGATTTTGTCATTTCATCCATACTTGAAATCCATGGTATTTGTTTACGGAAAAGATCTATTCAATAAAGCACCCGCGATTAGCAGTTAATGCTATATACATGCTTTGAACCCAAAATCGGATCTTTCTCGATATATCGTTCCCAGTCTGCCATGGCATCCAGCATTATCTTACCACGTTTGCAATCTTCAATGGTCATCTTGCCCGCTTGCACCAAATCATAATATGGGCCAATGTCACTCTGGTGGTAAAGTTTAGCGAAGTTCTGATAAAAGATCTCCCGAGGCAGACGCGTCGGTAAAACCGCATGCAATGTATCAAAACAGGAATAGTCATGGGTTAGCAGGTCCTCGAAGCGGTCGCGATAGAGACTCGTGCCGGGCAAGGGTGTGAGTATCGTAAATTGGGTATGGGTAATTTCTTTTTCGCTGACATAATCGCGGAGTTGTTTGAAGTCGTCTTCAGTCCAATCAGGATCGACTATGAACGCACCCCATATGATGACACCGTTATCCTGTAGAATTTTGATCGCCTGATTGCTGGTATCAATATTACTTGATTTATTAATCCGTTTGAGTGTTTTGTCACATACCCCCTCCAGCCCCAGCAACACAGCATACAATCCGATATCCACCCATTTCTCCACTAGTTCCGGATGCCGCACAATCGAATCCGTCCGACACTCCATCGAGTAAGACAACTTAATCCTTTCGGTCCGGATCAGATCAGCAATGGAATTTTCGCGACGATAATTCATCAGAAAGTTGTCATCGACAAAAGTAATGTGCTTTGTGGTAACACTGGAAATATTGGTCAGCACGCGCTCAGGCGGCATCTGGCTGGTGCTCCCCTGGTAAAATTCATGAACGCTGCAGAAATTGCATCGATAGGGACAACCTCTTGAAGTAGCTATCGACGTATCTGGTTTATCGAACAGAAAAAAATATTCGTTACGATACTCTTCCGTCAGATCGCGACGCGGCAAGGGCAATTTCTCCATATCCACTTTAGTTTTCTTGAAGGAATTACGAACAAATTCCCTATCCCGGTCCTGCCAGATAATATTTGACACTCCATCCAAGCCCCGCCGATCTGCAACCGCCCGGGCCAACTGACTGAACATCAGCTCCGCCTCACCCACCGCGATAGCATCTACTTGGGGCAACATAAAATTCTGTGGTAACAGGGTCGCATGGTGCCCCCCTGCCACCGTAAATATCTCCGGGGAAAACGACTTGACCTGTTGCAATATCTCCAGGGCGGCATACACTTCGGTCGTCAGGGCGGTCACCGCAACCATCTCCGGCCAGAATTTTCTTAAGGCAGCGTCGAGATTTCCATCCAGCCGCATATCCAGGATGCGGACATCATGGTCTGGAACAGTCGCCGCCACCACTTCCAAATGCAACGGTTCAGGCAAAGCCGCCAGCCGAAATCCAATACCTTCAGTCAAATATTCGGGCTGAACCAACAGTATTCGCATAGGTTATCCTTATTATTAAGCACGCAATATTCTTTCACTGACTTTCTCAAAATGTAATCCGTAGATAGCCAATTCAATCGCTATGGGAAGCGCCTTGGTTTTTTTAATACAGGTTCGAACAATAAGCTTCCAATACAAAAATCTTGCCTTGGATAAAATACCGATGTACCAGATGCTCCTGGCCCCGGACGTGAGATCCTGCAGTGAGATTCGCGCTTTCACGCGGGGATGATAGTTGCTGATAAAGGTGTTTATTCTGGCATAGTAATGTTTCGGAGAATATAGAGTGCCTAGGATTTTTTGATAGCCCGCCAGAAGTTTTTCTCTAGCCATTGTAGGGATGAAGTTGATGCTGGCATCGGTGTTCTCACCGGTGCTTTCTCCCAGAAGTCTGCCCTCGGCCTGGAGCCGATGCCATAACCGCGTCTGCGGCAGGGCATTGAGTAGCCCGACCATAGCCGTGACAATACCTACCTTTTGGATAAATCGAATCTGGGTATCGAAAATGCTTTCAGTATCACTGTCAAAGCCGATGATAAATCCACCCGTGACCTGCATCCCGTTTTGCTGAATGGTTTTGACGGCGGCTTCCAGATCGCGGGAGACGTTCTGATACTTTCCGCATTCTTCCAAGCTGTCGATATTGGGCGTTTCAATTCCTACAAATACTTTGTGGAAATTTGCCGAACTCATCATTTGCATCAGTTCTTCATCATCAGCCAGATTGACGCTTGTTTCGGTCGTAAACGTAAATGGATAATGATGTTCTTTCTGCCACTTGATCAGCGATGAAAGCATTTTTTTTACATTGACCTTATTCCCGATGAAGTTATCGTCAACGATAAAAACATCGTTTCTCCAACCCATATCATAGAGGGATTGCATTTCTTGGACCATTTGCTCCGGGGCCTTGGTCCGGGATTTTTGCCCATAGAGTTCAATAATGTCACAAAACTCGCAATTGAAGGGACATCCTCGCGAATACTGCACCGGCATGGTCACATAATCACTTAAAGTAATCAGGGACCACTGGGGCAAGGGCGTCTGTTTGATATCCGGCCGATCAGTACAAGTATAAATCGGCTTGACATTCCCCTTTGCCCAGTCGGAAAGAAACATTGGCAACGTAATTTCGGCTTCATTGAGCACAAAATGATCGACTCCGGTAAATCTATCATGTTGCGTGGTAGCGGCCGGCCCACCAACAATCACGGTTTTACCAAGCAACTTACACTGATGGATAATCTCCTGGGCGCTTTCGGCTTGCACCAGCATGGCGCTGATTAAAACCATGTCCGCCCAGGCGATCTGTTGATCCTGCAGTTCGTTAACATTAACGTCAATCAGCCGCTTATCCCATTCATCGGGCAGTAGAGCCGCTACCGTCAATAACCCTAATGGGGGAAAGGCCGCCTTCTTGGAAACAAATTTCAGAATATGTTTGAAACTCCAAAACGTTTCAGGATATTTAGGATAAACCAGCAAAATATTCATCGTTCATATTGTCCACATCACAAAATCCACGTCATTCCACATTAAATTATAAACCTCTTCGTGTCTTTCTGTGGTTGAGTAGAGACTTCTCTTTTCTAACAATATTTATCTTTTATTTTCGTGCCGATCACTACAGCGAAAATCACAACAACCACTCCAATAATTGTCCAACCAAACGTACTCATTAAAAGCATATGACTTTTCCTTTTTATCCCCTTGTTTTGTTAACATTCCAATTTATAATTAAAGTCGCAATTTAAACTTTACCTCACTAATTGTACTTTCGTTTCCTCGATCGGCTTGGTCCAGCAAGGTGCTGATAAATACTATATCAGGCTCAGGCGATCCGTTGAACCTGTTGCTCACGAACATTGACGTTAACCAACTTTGTCCCATGCTTCGGGCAGCAGTGCCATAACTGTCAATAAACCTAATGGGCAAAAAGTCACCTTCTTAGAGACAAATGTCACAATATGCTTGAAACTCCAAAACGTTTCAGGATATTCAAGAAAAATCAATAATATATTCATTGTTTATATTATCCGGATAACATCATTATTTTTGTCACTTATATCCGTTTTATTTAATAATTTTTCATTTATCAATTTACATGCCGTGGTATTTGGGGGTGAATTTAGCGTTGGTAAAGCCGTTGTTGAATTTGAGGTTATGAAAAATATATTTGGCAAGTAATTGATTGTCCCAATTGTAGGAGGCGATGGAGACAGGGAGTAGGTATTCGAGGTCGATTTCGATGACCATGCGGGCGTTGGGGTAGCCTTTGTTTTTGGGAAGGATTCTTTCAATGGCGATGCAGGGTCGGTTGTCGATTTTGGTTCGTCCAAGGTATTTAAATTTGAGGTCACCTTTGTTGTTGGCGGTCTTATAGATGTCGAGGAGTGAGTCCATGGAGCGATGGAAGCCAAACTTGTCGCAGGAGCGGAGGGAGGCTTTTTTGGCATCTTTTCCGGTGGGATCTTTTTTGACGGACTTGAACCAGGAGAAAAATCCGGTCGGGTGGACAACCATTTTATTGTCGTTCTGTCCTTCGACATAGAGCATCTTGTCGATACGTGCGGCATTTTTCTGCCAATGCATGAAGATTGAAAAAGGTTTTTCGCGGAACATGATCGAGATCTGTTCGGTTTTTTTGAGTTTACCGTTGATGCGTTCCTGTTTGTAAAAGGTTCCGGAGTAATCCCTGACACGTTTGCGGTAGGTTTGGAGTGCCCATTCTAGGAGTTCGATGTGGTTGGTATTTGCCAGTTGGGTGAGCCTATCGGAGTCAATAGTGATTTCTAGTTCTGGCCAGAAAGGTCCTTTGACTTTATTTGCCTGCTGGGGTGACAAGGGCTGGGGGTTTTGTATTTGATAATCGGGTTGAGCGCCGTCGGCGGGCAATAAGTGGATCAGGGCGGCCAGTAGAGCGGTTAATAGAAAGGGAATTACATTATTTTTATTCATGAAATTTCTGTTTCTCATTTTTCTTAATGCACAATCGTATATTCTTGGAGAATATGCTTTATAAAACTGTCTATACTGACATCATATTAGCAAAAATCCGAGAGTTTCTTATTGTGCAGTTCTTCATAGCTCTTGAGCTTTTTGATCCGCGTGATGTCATCGTGAATCTTGTTGGCCAGTTTGAAGACATAGGGTCTTCCTTTCAACCGGTTAAACAGGTCGGTTAATATGGCATCCCAACTGCCTTCGTATAGCTCTTTTTGCAGGCGAATGAGCATGTGCTCTTCGTCGGTAAGTTGGGCAATAAATGCCTGAGGATCTATATCCGCTACCGCGTTTTTCATTACTTATTTTCCTTTCGTAGCTTTACTCCAGACAGGATGGTTGTGGAGACGATACGATTGCAACAAGTCCAGTAACGGATTATGAAAAGTTCCGCTGCTCTGATTCCGTCGAAGGATGATTCAGTAATTTTAACGTTTAGGAAAGGATGGAGCATTTTGTATCCTTTTATTTTTTACTTTCTTAGTAGGTATGGAGGGTTTTGCAGGTCGCTTTTTTTTCTTCATAAATAATATTGCCTATATTTGAACCTGGTAGTACTTAAAAGCACCGCTCCGTCGATCACGATTATGACTCGAGGCAGGTTAATGCCAATTCTACTTGAGCATCCAAAAGCCTTTGCTTTGGAACTACATTTTTCACAATATTTTGAATCTGCGTTAGGCAATAAACAGCTTCCTTCGTGTTTGGGTGATCGGCTATGATGTCCTTGTAAAGCACGAGAGCTTTACGCAAGCTCTTCATCGTCATAGTGCGCTGTATACACCCGAGACGAATACAGAGACTAAAGCCACATACCTAGTATATAGAGCAAGATTTGTGCCAAAGTCAGACAATTTTAGCCTGGCGCACCGTAAATACTTTGGGAAGATATACTTATAAAAATTCACACAATTATATTCCGTGTAGTTGAAGTATAAATTTGGTAGTTGACTACCACAAGAACCAGTACTAAAGTAACATACCCTAATATACTAATATGCGTCTGCCCTGCTCGGCTGTCGGCGCGTCGAGAGGGTAGTTGCCTCCGGCGGCAACGATTTGTTGTCCATCGCGTGAGAGGAGAAAGCGCAAGAACTCGGACACCGGGTCCGCGAGCGGTTGGCGCGGGGGCTGGTTCACACAGATGTAGAGGAATCGGCTCAGCGGGTATCTCCGGCTGCGGACGTTCTCCTCGGTCGGGGCATAGAGACGTCCATCGGCCCCGAGCAGCGGGACCACCCGCACGCGTTTACAGACGAAAAAGACACTGGCAAATCCGATCGCTCCCGGATCCGCGGCAACGCCTTGCACAATTGATGATCCTCCGCCCTCAACACGCAGAGACAGTCGAAATGCGCCTCCATCCAGCACCTGCAGTTGAAAGATATGGCGGGCGCCATCATCGGGGCTGTACCCGTACAGAGAGATCCGCCGATCGGCCCAATCAGCCGTCAATCCGGTCTGGCCCCACGTTTCAATCGGACTCGAGCCCCGGCGCGGCATCTGTGAGAAGATACCATCGAGTTGTTCCAGCGTCAGTCCGGGCACGGGATTGTCCTTTTCGACATAGATCGCCAAGGCATCGGAGGCTACCTTGATCTCCGTGGGCGGGTAGCCGAATTTAATGGTGAAACTTCGGATCTCCTCGGGTGTGAGAGGTCGGCTCATAGGTACAAGGTCGGCTCGACCCTCCAAAAGCGCTGCAGGGCCGATGCTTATCGGGCTGGCGGTGATTTGCAGGGTCACGTCCGGGTATATTTTCCGGAATTCGGCGGCGATGCGGGCCACAAGATTGGTGGTTGTGGAGTCGCCGATGCTGGTGATTTCACCCGAGAGATCGCCTACGAACTCGTAGGACGGAAGCTCGTCAGATGAAACCGGCGCGCCATTCGGATCATCCACGACAACAGTAACAGGCAGAGGCAGAGGCTGAACGGTGTCGGCCTTAGGGACGACATGGTTGCTTGCGCCTCGCTGGTGGTTCAACGGGGGCGCGGAGCAGCCCACCAGAGCGATGCCGGCCCAGGCAATCATCATCAAGTGCAGCCGCATCATTTTGACTTCTCCTTTCCACCGGCATTACCGGCATAAGCCGCGACTGTCTTGAGCCGCCGAATGAACAGGAACACCGCCACTAGGCAGAGGATGAATATCGCGAACAGGATGCCAGTGGCCACGTTTAGGCACCAGAAAACGTCATGCACCACGATTTGGCTCTGCTGGGCGGCCATCTTCATCCGTTCGTCGGTGGACTGGCTCACCTGCTGAATCCGGCGGTCCCATTCGGACGATCCGAGCAATTCGTTCGATGACTTAAGCATATCGTTCATTTTTTCCACGGCCACCGACAGTTCTTTCAGTCCCTCCAAATACTCGCGGATGTCGAATGATCGCGATCCCTGGGCGACAGACCACCTGCTCCAAGAGTCATACCGGGCGAACAGGGTGTCGGCAGTTTTGAACATCTCGTTGAACGACTTGCTCACTGGTTCTATGGAGGTGACGAGTTCGTTCGCCTCGCTGACGACGGCCCTGACATGGTCGGCGGTTGCGTCTGCCTGCGTCATGCGGACGTCGAGGGCGTTGAAGATGTCCTCCTTGAGCGTATCCACCTGCCATCGCAAGAGAGTGGGTTCGCGTTTGAGCATGTAGAACATTCGCTCGGCAAGCAGTCGGGCCTCATCGATGGCCTGGCCCGTCTGTCCGACGTTAGCGAAGAAACCGCTGGCGGCGAGCAACTCGGCGTTGGCGGACTTGCCTCGGCCGATGGCGAAGTTGGAGAAGCGGACAAAGGATACTCTGACCATGTCAGGATTGCGCCGCCGCCAGTCCCAGAGCAGGTAGTCCAGCAGGTCGATCTGGTCGGGTCGGAGGACTTGGGCGGCCAGAGTCCAAGCCTCCACTCGGCCGTTGTGCAAAGCCCGGACCAGCACTTCTTCGCGGCCCGCGAATACCTCTGCGACCCTGTCGTCGTCGATCCACACTTGACTCACCAGCGTCGAAACGACCACCAGGTCGAGCATGCGGGTGAAGGCATCGGCGTTGCTGGCAATGTCGTAAATGTTTGTGCTGCAGTCCACCATCAGCACCTGCGCTTCGCGGCGCTGCACCGGATCGGGATTATCCTTCTTCAGGGCATCGCAGGCGGAATAGAGCAGACCGACGTAGCGATCGGCGAAGGCGCGGGTTAGCTCGTCAAGCTCGCCCGACCTGATCGGCTGGTTGGCGTCGGTTTTGCTGATTTGCGGCGGCTGGTCTAGCGCCGGCTTCTCGGTCGTTCTGATCGGCTGGTTGGTGTCGGTTTCGCCGATTTGCGGCGGCTGATCTCTCGCAGGTTTCTCGGCCGGCGTGGCGCACCCGCTGCCAACGAGCCAAGCGATCCACCCCAGCAGCAAGGCTAACAGGTACGTCCGCAAATACAAGCGCATAGTTTACTTTCCGTCACGTAAAAGTCGGATCATCAAACACTTCTATCCCGCGGTCCGACACAACGCCTAACACTTACCCGGGTTTTTCGGGTTTTCGAGGCTGCCTCAGCACGTAGCCGGCTATGATAAGCCCCAGGATAGAGCCTGTGATGAAAGTCAGAATCAACAGCAGGACCAAGGGCATTGAAATCGTGACAAAGATCAGCTTTGTGTCCACCGCCTGTCGGTTCTGGATAAAAACAATCAGCGACAACAATAACACAATCAGAATTACGACAATCTTGACTTTCGTCATTTTTCGGAGTTCTTTTTTTTCGGTCATTGGTTATTATAATTCCCAAGAGTCAACGATTTGCCCGGGATCAAAGCAGATGATGTTGAGCGGCGTCGCGGCAAAGGGTCTCACACGTGTTATCATCTCCTGGCCAACCCTACAATCAGGGAGGCGAAAAAGACCACCAGAAACACAAAAAACAGGACTTTCGCGATGGATGTGGCCCCGGCGGCAATGTTGCCAAATCCGAATATGGCCGCGACAATGGCGACGATAAGAAAAACTACTGCCCAGTATAACACGGTTTTGCTCCTTTTCATCATACTAATTATTTGTTGGCGATGCGCAAGGCAAAATAAAATATCCCTGGCGGTGTCTATTGGAAATATACGGCACTATGGATCGACGGCGCCGATCACCAGTTAACGCCATGGCATCCGTTCATCAAAGTTGCCAGCGTCAAAAGGGCGATTGCCAGGACATACCTGCAAATGGTGTTTAGTTTCATGTTAAATTTCCTTTTTAGTTAGTGTTATAATTGTAAATTCGTTTTGTTTCAGACACACGTCTATCCCCTGTCGAGGCGTTTAAGCTCCCTTAGTTTGACCACGCGCCAAACCAGCCAGTCCGATAATGATCGCAACAACGCCGCCGATCAGCATCCAGATCGCCTTGTCGGTAGGCGATCCGGTGAAAAATCGGGAAATGTCAGAGCTGAATGACTCGGTGGCAGCAACGCCAAAGACCACAAGAACGACACCGCCGACAAGAATTGCCAGTGAGATTAATTTGTTCATTGAATTCTCTAATCTATTTTTTTATGTTTAACTCACAAAATGCCACACATTCTTACGGCGATGATTCTAAACAGAAGAATCACAACGGCTATTAACAGGAGGGCGTGAATCAGACCACCCAAAGTATAGGAAGTCAGTAATCCCACGAACCACATTAAAACCAGAATAACAGCAAGAGTGTAAAGCATAACAATCCTAATCTTTCGTTTTTGGATTTAGTGTTCCTGGCACGCAAACCCGCTTACCTAATTTAATAAGGCAAGATTCGTGCCAAAGTTCGATAAATTTGGCCTGGCGCATCGTAAAGGTTTGTGGATGCCATACTTATAAAAATTTACATAATTTTTCCCCGGAGGGTTGGCGATCAAATATGGTACTTGACTACCTAAAGAACAAGTACTAAAATACCAAATAAGCGAACAAATTTTACCGAGAGAAATGCCATTATGTTACTGCAAGTTACGATAGCGGTTACTGATTCCAGCCTGCGAAGTAGATTGGAGACCATAGCGGCGAGCCCCGACACACATGTTGAAACGATCAAACAGACCCTTAATTTCTGGAAGCAAATCCGGCGAAAGACCAGTGATGTGATCATTGTTTCCCGGGAATTTATCCCCCGTCCTATATCGGGCGAGATCAGGTCATTGCAGGATTTGCCTGGAATTCCCTCGATTGTAGTCGTCGCCGATACCGAAACCCCCCTGGAGCGGGCGCAATATGTCGCCGCCGGTTTCGACGTTTTGCTGGAAAGACACTTGGCCGACAATGTACTGAAAAAGGCCCTCGGTACGATCTTGGCCAAGCGGGCTAAACTCGCCAAGCAGTTGATTGCCGCGGAAAGGAAGGAACCAGAACCATTATTGGATAGTTTCGTGGCCAAAAGCAAGGCGATGCAGAAATTCATGAAAATGGCCCGGCGGGCGGCGAAAACTGATTCCGTTGTCTTGATTCTGGGCGAAACGGGAGCAGGCAAAGAACGGTTGGCTCACACAATTCACAATGAAAGCCTTCGCCGTGAAAATCCCTTTGTCGCCATTAACTGCGGGGTCTTTCAGGAGACCCTTCTGGAAAGTGAGCTTTTTGGCCACAACGAAGGCGCTTTTACCGGAGCAGCCCAGTCCCGCCGGGGTTGTTTTGAAATGGCCCATACGGGCACTATTTTCCTGGATGAAATAGGTGAAATTCCCAAGCACCTTCAGGTAAAATTGCTGCGGGTGCTAGACGATAAGAAGATACAACGCTTGGGCGGTGAAAAGCCTCTGCAGGTCGATGTTCGGATTCTGGCGGCCTCCAACCGGGATCTCGAGGCAGAGGTTCATGCCGGACGATTTCGGAAAGACCTGTATTATCGGTTAGATGTATTCAGAATAACCGTACCGCCCCTTCGTGAGCGTCTCATTGACCTATCGGAATTGGCCCAGAGTTTCATTGATTATACAGCTCCGCGAATCGGCAGTGCTGTTCAGAGAATTACTGATGAAGCGATAGAACTGTTATGCTCTTATGACTGGCCCGGCAATGTCCGGGAATTGTTCAATGTCCTGGAAAGGGCCATGTTGCTTTGCGAGAATGACATGATTGCCGCCGTAGATTTACCCCTGTATATCGCTGCTGTTCATGCGGGGGGAGAAGGAGTGGTTTCAGGAGACGGATTGCCTACGGAGTCCGTGAAGTTGCCTGCAGATTGGCTCGAAAAATCTTTGAAGGATGTACGCAAAGAAATCTATGAGCAAGCTGAAAGGAAATACCTTTCCCATCTTCTCCGGGCCACCCACGGTAAAGTAGGCATTGCTGCTGAACGAGCCGGCATCAATCAGCGAGCACTCTATACGAAAATGAAACGCTACGGTCTGAACAAAGAAAAGTATCGATAAGACTCGACGAAATCGACCAAAAGGGTTTTGGGGGCGTCAGAATCCACTCAAGATAAACCCTTGTACAAGGCCCATCTAGAAATTTAAAGGGTGGATCAGATTTAATACATTATCAGATCCCATGTGATGCAAAAAATCCACTCAAGCAAGAAAACGCCGCCCTTTCCGAACGGCGCATTCTTTGAATTCTGACAGATGAATATTTCCCGTCCAACACAGAAATAGAAAAAACCGCATTATTGTGTTCCCGCGGTTTTCTTTTTTGTGCACCTGAGTGTTATTAATAGCGGTTTCATCCGCCGCCGCCACCACCATAACCGCCGCCGCCACGGTTTTCACGCGGCTTGGCTTCGATCACCTTCAACAGGTGCTCAATAAGACCATGGAGGATGTTGTTGCCTTTTAAACGTATCGCATAGTAATAATCTTCGGTTTCAAGAAGGCAGTAAATCTCGGGGTTGGCAAAAGCGGCATACCAATTGAATTTCTCGTAATACAGAATGATTATCTCTAATACCACTATCGTTTAGCAGCGGTATTTTCAACGCCACATGAATCCCTTCGATATTATCCTTTGCCTTCCACACCTCGCAATATCTTATTGAACAGAGAAGTAGACATCGATCCCTTCGATAAAGCGGGATAATTTCAATTTTCGATAGATCCATGAAATCTGCAAACCCATCTTACCGCTATCAATATGAGCAAAGCAAGAATTAAGGAAGTATGCACCATGTATACCAGAAAACTATCCTGAAAGTGGAAGATGTCTTGGCAGGGCTTCTACTCGCAATGCCTCGAAGCCGGAAATGACGTCGAACAGTTCCTCATCGATGCGGCTCTGGCGCAAACGATGGAATGTCCCGTTGAGGTACTCCAGCAATTCGTCGATGTTTTTGTCGGCGCGTTGCATCGCCGACAGGCGGCTGGCGTTCTCGCTTGCGAGGGATTCAGCGCACGCCTGGAAGAGCGAGACGAAAAGATATTCGCGGATGAGCGCCCGCATGGTCGCGATGCCGTCACCCATAACCTCGGGCAAGTTTCCCGTCGGCCAGGGAAGTTGGGCCAGCTTGCCTTGCCAGTTTTTGTCCAGTGGCAGCAGTCGCTGACTGACGGGCGTATAAACCGCCCCCGATATGGAGCGGTTGTAAAAGAGATAAAGTTCGGTGACTTCACCCTGGCTGTGGCGCGTTTCGCTATCCATGAGAATCTGTCCGACGAGCGGGGTGATGGCCTTGACGGAGTTCGGCACGGTGAAGAGTCCCACCAGCGGCAAGCCCGCGTCCGCCAGATGTACATGAACGCGCTCACCGACGGCCCAGACCTCGGATTTGGCTGGCAGAGCCGCCAGCGTCTTGACCGCATAATCGGCCACCACATCGTTAAACTGGCCCACCAGTCCCTGGTCTGAACCGAACACGACCGCGCCAATCGCAGCCGCATCTGTTTGTCTTTTCCGTTCTGCAATCAAGGGCGCCGGCCCGTTTTTCCGCAAGCACACGCCCAACCCCAGCTCCACAGTGCGATAGTAGTCGGCCAACGCGCGCACCGATTGCTCGTATTGTCCGATGCTTGATGCGGCCATGGCCTTCATCGTACGCACGACGGATTGGAGATCCCCGGCTCCTCCGATCTTTCGACGCAGACTTGCCGTAGTGTCGCTCATGACTTCTCCTCGGGTTGAGGTTTTGGGGGGGACGGGTCAGTCCTGCGGCTCTTTTGATCGCACAGCCGCCCAAGGGTGTGCTTGATCAATCTGGTCAACTTATCGGCAGCGCCGTCGATAGCTTGGTCCAAGGTCTCGGCTTGGTGAGAGACAGCGATGGGTTGGCGGCCTTCGAGACGGGCTTCCATAATACAACGCATCGCGTCATGGCCGACCTTCTTGTCGCTGTTCTCGTCGCTCAGGTGGACCTCCACTCGCGTGATGTGATCGCTGAATCGGCTCAGGGCACTTTCCACGACGCCACTGATCTCGGCGGCCAGCGCCTCGTGAACTTCGATGCTGTGACCGGTGTTTATTTGGATCTGCATTGTGTTCTCCTTCGTGATTCAGTCAGACCCGGTTTTATGCTTGGGCCCGGACTTTAGTTCAGCTTTGGATTCAGATTTCGGTTGCTCTTTGGTCTTTGCTCAGGCTCAGGCTCGGAGCCTGGCTCGGGCGAGAACTCCTCGAGCGCTTCGCGGGCGATATCGATGATCGTTTCGCGATCCTCGTCGCTTAATTTTTTGGCGGTATCGAATCGCTCACGCACCTCTGCCGGGATATCCGCCGCCGCCTCGCATAGGGCGTACTCGGCGTCCATCATCTGGTCAAGCGGCACGCGGTCGAAGAGTTCTGCGGTCAACGCCAGCAGCACGGCGATTTGCGCGGGCACGGATACCGGGGTGAATTCCGGCTGTTTGAGGCAGGCGCGAATTCGCCGACCGTGTTCGATGATCTTACGGGTGTCTTCATTCAGACGGGCTCCAAACCGGGAAAAGGTTTCGAATTCCTCAAATTGCGCGTAGGCGAGCTTGAGATCGCCCGCCACCACGCGGTAGGCCGCGCTTTGCGCTTTACCGCCAACGCGCGAAACGGATTTTCCGACATCGACCGCGGGCAGCACGCCCAATTCGAAGAGTGACGGCGAGAGGTAGATCTGCCCATCCGTGATGGAAATCAAGTTGGTCGGAATATAGGCAGAAATATCCTGCGCTTCGGTTTCGATGATGGGCAGCGCGGTGAGGGAGCCGCCGCCGAGTTCTTTGCGCAAGTGCGTCGCACGTTCGAGCAGCCGCGAGTGGATATAAAAGATGTCGCCGGGAAACGCTTCGCGACCGGGCGGACGGCGCAGCAAGAGAGAGAGTTCCCGGTAGGCGCGCGCGTGATGGGTGAGGTCATCGTAAACGATCAGCACATCTCGGCCCGCTTCCATGAAAGACTCCGCGATGCTGGTCGCGGCGTAAGGAGCGATATAAGCGAGACCTGGCGGGTCGTTGCCCTCGGTCACGACAATGACGGTGTAATCCATGGCTCCCTTTTCCCGCAAGGTTGCCACGGCTTTCGCGACGGCGGAGGCGCGCTGACCGATGGCACAATAAACGCACAGCACATGGTGGTCGTGCTGGTTGAGGATGGTATCAATCGCAATGGCGGTCTTACCCGTATGGCGATCGCCGAGAATCAACTCACGCTGGCCGCGCCCAATGGGAATGAGCGCATCGATGACTTTGAGGCCGGTCTGCAGAGGCACCGAAACGGGCGCGCGGTCCATGATGGGCGGGGCGGGGCGTTCGACGGGCAGGCGCTTACTGGAGGCGACCGGCCCTTTGCCATCGAGCGGCCGACCGAGCGGGTCAATGACGCGCCCCAACAATCCATCGCCCACGGCCACATCCATGACCCGGCCTGTACGCCGGACTTCATCGCCCGTGTGGAGATGCCAGTATTCACCGAGCAGCACGACGCCAATTTCGTCCGCGTCCACGTTGAACGCAATGCCGAGCACATCGCCGGGAAACATTACCAATTCGTCAAAGCCCAAGCCCGGGAGCCCCGACACCTTGGCGATGCCGGTGGCGACACTGGTGATCGTGCCCACCTCCTGCGGCCTCAGTTGCGGCGTGAAGGCTTCTCGCACTTGGCTTATCCCAGCAAACGCCCTATCGAAAACGTTCTGGAGACTCTCAGTTTCCATGTTCATTGGCTCTTTGTTTCGGGCTTAGGTTCTTCAGGTTTAGACTCGGCTTTAGGTTCAGGCTTGTCCTTTTTTTTCAGAAG
>Ga0272441_10005002_pt1 | contig 23445 bp, 20 predicted proteins | sample SSMProp6N_FD_193582 | JGI IMG/M metagenome (GOLD analysis project Ga0272441, IMG submission 193582) | Marine sediment archaeal communities from Little Sippewissett salt marsh, Falmouth, MA, United States - SSM-Prop-6N | ecosystem: Environmental > Aquatic > Marine > Wetlands > Sediment ...
GGGGCGAGGGCGGGTTCGTCGCGCGGCCAGAGGGCCGCGCAGGTCGTTCGGGGCTCACCGGCCGAGCCAGGCGCCGTGCCTTGGCGGAGTCCGGGGCCCCGTGAAGGGGAACGCGGGAGCGAAGGTCTTGCGCTCATGATAGTCCGGACGGCGACGGCCTGAGTTCACTCCCGTCAGTACCCAAGCAGTGCCGGTTGCTGGATGCAGCGGAAAACTCCCGGCACACACTTCGGGGGGCGGGCGCCGCCCGTCCCGTGGCCAGTAATGTTCGGAGAAGGGAGCCATGGTTGACTGTGATGAAACTTGCGTCCGTGGGCTCCCGCATGCGGAAGGAGTCCGACCATGTCACCGTGATCTGACGGGCCGCCGGTCATTCCTCGGCGGAGGTGATCGTCCCAACCAGGCTCTCCATGGAGACCTGGCCCAGGGCAACGCCCTCGGGCTCGGCCACGACGGCGAGAACCTGCTGGGCGGACTGCATGCTCACCAGCGCCACCGAGAGCGGGGTATCCGGCGGCAGCGAGACGACGTCGCGCCGGATCTCGCCGAGCTTCGAGTCGGGATCGGCGCCCATGGCGTCGTAGAGGCTCGCCATGCCGCAGACGCCTCCTGTACCCGTGAGCAGCGCGCGCCAGATGCCCTTCATCTTGGCGGCCAGGAGGAATTCCCTCACCGGAGCCGCCTCGGAGAGGACGACCGCGTCGGCGAGCGGCACCATCACCTCGCTCACGCGCACGGAGCCCAGGCGCATGACTGTCGAGCCGAGCGAGGCCTGGTTGTGGCTGAGCTCGCCCGAGCGTGCGCCCTCGGCCATGAGCGCGAGGAGCCGCCGGCGGCTCAGGTGGAAGCGGCGCGCCGGGCTGCCGCCGCTGAAGAGCTTCATGGCCACGGCACTCAACCCCTGCAGCACCGCCGAGAGCGGCCAGAGGAGCTTCACCCAGATGTAGAGCGGCACCGCAACGCGGTAGAGCAGCGTCTCGGCGCGGTGGCGGAAGAAGTTCTTCGGGATGACCTCCGCGAGGATGAATGTCGGCACGAGCAGCAGCAGCCCGCTCGCCACCTCGGCGTTCATGGGCAGCACCCCGAGGAGGCGCCACCTCTCGGGGGCCGCCGCCGACACCAGGCCCGCCACGGTCGCCGAGAGGACGTAGTACGACACGTTCGTGCCGACGAGGATGGCGGTCACCGTCTTGCGGGGGTCGTCGACGAGGGAGCCGAGGAGCTTGGCGCTCCGCCAGCCGCCCTCGCGCCTGTGCCGCAGCCGCCACCGGTTGAGGGCGTAGAGCCCGTTCTCGGAGCCGGCGAAGAAGCCCGCGAAGGCCACCGAGCCGATCATGAGCAGGAGGTGATGGAGTTCGAAGCTCATCGAATCGCCCCCTCGCCCGGTCCGGCCGCGCTTTCGGCCCCGTTCTCGGCGAGCGAGAGCCTGACCCGCCTCACGCGGCGGCGGGCCATCTCCTCGACGCGGAAGCGAACGTTCTGGTACGCCACCTCGTCGCCGACCTTGGGGATGCGCCCCAGGAGGAACATGACCAGCCCGCCGACGGTGTCGAGGTTGGCGAACTCGTCGTTCTCGTCGACGAACTCGGCCTCGAACAGGTCGGCCCAGTCGCGCACCGAGAGGGCGCCGTCGAGCAGGTACTCGTCGGGGGCGACCATCTCGACGAGGGTGCGCGACGCGGCGTCGAACTCGTCCGTGATCTCGCCGACGATCTCCTCGGTGAGATCCTCGAGGGTGACCAGCCCCGCCACCCCGCCGTACTCGTCGACGACGATGGCGAAGCCGGAACCCGTCTCGAGGAAGCCGCGAAGCGTGCTCTCGGCGTCCTTCTGCTCGGGGACGAAGTGGGGTTCGCCGGCGATGCTGCGCAGGTCCGTGAGCTCCTCTCGGGCGAAGAATATGTCGCGGGCGTTGACCACGCCGACGATGTTGTCGATGTTCTCCTCGTATACGGGGATGTTGGTGAAGGTGTGCTCGCGGGCGAGCTCCAGCGCCTCGGACGGCGGCGCCGTCACGTCGCACGCGATTATGTCGACTCGCGGGGTCATGATCTCCCGCAGCTTGACGAGGCTGAGCTCCAGCACGTCCTCCATCATCTTCCGCTCTTCGGGGCCGAGCACGCCCGAGCTACCCGCCACGTCCACCAGCGAGACGAGTTCCTCGTGCGTGAGCCCCGCCTGCCGGGCGTGGCGCCCCTCTGCCGCGCGCGCGATCACGCCCACCAGGCGCCTGACGGGCATCGTCAGCCTGTATGCGACGAGGACCGGCATCGCCGCCAGCGCCGCGAACGCCTCGGGTCTCGAGACGGCGATGGCCTTGGGGGTCACCTCGCCGAAAACTATCACCGCCAGCAGCGATACGGCGCTGCCGGCGACGAGGGCACGGGGGCCCTCCGCCGCCGCGATGCGCATTGACATGACAGCGGAGGTGCAGAAATAAAGCAGATTGACCGTCATGTTGCCGAAGAGGACACAGACGAGCAGCCCGCGCGGGTCGCGGCGCAGCGTCCTCACCGCACGCCCGGCGCGCCCCATGGTGCGGCCGAGCTCGCGGACCTCATCCGGCTGCAGCGAGAAGAGCGCCGTCTCAGAGCCCGAGAAGAAGGCCGAGAGAACGAGCAGCCCGGCCAGAGCGGCGAGCTCGGGCCAGCTCTCGAGAAGGACCTCCATCTAGTACACCTCGCCGGGATCGAATATCTTCTCGCGGTCGGTCTCGAGCTCGCCGGAGCCCGCCGCGCGCCTGAAGAAGCACGACCGGTAGCCCAAGTGGCAGGCGCCTCCGGCCTGCTCGACGCGGTAGATGAGGCAGTCGGCGTCGCAGTCGACGCGAACCTCGAGCACCTTCTGAACGTGGCCGGAGGACTCGCCCTTCAGCCAGAGCTTGGAGCGCGAGCGCGACCAGTAGTGCGCCTTCTTCGTCTCGAGGGTCTTCTCAACGGCCTCGGCGTTGGCGTACGCGAACATGAGGACCTCGTCAGTCGCGTGGTCCTGGACGACGACGCCGACGAGTCCTTTCTCGTCGAACTTCAGCTTCTCGGCAAGCCCCATTCCATCCTCCGGATCCCGTTCTCCCTAACCTATCTCGACAAGTTCGAGCCTTCCGCTGAAGACGCGCTTCACGCGCTCGGCGAGCGCCGAGTGCTCCGGCGCCGCGAGCTTCGGGTCCGCCTCGACGAGCCCGAACGCGTCGTCGCGCGCCTCGGCCAGCACCTCGGCGTCGGCGACGATGTCGGCGACCTTCAGCTCCGGCAGCCCGTGCTGCCGCGTGCCGAAGAACTCCCCCGGCCCGCGTATCTTCAGATCCTCCTCGGCTATCTCGAAGCCGTCCGCCGTCCTGGTCATGGTCTCGAGGCGCCGCTCGGCCTCCTCGGTGGTGGGCTCGCCGAAGAGAAGGCAGTAGGCCTTCTGGCCGGCGCGGCCGATCCTGCCCCGGAGCTGGTGCAGCGTCGCCAGGCCGAAGCGGTCGGCGTGCTCTATCACCATGACGGTCGCCTCGGGGACGTCTATGCCCACCTCGACGACGACCGTCGCCACGAGTATCTGCGAGCGCCCGGCGCGGAAATCCTCCATGGCCCGGTCCTTCTCGTCCTTCGACATCCTCCCGTGGATGAGGCCGACCGAGAGGTCCGGGAAGACCTCGCGGTCGAGGCGCTCGGCCTCCTCGGTGGCGGCGGCGAGGTCCGACTCGGCCGACTCCCTCACGAGCGGGTAGACCACGAATACCCGCTCGCCCCCTGCGACGCGCTCGCGCACGAAGCCGTACGCGTCCTCGCGCTTCGCGGGCGGGACGATCCACGTGCCCACCTTCGGGCGGCCCTTCGGCATCTCGTCGATGGTCGAGACGTCGAGGTCGCCGTAGAGGGTGAGGGCGATGGTCCTGGGGATGGGCGTGGCGGTCATCACCAGCACGTGGGGCGAGCGGCCCTTCGAGCGCATCGCGCCGCGCTGGGCGACGCCGAAACGGTGCCCCTCGTCGATAACGACGAGGCCGAGATCGCGGAAGTCGACGCCCTCCGAGAGGAGCGCGTGAGTGCCCACGACCAAGCCCGTCTCGCCCGAAGCGAACTCGGCGAGCACCTCCCGCCGCTCCGCAGTGCCCAGCGACGACGTCAGCAGCCGCACCTTCACCTTCGCCCCAGCGAGCCACTCGCCGAAGCGCTCGAAGTGCTGCTCGGCGAGTATTTCGGTGGGGACCATCACCGCAGCCTGAGCGCCGTCGGCCACGACGGCCAGCATCGCGTAGAGCGCCACCACGGTCTTGCCCGAGCCCACGTCCCCCTGCAGCAGCCGGCACATCGGCCTCTCGCGTGCGATATCCGAGACGATCTCGCCGACGGCCTTCTCCTGCGAGTGCGTCAGCATGAAGGGGAAGCGCCGGCGGATGCGCGAGTCGACGCGCTCCGTCACCGCCACCGGCCTCGCGCGGCCCTCGGCCCGCCTCTTCTGGCGCGAGAGCGCCATGCCGACCGACAGGACGAAGAACTCCTCGTAGACGAGGCGCCGCCGCGCGCGGTCGGACTCCTCCGGGCTCTCCGGCCAGTGCGAGCTCCGTATCGCCTCGCCGATCTCGGGCAGATCGCGCGCCTCGCGCACGGCCTCCGGCATCGACTCCGGCATGAGCCCCGCGCAGTCGCGGACGACCCGCCACGCCAGGCGCCTCATGAAGCGTTGAGACAATCCCTCGGTGAGGCCGTAGACCGGGACCATCCTGCCGACCGCGAGAGGCGGGATCTCCTCCTCGGGGGCGGGCTCCGCCGGCTCGGGGGTTTCATCGTCCGGGGCCCCGTCGCCGAAGAGCCCCGGCTCCTCGGCGGCCGCGGCCTCCGAGGCGCGGCGGGTGATCTCGAACTCCGGCGACTGTATCTGCAGCCCCCCCCGGTACTCCCGCGTCTTCCCCGTCAGCACCACCTCGTCGTCGATCCGGAAGATGTCCTGCAGATAAGGCTGGTTGAACCAGACGACGGTGACCTGGCCGGAATCGTCCTCCACGAGGGCCTCAAGCAGCGAGCGACCCCTGCCCCTGCCGCGCAGCTTGCGGAACTGGAGGTCGGCCACGGTTCCCGCCACGGACACCTTCTCGCCCGGCGGCAGCTCGCCGATCGGGACGGTGTGGCGGCGGTCGTCGTGGCGCCGGGGGAGGTGGAGAAGCATGTCTCTCACGGTCCGGAGGCCCAGCCTCTCCAGGAGGCGCGCCCTCCCCGGACCGACGCCCTTCAGGTACCTCAGCGAGTCGTCAAGAGTGTCGGCCATTTGTGTTTCCGCACGCGGGGGGCTGCCTGGCGCGGCGGCCGGGTGAATATACAGCCTGCGGGGGCGGGTGTCAACGAGGGCGCCCGGGACGGTGTGATGGACGGGGGAAGAACGGCGAGCGGCCGTTCCGGGAAGGCTCTGCTCGGGGCTCGGCCGAGCCCCTCAGTGGACGGCTTCGTCGCGACCCGCCGCCGCGTAGAGCGGCTCGTAGTGCCGGCACTCGCGGGGGCAGCCGCCATGTTCGGGTCTGCAGGAGCCGCCGTTCTCGGCGAGGTACAGGCAGTCGCCGCGCACGAAGGCGCATTGGTCCTCGGTGTCTTCGTTCCGCTCGAAGGGGCTCTCCTGCTCCCAGCTCATGAAGCCGCCGAAAGACTGGTAGTCCATCGACACCTCCGGGCAAAGACGCTAGGAAGTCGAGGTGCTGTGACTAGTGGGTTCCATTACATATCTACACCAGAAGGGGCTTTCGTGCAAGCACAAATGGCCGTGGAGGCGAGATTTCTATTCGGGTATACCGTCTTTCGCCTTTGCGGGTCCGCTTTCGGGGCCGAAGTAGCCTTGACTAAGCTCCACGGGCGGGATAAGCTCTTCCGGCGTTGCCGGGAGGAGACCGATGGCGGCTCCGGAGCGATTCGCCGTAGGTATCGACATAGGCGGCACGAACGTCAAGGCCGGGCTCGTCTCGGGGGCACTTGCGGTCGCGGCGCGCGCCGACCGGCCCACCGAGGAGGCGAAGGGCGCCGCGCAGCTCCTCGGGAAGATAGCAGATCTCACGAAGGAGCTCGCCTCGGCCGCGCCTTCGGGCTCGGTGGTGGCCGGCGTCGGGATAGGCTCCCCCGGCTTCGTGGACGCCTCCCTCGGCGTGGTCTCGGACTGCCCCGGCAAGATCCCCGGCTGGACGGGGACTGCTGTGACGGAGGAGGTCTCGTCGGCCGCCGGGCTCCCCGCTTTCCTCGAGAACGACGCGAAGGTCATCGCGCTCGGGGAGGGCTGGGCAGGCGCCGCGAAGGGAGCATCGGACTACGTTTCGGTCACCCTCGGAACGGGCGTAGGCGGGGGGATCGTCCAGGGGGGAGAGATCCTGCAGGGCGCGAGCGGCACCGCCGCCGCGCTCGGCCACATATGCGTCGATCCCGACGGCCCGACGTGCATCTGCGGCGCGCGGGGGTGCCTGGAGGTCTACGTCTCGACCCGGGCCATCGGCGCGTGCGCCGTCGACTACATCATGCGCGGGGTCGAGACGACTGTGCTAGATCACGTGGAGGGCGGGGACCTCGGGGACGTCGATGCCCGAGCCGTCTTCGAGGCGGCGGCGGCGGGCGACGCCGTGGCGTGCGAGGTCGTCGGGCGCACCGCCAAGTACCTGGCGGCCGGGCTCGTCACCATCGCCCACGTCCTCGACCCCGAGGTGATCGTCATCGGCGGCGGCGTGACGAAGGCGGGCGACCTGCTGCTCGTGCCGGTGAGGGAGATGGCCACGCGCCTGATATGGCGGAAGCCCGGCGCGCCGCCCGTGCGGATAGAGTTCTCGCAGCTCGGCGACGACGCAGGCGTATTCGGCGGCGCGGCCCTCGCCTTCGGGAAGACGTCGGGCCGGTGAGCCTTCGGGGCGACGGGAGATCACGATGACGCCGAGAGAGAGAGTCGAGACCGCCCTGGCCCACCGCGAGCCCGATCGCATCCCCTTCGACCTCGGCTCGACCGGGTCGACCGGGATCGCCACGCAGGCCGCCGAGGGCATCTTCCGAGCGCGCGGCTGGGACGCCTCGCGGCTCTGGGTGGGCGACCTCAAGCAGGGACTCGCCGGGCTCGACGACGAGGCGCTCTCGGAGCTCGGCGTCGACACGCGGGGCATCCAGCGTAAGTCGGGCTCGGGCTGGAAGCTCGATATCTCGGAGGACGCCGCCGGCACGCGCAGCTTTACCGACGAATGGGGGATCGGCTGGCGGAAGACCCGTGAGAGCCGTTACTACGACATGGCCTCGCATCCTCTGGCCGACGCCTCGTCGGCCGAAGACCTGGCAGCTCATCCCTGGCCCGATCCCGTCGACCCCGTGCGGCTGGAAGGCATCTCCGAGCGGGCCGAGGTGATCTCCGACGGGCTCGGTTGCGCGGCGGTGCTCGGGTCGATCGTCGTCGGCGTCTTCGAGTTCTCGTGGTACATGCGCGGCCTGGAGGCCATGTTCATGGACATGGCGCTCAGGCCCGAGCTCGCGGGCGCCCTCCTCGACCGGCTCGTCGAGATCAAGATGGCCTTCTGGGACAAGGTGCTGCCGTCGGTGGCAGGCAAGGTGTCGGTCGTCCGCGAGGGCGACGACCTCGGCAGCCAGTCGGGTCTGCTCATGTCGCCAGAGATGTACCGCGACATCGTGAAGCCGCGGCACAAGCGGCTCTTCTCCTTCATCAAGGAGAGGTGCGGCGGCGCGAAGCTGTTCCTCCACTCCTGCGGCGCCATCCGCGAACTCATACCCGACCTGATCGAGATCGGCGTCGACATCCTGAACCCGGTGCAGGTGAGCGCGGCGGGCATGGACACGGCCGAGCTGAAGGCGGAGTTCGGCTCGGAGCTCACATTCTGGGGCGGCGGCGTCGACACCCAGAAGGTCCTGCCCTACGGCACGCCCGGGGAGGTCCGCGAGGAGGTCCGCCGGCGCGTCGGGGATCTCGCCCCCGGCGGCGGCTTCGTCTTCGCGACGGTTCACAACATCCAGGGCGACGTGCCCCTGGAGAACATAGAGGCCATGCTGGACGAGTTCGAGAAGCTGAGGGACTACTAGGAGGCGGCCATGGACTTCTTCGAGTGTGTGGCGGGCAGGCGCTCGACCAGGCGCTTCAAGCAGGACCCCATCCCGCGCGAGGACTTCGACAGCATGATCGACGCCGGGCGCTACGCGCCCACGGGCTTCAACAAGCAGCCCGTGCGGTTCGCCGTGATCTCGTCGCCCGGGAAGGTGGCCGATGCCTTCGCATTCACGGGGTGGCTGACGGGCAAGCCGCCCGAAGGGCAACGCCCCGCGGGGTACGTGGTGATCCTGAACGACAACGACGTGATGGGCGGCGAGTCGGCCGTCCACTGCGCGACCTACGCGGTGATGCTCGCCGGGTGGGCCCTCGGCTACGGAAGCTGCTGGCACGGGGTGTCTAAGACCGAGGAGATGAGCGAGTTCCTGGGCCTCGGCGGGAGCGTCGAGCCGCGCATCCTCGTCTCGCTGGGCAAGCCCGACGAGCCGTTCGTCGTCGAGGACCCCTCGACCGACTGGAAGGTCAGCAAGCGCGACGACGGGACCGTCCGCCTGGGGAAGCTCGGCCGCGACGACGTGACGCTGGCGGTGCTCTAACGTGGTGGCCCGCGTCTGACGGATGAGGAGTGTTCCATGACGACCAGCTTCGGAGCGAAACGCGCGGCCCCCGGCGCGGTGCCGGGCACCTTCGCGGTCGACCCGGAGGCGCCCAAGTCGAAGGTGCACGTCATGGCCTACGGGCCGCAGGAGCTCATCGACGAGGACGTGGGTGACCTGGACCGCATCCCGGATCTGCTCGGCAAGTACGCCGTCACGTGGGTGAACGTCGACGGGCTCGGGGACGGGGATGTCATAGCGAGCGTGGGGAAGATGTTCGGCATACACCCCCTGGCCGTCGCTGACGTCGTATACACCCACCAACGCGCCAAGGTCGAGGAGTACGGGAACCCGGAGACCAAGGGCGAGGCCGGCGAGCAGCTCTTCGTGGTCGTCAGGATGGTCTCTCTCGGCGAGCGCCTGGATAGCGAGCAGGTCAGCCTCTTCCTCGGCCCGGGCTTCGTGCTGACATTCCAGGAACGCCCTGGCGACTGCCTGGACCCGGTCCGGGAGCGCATTCGCGTGAGCAAGGGCATGATCCGCGCCTGCGGCGCCGATTTTCTCGCTTACGCGCTCATCGACGCCGTCATCGACGGCTACTTCCCGGTGCTGGAGCAGTACGGCGAGGTGCTGCACGAGCTCGAGCAGGAGGTTACCGAGAGCCCGGACGAGGAACTCGTGCCCAGGATCCATGCCGTGAAGCAGGACCTGCGGATGCTCCGCCGCGCCGCCTGGCCCCAGAGGGAGCTCGTAGCGGCCCTCATGCGCGAGGCCACGCCCATCATCAACGACGAGACCAAGCTCTTCCTGCGCGATTGCTACGACCACTCGATCCAGATCATGGACCTCGTGGAGAGCTATCGCGAGCAGGGATCCGATCTGGTCAACCTCCACATGTCCGTGGTGAGCAACAACATGAACGCCATCATGAAGGTGCTGACGATCATCGCCACCATCTTCATCCCCCTCGGCTTCATCGCCGGGCTCTATGGCATGAACTTCGACCCCGGGGCCTCGCCCTGGAACATGCCCGAACTGAAATGGTACTTCGGCTACCCCATGGCCCTGGCTATCATGGCCGCGGCCTCGGCGGGGATGCTCGTGTACTTCCGCGTGAAGCGATGGCTCTAGCGCCGGCGGCCGCCCGGCCTGCCGGGCGTGGCGGCGAGCTCGTAGGAGTAGCCGCTCTCCCCCTTCGGGCCGAGGGCCGTGACGGCTATGTAGTACTTCGTGCCGTTCCGCAGGCCCGTGATCGTGGCCTCGGTCTGCCGGCCGACGCTCCTGCCGCGCGTCTGAGTGTAGCTGCCCGAGCGCGTGCCGCAGTGGACCTTGTACTCCGACACCTTCGCCGCCGGGGCCGCGGCGTCCCACGTGAGGGTGAGCTTGCGATCGCCGGCCTCGGCCTTGACGTTGAAGGGCGGCGGCGTGTTGCCGAAGAAGCCCCAGACGTAGTTCGACAGCGTCTGGCCGTCGGCGCAGAAGCCCCGCTTCGTGTCGGACGTGTATTCGGCCGTCCTCAGCTCTGCCCGGACCCATCCCTCGAGAGGCCACGGCCAGAGCGGCTCCGCCTGCGCCTCGTCCCAGCCCGGCTCGCCCTTGAAGGCCCCGTCGCGGCCGAGCCTGTGGAGCACCCGTGCGCCCTTCCCCTCCTGCGCCAGTGCCGAGCCCGGCTCCGTCCGCACGGGGTAGAGCAGGCCCCGGTCGCGGAGGCCCGTCTCTCCATAGCCCTTGTAGTCGAGTATGGAACCCTTGGCCGCGCTGAGTATGGGGCTCGCGACAAAGAGGCCCAGCTTCTTCCGCTGGGGCGGGTAGTTGTGGTGACGGCCGCCGGCCTTCATGGCCTGTGTCGCGTCGCGATACTTGAAGTGCTTCGTGTTCATGTCGACGAGAGTCATGCGGCGGGCCGTCTTGATGAGGCCCTCGGCGCTCCGACCGCGCATGCCGTTCGAGACCCTCACGGCCACCAGGTCCTCGATGACGTTCCCGAGGCTGGGGCTGTGGAAGACCCTCATGGCGTTGTTGATGGCGAGGCAGCCCTTGATGATCATGGGGCAGTCCCACACCTTGTCGACGTAGAACGTGCCGTAGAACCCCTCGGGCGAGGGGTGCCAGTCACGGGGGAGGTCGGAGTCGATCATCATGCAGTTGAGGTAGGCCATCCCGCGGTTGCCGTAGTCGGCGAAGCCCCCGACCGGAGCGGCGTACTCGTGGTCCTTGTTGGCCCAGTCGTGCCTGATGATGACCCGGCGGAGGAGGTTGTCGCCAACGTAGTCCTTGGGGCCGACCATGAAGAACTTGTGCCGCCCCTTTCCGAAGACGACCACGTCCTCGTAGAGGCAGTGGTGGCCGTAGTTGGAGACCGCCGCCCGGTTGCCCTCCTCCATGCCCTGCGAGGCGACCTGCTTGAAGTAGAGGTGATGCCAGCTGTAGGCGGTCGAGATGCCGTCCCACCGGAGGCCCCAGAACTTGATGTAGCAGACGTCCGGCGTCTTGCTGCCGACGTGGAACATCCTGTCCTTCATGGTCTTGTCGGTGAAGCGCACCGCGAGCGGACGGCCGACCGGCACGCCGTCCTGGCCGGGGATGTTCTCGGCGCGGATGACGGTCAGGGCGCCGGGCTTGCCCGAAGGGGGATAGTTGCGGAAGTTGATCCTGTTGGCGTCGCCGGAGTATTCCCCGTCGGCGATGACGAGGGTGTCGCCGCCCTTCATGCGCTTGAAGGCCTGCTTCAGCGTGATGAACGGTCTCTTCCGCGAGAGCCCGTCGTTCGCGTCCGAGCCCGGCCCCCACTTCCCTCCGGGCCCCGGGCTCCCGGCCATGTAGTAGGTCGTGCCGGTCGGACTGGCCTGCCGGGAGACGGGCCCCGCCGGAGACACGGTGCCCGGCGTCACGCCGTCCTGGGCCCTCGCTATCATAACCCCGGTGCCGGCCCCGGCGGCCATGGTTGCCACCACGACCGCTGCAGCTATCTTGATCTTCGCCATCATCATCGCCCTCATGGTGCCCTCCGCAATGGACACGACCGTCCCCGAAGCCGCCGCCTTGCCCGTGCAGACGGCGGTCACTGCAGCTGCCAGATGGACAGGGGCGGCCTCCGCCGCCCTTTCCGTGAGGAAGGCGACGAGCGCCGCGCCGCCCACCGTGGCGCCCCGAGCGCCGAGCTTCGAGCGCAGCCTCGCGATGCCGCGCGAGAGAGACGCCGTCACCGAGCTCTCGGAACACCCTATCTCCATCGCCGCCTCGGCGGTGCTCTTGCCGTCGAGGTATCTGAGCACGACCGCGTTCCGCTGGTGTGCCGGCAGCGAGGCGATCGCATCATCGATTTGGGGCCTGATGCCTTCCCAACCGGGGGCTGCGCTGGGGCCGGGTTTCATCTCCGCCGCCTTTCGCTCGTGGGCCCTCCGGCGCGCGGCGGCTCTCCTCAGCCTGAGCGCGCAGTTGCGGGCCGTGAGGTAGAGCCACCCGGAGAGGACGGTGCCACGCCTGAGCCTGCGCGCCTTGCGCGTGAGGACCACGAAGGTCGCCTGGGTCGCGTCCTCGGCCGCGTGGGGGTCGCCGAGCACTCCGAGGCACGCCGAGTAGACCTTGGAAGTATGCCGCTCGACGAGGCGGCCAAAGGCGTGGCCCGAGCCGGTCGTGACGTATTCGGTCAGGAGTTCTCGGTCGGTCATGGTTTCCTCGCCGGTCCTGGCGGCCACCGTCGTTCCTCCATCTTAACATCCCCGGCACGGCCTCTGCCACTGTCAACTTTTTCGGAGAAACCGCGAGCATGGGGGCCTCGATTGACCGGCCGTTCGGGCGGGGATATAATCGGCCCCATGCGCCGGGAACCCGCCTCCGCCAGGGATCTCTTCCGTTCAGCAGGCGAGGCCGACCGCTTCGCCGCCTCGCTCGGCACGGCGCTCGTGGGCGGCCGCGTCCTCTACTTCGAGGCGGTCGGATCGACGAACGACGTGCTGAAGGGGCTCGCCTGCGAAGACGCTCCGGCCGGCTTGGTGGCCGTCGCCGAAGAGCAGACCGCCGGTCGCGGTCGCGAGGGGCGCGCGTGGCACTCGCCGCCGGGGGCGGGTCTCTACTTCTCTTACGTGCTCAGACCGCGGCTGGAGGTGGCGCTCGCGGCATGGCTGACCGGGACGGCGGCCCTCGGCGCGGCGGCGGCGATCCGTGAGTTTACCGGGGTGGAGGCCCTGATCGAGTGGCCGAATGATGTCGTCGTGGACGGCAGGAAGCTGGGCGGGGTCCTGGCGGAGTCGAGGACGTCCGGCGGCGCGGTCGATTTCGCCGCTGTCGGGGTCGGGCTGAACGTGGACCTCGACGCGGGCGAGCTGCCGGGCGATCTTCGGGCTGCGGTGACTTCCCTCGCGCAGGAGACCGGGGAAGCCGTAGACCGGCGGGCCCTTTTCGCGGCGGTCCTGGCGGGCATCGACTCCCGTGTGGCCCTCCTCGCGGAGGGCCGAACGGCGGAGCTCGCCGACGAGTTCAACGCGCTCTGCCGCAGCGTCGGGCTGCCCCTCGAGCGCCCCGGCGCCGAGGCGGGCACAGCCGAGGGCGTCGACGAGCTCTGCCGGATGATCGTCCGTACCAGTGACGGCAGGAAGGCGGTGGTCACGACGTGACAGCCAGAAGGAACGGGTGGATCGTCCTTGCGGGGGTGGCGCTGATCGTGGGTCTGGCGGCGGAGATCTCGGCCCGCGAGGCGGCCCCGCCCCAGCCCCCGGCGGAGGAGACCCGGGAGCCCGGGCCCGGGCTCGCCCGTCCACGTCCGGCCCTCCGGCCGCTCAAGCGCGAGGTGGCCGTCGCCACCATTGTGATGGGCGCTTTCATCCTCCTTCTCGGCAAGAAGCTCTACCGGATAGCGCTGGTGGTGGTGGGGGCGATGCTGGGGGGCCACGCGGCACGGCTGGCGGCGCTGATCGCCGGTTACGGCGAGAGCGCCTTCCTCTTCTCGCTGGTCGGCGCGGTCGCGGGGGCGGCCATCACGGTGCCGCTTGAGTTTGTCCTGAGGATGCTGCTCGGCGCCATCGCGGGGATGGTGGTGTTGCCTGTGATGGTCTCGGCAGCGACGGACTCGGCGGCGCTCGTCATCCTTGCAGCATTCGTGGGGCTGGCGCTCGGGGCGGCAACGACGTACTTCTGCCGCCGGGCGGTGCTGATCGGGGGCTTCTCGCTGATAGGCGCGGGCATGGCGGCCGTCGGCGTGGCGTCGCTCAGGGCCTCACCCGGGGGCGAGCTGTCGCTCGGCGGCGCCGAGGTGCTGGGGATGATGTTCGCCACGGCGGTCGGCATCGCCTTCCAGTACTCCCTCGAGGCCCCCGAAGAGCCTGAGGAGGAAGACGGGGACGGAGACTGAAAGGGGGAGCAGTGGGCGAGGAGCTTCTGGAGGCCATTCGCGGGCGGCGCTCGATCCGGCGCTTCACCGACAAGCCCGTCTCGGACGACGACGTCCGGCGGGTCGTCGAGGCGGGCACGTGGGCGCCGTCGGGGGCGAACCTGCAGATGTGGCGTTTCCACGCCGTCCGCTCGCGGGAGACCCTGTCGGAAATGCTCGGGGCCCTCGACGAGCGCATCGAGGCCGTGCGCGCGAAGGTGACCTCGAAGAGCGCCCTCCGGATGTACAACGGTTACGTCGCGCACTTCGGCCACTTCGCCGCCGCTCCGGTCGTCATCGCCGCCCAGGCGAAAAGGTACGACTCCATCTTCACGCGGATCGCCGCGAAGTACGCCCCGGAGCTGGCCGGCATCGACGAGGCGGAACTCGTTAACGTGGGCGCCATGTCCGTCTCGGCGGCAGTGGAGAACATGCTGCTGGCCGCGCATGCTCTCGGACTCGGGTCGTGCTGGCTGACGGGCCCGCTCGTGGCGCAGGAGGCGCTCGAGAAGATACTCGGCGTCGAGCCGCCCTGGCGGCTCGTCTCGCTCGTCACGCTCGGCGAGCCGGCGCATTCGCCCGAAGCGCCCGAGCGCAAGCCCCTGGAGGAGGTCCTATCATTCGAGGGCGAGTGAGCCCCGCCCGTCAGTAGTCGGTGAAGAACGCGTCCACCGGGGCGTAGTCGTCGGTGAGAACGACGGCCGTCCTGAACTCCTTCGATTCGAGGTCGTCCTGCGGCTTGTGGTTTGAGACGTGCCTCATGAAGTCCGGAATGGTGACGGGTCTCTCCTTCCGGTCGACGAGCGCTTCGGCTATCCGGTGGATTTCTGTCGCCGGGATGCGCTTCCCGTCCTGGGTGGTGACCATGATGATGTTGATGGGGTACTTCCACTGGTCGCGGGTTATGGTCGTCTTCCAGCCGAAGCGATCCTGCTCCTTCTTCGACATGAACTTCGGGAAGGTGTAGATCTGCTTGAAGCCCGCGGCGAGCTGCGTCTTGTAGACGGAGCGGTAGAGCTCGGCCTCCTGGCCCTGCACCGGCGAGATGAGGTTCGAGACCATGATGCCGTCCTCGGTGAGGCGGCTGCGGACGGCCTCGAAGAACTCCTTGGTGACCAGGTGGAAGGGTATGCGCCCGCCCGAGGTGTAGGCGTCAAGCACGATGACGTCGTACTTCTTCTCGGCGGACTCGACGAAGCGGCGGCCGTCCATGGCGTGGAGGCGGAGGCGGTCGGAGGGCTCGAGGAAGAAGTACTCCTGCGCCACGTCGATGACGGCGGGGTCGATCTCGACGACGTCGGCCTCGACGCCGTACATCCTGGTGAACTGCGTCGGGGCCACGCCGCCGCCGCACCCGACGAAGAGGACGCTCTTCGGGTCGGGGTGGAAGATGAGGGCCATGTGCAGGAGAGACGTGTAGGCGACGGCGCTCTCGAAGACGATGGGCTTCCCGTCATCACCCATGCGGTCGACGTAGATCGCCGACTCGAACCGGTCGTTGAAGCGGAGCAGCCGGCGCCTGCGCTTCTCGCCCTGGGCCGTCGTGATCTCCTGCTCGGTGACGATGATGAGGTGGTAAGGGCTGTCGATGTGGGTGACGTACTCGTGGAACTCCCCGCGCTTGGTCTCCCACCTGCTGGTGAGGTCCACGCCCGGCCCGGCTGGCCAGCCTGCCATGGCGCCCGCTATCACGAGCAGACCCAGGCCGACGACGGGCTTCTTCGCGCCGATGATCGGCTGTCCCAACGACTTCCTGTAGACGACCAGCGCGACCGCGGACAGCAGTATCAGGCACAGCCCCAGGCAGTAGACGAGCAGCCTCGTCCCCATGAGCGGTATCAGGATGAAGGCCGTGCCCAGAGTACCCGCGATGCTGCCCGCCGTGGAGAGGGCGTAAAGGCGCCCCGCCACGTTCCCCAGGCCCTCGACCTCCTTCGCAGACAGCCGCACCGCGAACGGCGAGACCGTCGCCATCAGGATGCTAGGCACCACGAAGAGGATAAGCGTCGCGATCAGCGGGTCCGCCCTGGGACCCATCCTGTGCCGCACGATCCACGAGAGGACCGGCCGGCTGATCCCCGGGATGAAGAGAATCGTCACCCCCGCGGCCGCGACAAGCCCCATCAGCAGGCCGAAGCTCGGATGCCTGTCGACGAGGCGCCCGCCCACGTAGTAGCCCACGGACAGTGCCAGCATTATCACGCCGATGAGGCTGCCCCAGACGAAGATCGAGCTTCCAAGGAACGGCGCCACCACGCGGCTGCCCGCGATCTCGAGGCACATGAAGACCGCCCCGCAGACGAAGACCACGGTGTAGAGCGCCAGGACCGCGCCCCTGGGCTGCTTGCTCCCGTTCTCACCCATCCAGCATCTCCTTCAGCATTTCGTCGAGCGCCTCCATCGGCAGCCCGACCACGTTGGTGAAGCTCCCGCGCACCTCACGCACGAAGCGGTCGGCGGTCTCCTGGATCGCGTACGCGCCGGCCTTGCCGTCGGCCTCGCCGCTCGAGACGTATCCGTCAATCTCCTCCGCCGACATGGGCGCCATCACTATCTCGGTGCTGACCGCGCGCGCCGTCTCGCGCCCCGCGGCCCCGTCGACGAGCGCGACGCCGGTGACGACCCTGTGGGTCGTGCCCGAGAGCTCGCCGAGGATACGCCGCGCGTCATCCCGGTCGGCGGGCTTGCCGATTACGCGGCCTCCCGCGACGACGATCGTGTCGGCGCCGATGACGACGCCGTCACGGCACGATACCGCCGCCGAGCGCGCCTTCGCGAGGGCCTGCCGGACGGCGTACTCCCCGGGCTCCTCGCCCCCGCGGATCGGCGTCTCCTCGGCAGAAGGCGCGATCACGGTGAAATCATAGCCCGCCTCGCGGAGGAGATCGCTCCTCCGAGGGCTGGTGGAGGCGAGGTACAGCCCCCGCCCGGCGACCTCAGCCGGTCTCTTTGCGCGAGCGCTCAGCTCCGAGCCTTTCAGTGCCGACCACGACCGTCCTGGCGAAAAGGTCGCCGATCCTCTGGCGCCTCCTCGTAATCGAGCTCACCACGAGCCCCACCACAGGGATCAGGCTCATCGGCGGCAGTTCATCGAGCAGCCTGAACAGGTTCCGCACCAGCGAGCCGAGAACCGTCAGCTTCGACCCGTCGGCCATCACCACCCTTATCCCCATCAGCCGCTTGCCGAGGGTCGCGCCGCCGATGGCCTCGGCGAGCACGAAGTATGAGAGCGGAACCAGATACGCGATCACCTGCAGCAGGGGGCTCGCCGCCAGCATCGGGAGATCAACCCCGAAGGCCCCCAGCACCAGCAGCGTCATCGGCACCGCCACGAGGAAATCGACCGAGTAGGCAAGCCCCCTCCTCGACATGGGGGCGACCGTCGCCCAGCCCGGGGGTGCCGCGGGGGCCGCCGCCCCCCTGTACCATCTGAAGAAGCTGAAGAGGCCCGCCAGCACCAGCCCCGCCGCGAGCAGCAGCATCGCCCCCACGTAGAGCTGCGCGTGGCCCTCGGGCAGCCCCTCGGGGGACTCGACCACCTGCCACCCTCCGGGGAGCTTGCGGAGGAACTCCAGCTTCTGCGTGTTCGTGCGCACGCAGGCCACCCCTTCCGAGGTGTCGACCGCCGAGAGCGAGATGAAGCCGAAGTTGTAGGTGGTCTCGGTCCCCGCGATGGGGGCGAAGTCGCTCCAGCCGGCCTCCGACCGCGCCGCCTCGAAGAGGACCGAGCCGCCCGCGGTGATGGCCCGCTTCCCCAGGACGAGCATCGACAGGCCTTCGCCCGAGCTCGCGACTAGGGCGATCCGTCCCCGGGGTGCCTCGATCGTCTCTGCCTCCGACCAAGCCCCCGCGGCGAGGGCGGCTACGGATATCTTCTCGGGATCGGGGCCGGTCCGGCCGACCACCCGCCACGCGACGACGAGCGAGCCGTCCAGCCAGGCGCAGGAGACCGCGTGTGGGCCCTCGGAAACCTTCGGGCCGTCGAAGGTCTCGGCGGCGGCGGCGCCCGAGAGCCTGAGCGCCACCACCCGGCCCTCGCGAATCCCAGCGCACCAGACAGCATCGGGGCCGGCCGTTGCGTCGCCTATCACCTCCCACTCGAGGTTGAGCTTGATGGTCTGCTGCTCCAGCCCGTCCTCGGTGCGGCCATAGGCACTCGCGTCGCGGCCGTGGAAGACCCAGAGCCTGTCGGCGCACCACGTCGCGGCGGCCGCCTTGCCGCTGAACCAGCCAAGGTGCTCCCACTTCGAGAGGTCCCCCCCCGAAGCCGAGTAGACGTTGAATCCGGTCTCGTTCGTCTCGGGATCTAGGACGCTGACCACGAGCAGCGTCTCGCCCTTGCCCGTCTCGACGAGGATCGGTTTGAGATAGCAGCCCACCAGCAGGGCCGAGGCCACTGCCAGCGCGAGGAGCGCCCTCGCGGAGTTCCGCCCTGCGGATCGACTCACCTGGCGGGCCTCCTCAGAACTCCTCGCGATCCCCGCCGCGCCCCCTGGGCCACGGGTTAAGGGGATTGCGCTTGGGCGCAGACCGGGCGCCGGGGCGTCTGGCTGGGGTGCGCGCCAAGCTTTCCTGGATGTACGCCGCCATGGCACCGGCGGCCACCAGCGACCCGAGACCGAAGGGCGAGGCCATGTCGATGCGGATCGCTTCCTTGTCCTGCGTCAGCGTGATGCCACCGGGGCTCATGTACCTGCGGATCAGGCCAACGGGCGGCAGCCTCGCCGCGTCGAAGTCGAGGAAGAAGCCCTTCAGCCTTATCAGCTCGTTCTGGAGCCGGTCGTATCCCAGGGCCGCCAGCCTCGGGACGTCGACGAAGATCGCCAGCGGCCGCTCGGCGGGGATGATCTGCCCGAAGCGCCTGTAGGCCTTGGTGGAGACCAGCGTCTCGTCGGCCTCGGCCTGGATCATCTGCTTCATGACGAAGGTGGCGCTGCTGAGTATGAGCCGCCTTCCCCGGAAGGCGTAGCACGGCGACGGGACGAACGCGTTGTTGGTGCCCTTGAAGTAGTTGACCTCCGTTTCGCCGACGGTCATGGAGCCGCGCTCGAGGCCGGTCCTTAGGGCCGCCGTCGCGGCGAGGGCCGACATGACGCGTTTCGCGCGCTTGACGTCGGTCACCTCGACGACCGCGGTGAAGCTCGGGTGCATGCCGATCGGCGCGAGGTAGAGCGAGACGGCCACCTCGCCCTCCATGACCTCCAGGATGTCCTCGGTGAAGCGCAGGCCGGTGGCCTTCTCGATCTCCTCGGCGAACCGGTCCATATCGGCCCTGTCGGTCAGACCGGCCTCGGCTAGCGGGCCTCGCAGCTCGTTCCAGAGGCGCTTGGGGTCGAGCTCGTAACTGAGCGCCAGCACCGTGTCTGCCGGCAGGAGCGCGACCGACTTGGGCCTCGAGAGCTTCGGATCGAAGAGCGCCATCAGTCCCCGGCGCTCGCCGGGCGCCATCACGACGACGCGGTCGACGACGCCCGCCGGCCCCATCCGGCTGGCGACACCCGCCGCCCTTATCACGTCGAGCCCGGTCTTGCGCAGGTTCTCCCTGCCGGTGTCGTCGGTCACGACGGCGTCGAAGAACTTCTCCGCGTTGACGTAGATCGAGAGGTCGGCGGATGTCCCCAGCCTCTTGGCGACCTCGCCGAACCGCTCGCTCGTCGCCAGCGAGTCGCCCGGCTTGGGCTCCTTGATCCGGTCGAGGAGGGTCCTGAGCGCCTTCTCGGTCGACGAGACGGCCATCAGCTCTGGCAGCCTGGCGAAGCAGAGGGTCTCGTTCGTTCCCTTCTTGGTGAAGAGCTCGTACTCGACGGTGCCGTAGGCGACCTTCTCCATCGTCCCCTCGGCCTTCAGATCGCGGCGGAGCAGGTCCATGAGGAGCTCGACGGAGTTGTCGCCCTTGGCGAGGGCGCCCACCGCGACGGCGTGTGCCAGGTCATCGTCCGGCTCGACGTCGAGCACGGCCAGCGCCACGTCTCTGGTGAAAACCCTCCTGAGCATCCTGCCATAGGGGATCGAGTTCTCGTACTCCGCGCGCTGCTTCGGGTTCCTGTTGCCGATGTCCTTGACGAAGTCCCTGACCTCGGGGTCGGTTCCTATCAGGTAGAGCGGGGTCTTCTTGAGGTCCTCCTCGGCCTTCTGGATATCGGGGCACCAGGCGAAGGCGAGCACGTCGGGGCCGAATAGCTCGGCGAGCTTGAGCCCCGGCGCCACCGGCGGGGGCGGAGGAGGCGGCTCTTCCTTGCCGGCCCCGGGCTGCTTTTCGCCCGCGCCCTTTGATGCCCCGTCCTTCATGTCCGGCTTGGCCGGCGTCTTTCTTCTGGCGAGGTGTGTCAGCAGCATCGCGGCCGCGACGAAGACCGCCACCACGATCAGCGGAAGCACGGTGCGTGTCTGGCCGGACTCGGCCCGACGCTTCGGCATCTTCACACCCCCGTTCGGATCGGAGATCGCGTCGCTGAGGTCGTCCGAAATGAAAGATATCAGCCGGAAGGCGGCCATTCAAGGACTTTTTGGCGGGCGGCTCGCACCGCCCGCCGCACTCCCGAAACGCAGCTTGCGGACATGTCCCCCCCGCGCTAGAATCGGGCGGAACTCGACAGGGGGAGAGACCGACATGCCCGAGTACATCGAAGAGAAGCTCGCCAAGTACATCGACGACGCTGCATCTAACGCGCCGACGCCGGGCGGCGGGTCCGTGAGCGCACTTGCGGCGGCACTGGGCAACTCCATGGCCGCCATGGTAGCCAACTTCACCATCGGCAAGAAGAAGTACGCCGACGTGGAAGAGCAGGTGAAAGAGCTTCTCGCCGCCCTCGATGTCGAGCGCGGCGCCATGCTCTCCGAGATGCAGAGGGACACAGAGGCCTACGCGCAGGTGGGCGCCGCCTACGGCATGCCCAGGAAGACCGACGATGAGAAGGCCGCCCGCAAGGAGGCGATCCAGAAGGCCCTCGTGACGGCCATGGGCCCGCCCCTCGAGACGCTTCGCTCCGTCCGCCGGGCGGCGACCGCCCTGAAGGCTCTGGCCCCCATCGGCAACAAGAACCTCATCACCGACATCGGCGTGGCGGCACTTCTGCTGGAGGCGGCGGCCGAGGGCGCGGCTCTCAACGTGAAGATCAACCTCGCCAGCATGAAGGACAAGCAGAAGGTCGATTCGGTCTCGGAGGAGGTCCGCGAGGGGCTCCTCGAGATATCGGAGAGCTGTCGTGAGGCCATGGCGGAGGTCGAGAAGGCCCTCGCCTAGAGGCTGTCGAAGGGGCGTATCCTGAAGATGAGAATGACGGCGATCTCGCTCGCCGCGGCCGCGGCGATATCGGTTGCGCTCCTCTGCGGATGCAACGGCACCGATGTGCCGGGCGGGGGCACGCGCCTCGAAGACGTCAACATGTACGTGGGGCCGAGCGAGCGAGCGCGCCTGTTCGCGCAGGTGGTCGACTCCCTGAACCTGCCGGCCGACGCCGGCCAGCTCGAGCCCGGTCCCTACAGCTACCTGCTCGGCTCCGTGCTCGGGCAGCGCGAGGGCGCCCTCCGCAAGCAGACCGGGGAGGAGATCACCTACCAGGGCCTCATGACGCGGCCCGAGCGCTGGCGCGGCCACGTGATGACAGCCTACGGCATGGTTCTCGAGATGGCCAGCGACGCACCCCCGCCGGGCCTCTCGGTGCGCGGTCACCGGATGTGGAAGGGCCTGCTGGGCACGCTCGAGGGCGAGGTCTACGCCTTCAGGACCGTCGCCCCTCGGACGGCCAGGATTCCCAGGCTCGGCCAGATGGTCTGGTACACCGGCTACTTCTTCAAGAGGTACGCCTTCCGCGGCTCCGACGGTCAGATACACTTCGCGCCGCTGCTGGTCGGTCCGGCCCCCTCGCTGACCGAGAAGAGCTTCCCCATCTGGGCCGTCGCCAGGAAGCTCGGCTTGGACAAGTTCCTGCCGTCGAACCCCTGCAGCAGCAGGTCCGTCGACAACCGGCTCGTCATCGAGGTGGCCCTCGACGGGTCCATCACCATCGACGGGGCCGAGGCCGGCGAGCCGGAACTGCACGGCAGGCTCGACGCGGAGGCCCGCCGCGCCTACAGGGCCCCGGGCACGCGGGACTGGGGCGTCGTCCTCTGGTACGAGAAGGGCACCAGGAGGGAGATGATAGAGGCCCTCGAGTCGGCGGTCAGGTCCCACAGGGTGCTCTACCCGGTACTGGAAGTCAGGCAGGACTAGGGCCGCATCGCGTTTTCCGCAACCGAACTGGGGGGACCTCCATGGACACCGGTACGCTCAAGATGCTGAAGGACCTCTGCGACGCGCCCGGCGTGCCGGGCTACGAGGACGAGATTCGCAAGGTCGTCAGGAAGTACCTCCCCAAGGGGATAAAGACGAGCTGCGACGCCCTCGGCTCGATCGTCTGCGAGAAGGCCGGCTCCTCCGAGCGGCCGCGTATCATGATCCCCGGCCACATGGACGAGGTCGGCTTCATGGTGAAGATCGTCACCGACGACGGCTTCGTCAAGTTCCAGCCTCTGGGCGGATGGTGGGACCAGGTCCTCCTCGGCCAGAAGGTGGCCGTCTACGGCTCGAAGGGCCCGGTGACCGGGCTCATCGGGTCGAAGCCGCCGCACATCCTGCCCGCCGAGGAGCGCTCCAAGGTCGTGCAGAAGAAGAACATGTTCATCGACGTGGGCGCCGGGAGCAAGAAGGAGGTGGAGAAGTACGGCATCCGCCCGGGCGACCCCATCGTCCCCGTCTTCGCCTTTGAGAAGATGAAGAACCCCAAGCTGCTCATGGCCAAGGCGTGGGACGACCGCGTCGGCGTGGGGCTTTTCATCTCGGTCCTGAAGAAGCTGCAGAAGTCGAGACACGCCAACACGGTCTACGGGGTCGGGACCGTGCAGGAGGAGGTGGGCACGCGCGGCGCGAAGACATCCGCTTACGTCGTCGACCCCGACGTCTGCCTCGTCGCAGAGGTGGGCATCTCCGGAGACGTGCCGGGCATCAAGCCGGACGAGGCCCAGGGCGAGCTCGGCGGCGGCGTGCAGATATGCATCCACGACTCGGGGATGATCCCCCACCGGGGGCTGCGCGACTTCGTGCTGGACGTGGCGAAGAAGGAGAAGATCAAGACGCAGATATGCTCGCTCTCCGGCGGCGCCACCGACGGCCGGCCCATACACCTCCACAAGGGCGGGGTGCCGACGATCTATCTGGGCGTGCCGACGCGGTACATCCACACGCACGGCGGGATACTCCACGCCGACGACTACGACGCAGCGGTGAAGCTGGTGGTGGCGGTCTGCCGCAGGCTCGACTCGGCGGCGCTGAAGAAAATATTGCCGAAGGCGTAGGCGCTGCGGGCCCCGACGTGCCGGTACGGGCGCGTCGGTTTCATACTGCCCTCATCCCCTCCTCCAGCGCTGTGATGTAGTTCTCGACGGGCATGTAGTCGGTGAGCGAGTTGCCGGTGCCGAGGGCCCAGTGGCCGTCGCCGAAGCACTCGTCGA
>Ga0272441_10005003_pt1 | contig 23444 bp, 21 predicted proteins | sample SSMProp6N_FD_193582 | JGI IMG/M metagenome (GOLD analysis project Ga0272441, IMG submission 193582) | Marine sediment archaeal communities from Little Sippewissett salt marsh, Falmouth, MA, United States - SSM-Prop-6N | ecosystem: Environmental > Aquatic > Marine > Wetlands > Sediment ...
TTCATGGTTAGTTGTTTTTTTTGAACCTTAAATATAACTAATCTCCAGCAATTCATTTTTGATTCAAATCAATCGAATTTTGAATAATTGATCCTCTGGCACACCGGGTTTCGTTATTTTTGTCTAAAACTTTCCATGAAACTCGTTTTCGCAACAAACAACAGGCATAAATTGGAGGAGATAAGGGCCCTGGTCTCTGATTCCATTCATATTGTCGGGCTGCATGACATAGGTTGTCACGATGAAATCGAAGAAACCGAAACCACCCTTGAAGGCAACGCGAAAATCAAGTCGGACTATGTTCATGATAAATTCGACCTCAATTGCTTTGCAGATGATACGGGTCTTGAAGTTGAAGCTTTAGGAGGAGCGCCCGGGGTTTATTCGGCAAGATATGCCGGCGAAAACGCTTCCTTTCAGGACAATGTGGACAAGCTTCTTGACAACTTAAAGTATGAAGATAATCGAAAAGCCAGATTCAGGACCGTCATTTCACTCATATTGGGCGAGAAACAGTACTTTTTTGAAGGGATTTGCGAGGGTGAGATTACCAGGCAAATGCATGGTGAAAAAGGCTTTGGATACGACCCGATCTTCAGGCCCTTGGGAAGTGAGCTGACTTTTGCCGAGATGAGCATGGATGAAAAGGGTCGAATTTCGCACAGGGGAAAAGCGACCGAAAAACTAATCGCCTTTTTAAATGAGCGTTCGTGAATTCTGCAGGCCTGTGTTAAAAGAGAGTGATCTGATTCCCGCTGGTTCCCTCGGCTGCATCGTCCGGACCGTCTGAATTTTTATCGTTGCTCTTCGGGGTCTCATCGCTGTCATTCGGAGCTGGATCACTGTCCTTCTCAGTTTTCGATTTCCCGTTATCAACAATCTCTTCCTCGACGACTTCAACCTCGTTCATCTCGGGTTCCTCATAGGGCAGGGGATCAAGCAAATTAATGTCCCTAATTTTATCTTTAGACAATTGATTTCCAAGGGCTTTAATACCCTTTATTGAAATGAACTCTTCAAAATTAATAATTTCGTTTTCGAGGTCTTTCTTGTAGTATATGACTTCGGCAAGGGGTCGGTAATCCATGGCGACGATCATGAGCTTGGAGTCGTCATGATCCGTTATGAATTTTTCTTCTTTGTCCGGGTGCTCGACCATGAACCGTTTGACATAGTACCTCTCTCTTTCCCCATCGAAATAGACCACGGAAATAGGTTTGTTCGGTATCCACTTTTCCAAAACGATCATATCGTTGTCAAAATGAGTATTGAGGTTGGGAATAATTGTTTTGAGCTGCCCTTTTTGATTGATGATCAAGAGGCGGTCATCCGCGGTGAACTCGCCGATCAGATCCCCTCTGTTGTCTACATTAAGGCGCTGAACAGTCTCGTCGAACCATATCTTTCGAGGCTTCAGCGTCGAAATTCCCTTTTCTTTGAGTTCGATCTTTTTAACCGGGTGTTTGGTGACGAGATTTCCACGAACACCTCTTCCCTTGATTGCCAATTCTGCCAGGTCGATGTCCCATTTGAGTTTTTTGATACTTCCCACAGCCCTTAAGTTAACTGTGATCACCTCGGCCTCTCCATTGGGGTTGGCCGTGAAATAGAGTACTTTCGACCCTTTGTGGCCCGTGGTCAGGTCATATTCGCGATCCCGGGTGATGCTGGTTACGGCAAACCGCTTCATAAAGGATGCACCCGTCTTTCCATCCTTGTAGACCATGTTGTAGATGGTCCGTTTGTCTTTTTTCTTGAAGACGGCTGCGTGAATGATGTTTTTGCCCACAAAGGTTTTGCTGTCCACTTTGGTGACGATCATCTTCCCGTCACTCCGAAAGACGATAACATCATCGATATCGGCACAATCCGATACGTACTCGTCTCGTCTGAGAGAGGTTCCGATAAAGCCTTCCATTCGGTTCATGTAGAGCTTAGAATTTCTAAGGACGACCTTAGTCGCAACAATGTCTTCAAAAAGTTTTAGCTCCGTGCGGCGCGTCTTGTCCTTGCCAAATTTCTCTTTCAGGTTTTTGAAATAGTCAATGGCATATTCGACAAGATTGTCCAGATGCGACTTGACCTCAGCAATTTTTTCCTCGAGGCTTTCGATCAGCTGTTTTGCTTTGTCGATGTCGAATTTGGAGATCTTTTTGATGCGAATCTCAGTCAGTCTGACAATGTCCTCTTCGGTCACGGGCCTCTTAAGATGCTTTATATGCGGTTTCAGACCCTTGTCAATGGCTTTGATCACGCCTTCCCAGGTTTCTTCTTCTTCAATGTCCCTGTAGATTCGGTTCTCAATGAAGATGCGCTCCAAAGAAGCGAAATGCCATTGCTCCTCCAGTTCTCCAAGTTTGATCTCCAGTTCCTGTTTCAGAAGCTCAACCGTGTGATCGGTTGAATAGCGAAGGGCATCTCTGACTCCAATGAATACCGGTTTATGATCCTGTATGATGCAACAGAGCGGAGAAATGGAAACCTCGCAGCTGGTAAAGGCGTAGAGGGCGTCTATCGTTTTATCCGGGGATACGCCCGAAGGCAGGTGGATCAGGATTTCAACATCCTTGGCTGTGTTGTCCTCGATTTTTTTTATCTTGATCTTGCCCTTGTCATTGGCTTTTAAGACGGAATCGATCAGGGAGGCGGTGGTCGTCCCGTAGGGTATTTCGGTAACCACCAGTGTCGATTTATCCAGCTGTGATATTTTGGCTCGAATCCTTACTTTTCCACCTCGCTTGCCATCATTGTAATTGCTCACATCGGCAATTCCACCCGTAAGAAAGTCAGGATAAAGCGTAAAGCTCTGACCTTTGAGGATCTTTATGGAAGCCTGAATCAACTCGTTGAAATTGTGTGGCAGGATTTTGGTCGAAAGCCCAACGGCGATTCCTTCTGCTCCCTGTGCCAAAAGAAGTGGGAACTTGACCGGAAGATCAATCGGTTCTTTGCGCCTTCCATCATACGATGCCTGCCATTCTGTGGTTTTCGGGTTGAATACCACCTCGAGGGCGAATTTGGACAGCCGGGCCTCGATATAACGCGAAGCTGCGGCTCGGTCCCCGGTCAGGATGTTCCCCCAGTTTCCCTGCATGTCGATGAGAAGCTCCTTTTGTCCGAGCTGAACCATCGCATCAGCAATGCTGGCGTCCCCGTGCGGGTGATACTGCATCGTATGCCCGACCAGATTGGCAACTTTGTTGTAGCGTCCGTCATCAAGGTCCTTCATGGACTGCATGATCCTTCTCTGAACAGGCTTGAAACCGTCATTGATTCCCGGGACGGCACGTTCCAGGATCACATACGAGGCGTAATCCAGAAACCAGTCTTCATACATCCCGGTTATCTTGGTTATCGTATCTCCGTTCCGTTCGTTCTCCGGTGCCAAATGTTGGTCTTCGTGGTCCGCCATAGTCAGCAGTTCGGTTTTGGTCAGGCTGTCGCAGCCGGTTCTTCAATCAGGTCGAGCTCGACCTTCAGGTTGTTTATGATAAATTTTTGACGCTCCGGGGTATTTTTTCCCATGTAGAAGTCCAGGAGTTTCTCAATGGAGGTTTCCTTGCTGAGCATCACGGGGTCAAGACGTATGTCATTGCCTATGAAATGGGAGAATTCGTCCGGAGAAATCTCTCCCAGTCCTTTGAACCGGGTGACTTCGGGTTTGCCCTTGAGTTTCTTCATCGCCTTTTGCTTTTCTGTTTCCGAGTAGCAGTAATGGGTGACATTTTTGTCCCGAACCCGGAACAGGGGTGTTTCGAGGATGTAGAGATGCCCTTCCTTGATCACTTCGGGAAAGAATTGAAGGAAGAAGGTAATGAGAAGCAGGCGGATATGCATGCCGTCAACATCGGCATCCGTTGCGATCACGATGTTGTTATATCTCAAGTTCTCGATGCCGTCCTCGATGTTGAGGGCCGCCTGAAGCAAATTGAACTCTTCGTTCTCGTAGACGATCTTTTTCGTGAGCCCATAGGAGTTCAAAGGCTTTCCTTTCAGGCTGAACACAGCCTGGGTATTGACATTTCGCGACTTTGTGATCGATCCGCTCGCAGAATCCCCTTCGGTGATGAAAAGCGTGCTGTCGAGCCGGTTATTGGCTTTCATGTTGTTCAGGTGAACACGGCAGTCTCGCAGCTTTTTGTTGTGCAAACTTGCCTTTTTCGCCCTTTCCCGTGCAATTTTTCGAATCCCGGACAGCTCCTTTCTTTCCTTTTCGGCCTGAAGAATTTTTCTCTGGATCTTCTCGGCCGTCTCAGGATTGCGGTGCAGGTAATTGTCCAGTCGTGTCTTGACGAAGTCGTTTATGAAGGTTCTTACCGTGGGGAGATCGCCTCCCATTTCAGTGGAACCCAGCTTGGTTTTGGTCTGGCTCTCAAAAACGGGCTCCATCACCTTGATGCTTATGGCAGAAACAATGGATTTGCGAATGTCCGAGGCGTCGAAGTTTTTCCCGAAAAATTCCCGTATGGTTTTGACAAGGGCCTCCCGGAATGCGTTTTGGTGCGTTCCTCCCTGGGTTGTGTTTTGTCCGTTGACAAACGAATGATATTCTTCGCTGTACTGTTGCTTGCTGTAGGTGAGTGCCACCTCGATATCATTATCCATCAGGTGAATAATCGGGAACAGCTTGGCGTCTTCAGCAATATTCTCGTTGAGCAGGTCTTTGAGACCATTTTCCGACCGGTATTTTTCTCCGTTGAAGATGATCGTCAGGCCCGTGTTGAGGTAGACGTAGTTCTTGATCATCTTCTCGATGTACTCGTTGCGAAACTTGTAATGCGGAAAGATGCTGGTGTCAGGAACAAAAGTCACCTTGGTCCCTTTGCGATTGCTGCTCTTCTCTGCAGGAGGATCATTCACCAGGTTTCCCTGTTCGAACTCTGCAGTTTTCACCTTTCCGTCGCGCACCGACTGCACTTTGAAATGGGCCGAAAGGGCATTCACGGCTTTTGTGCCCACTCCGTTGAGTCCTACCGATTTTTTGAAGGCCTTGGAGTCGTATTTCCCACCCGTGTTCATTTTGGAAACGACATCGACCACCTTGCCCAGCGGTATCCCACGGCCGTAATCTCGAATGGTCACCTGGTCCTTTCTCACCGAGACCTCGATGGTCTTGCCGGCTCCCATCACGTACTCATCTATCGAATTGTCAAGGACTTCCTTGATCAGGATGTATATGCCGTCATCGTGTGCAGAACCATCCCCCAGCTTTCCGATGTACATACCGGGTCTCATCCGGATATGCTCTTTCCAATCGAGCGAGCGGATGTTCTCTTCGGTATATGAAGTCTGGCCTGACATGAAGTATCTGGATTAAGTAGCGTTGCTAATGTAATAATTACGGTCAAAAAATAAAAAACCCTCTGCAATAGTTATTAACACAATAATTAAGAATTGGACTGCAAATGGGAATCGATATCGTTCTTATTTTACTAATTTTACCGAAAGCGAAAATCATTTCATGAAAAAGCACATTCCGAACCTTTTTACACTTCTGAATTTGTTTTCCGGAATGCTGGCGATTTTAATGGCCTGCTCGGATCGTCTGGTTGCTGCGGCAGGTTTTGTTCTCCTGGGAATTTTCTTCGATTTCTTCGATGGTTTTTTTGCTCGTAAACTCAACGTTCAGGGAGAGCTCGGAAAACAACTCGATTCTCTCGCGGATGTGGTGACTTCGGGTGTCGTTCCTGGAATCATCATGTTTCAGCTTTTGCTTCAAACGGTGCGTAGCAGTTGGTTCATGGAACTCAGCTGTGAAGAGGGGAGCTGGAGTACCTTTGATGAGACCTTCTATTATTTCATTCCCTTTTCAGGGCTTTTGATCACCCTGGCTGCGGCCTATAGGTTGGCAAATTTCAATATAGACGAAAGACAGACGGATTCCTTCATCGGATTGCCCACGCCGGCATTCGCAATTTTTGTGATCTCACTTCCCTTGATACTGGTCTATGATGAAAGTAGTTTTTTAGCGGGATGGATTCAAAACACCTATGTTCTGATAGCAATCACCCTGGCAGGTTGTTACCTTATGAATGCGAATATCCCGTTGTTCTCCTTGAAATTCAAATCCTATGGCTGGAAGGGCAATGAGTTTCCCTATGTTTTTCTTGCCTTGTCGGCTCTTCTTTTATTGGTTTTCAATCTGGTTGGGGTTCCTCTGATCATCCTGCTCTACGTGTCGATGTCCTTGATTCAGAACCGGGTTGTGAAAATGGATTGAACTGAGACATCTCAAACGAGGTTCGTAGGCACAAAAAAACCGGGACATGAAATCAATCACATCCCGGGTATTTTGAACTATTTTTTCTGCAGGAATTGACCTTTCGGTCGGATTTACATTATTCTTTAGGCTTAAAGGAGAAGTGCTGTCCTCCGATAGATGCCTCAAACATGAGTCCACCACTGGTTTGGGTAAAAACGGCAATGCCATCCTTAAAAGCCACATCGACAGATCCACCTTCTGTGATAGCCACGGCCGAGGCCTGTCCATCGAATTTCACTTTCTTGTTGGTGAATTTCTCATAGGCCGCTGCGTTTTCAAAGAAAATCACTTCCTTGTACTGCTGTCCACCGGCCTGGAAGCCCAATGTCACTTGTGACAATGTAGATTCCCCGGTTGGCACGTGATTTTTGTAAACAATCCCTTTTCCTCCTGCGCCGCCTACACCAAAGGCACCTTTGGTCACTTTGGGAAATACGGCATATCCGTAAGATTTGTCCTTAAAGGACTGCAATTTCGGTTGTTTCTCGATCATTTCGTTCAGGGCCTTGCCGGAGTCTTCCACCAGGTCGGCCTTCCATCCTCCAATTTGTCCGATCATGGAAAATGATACAAACATGGCTGCGATCAACAGCAACGATTGGAAGTTTTTCATACTGAGTGCTTTCATATTGTTTTTCTTAAGATTTAGGGGTTCATTTATCCTCAAATTTAATTCATTTTAGACGATTATGGCCCGAATTAACGCGAAAAAAAGACCCGTTCACACAATTTTTTTCCAATTCTCGTGTTATTGGACTGATATATTTAATGATATAAATCCTCTCCCTGTTTTGTCATTATTTACTTAAAGTTTTCGTTTAAATAAATAATTGCCATGAAAACAGACTTTCAAACCAAATGCTTAACACGTTTTCTTTTCGTGTTTCTTTTCACCCTGATGGCATCGTATGCGCAGACTACGACTCCATTTTCCCAGCGCTACGAGACACAGGGGATCAACGGCGATCTGACCATCATCGGTAACTCGATCCTTGGAGACAGCCCGGACACGCCTTACAACGGGGATACCCAGAACAATTTCATCGACATGGTTTTCGTGGATGTCGACAACAATGCCAACACCTTTAACTCGAGCAGTGCTAGATTCGATACAAGCAATTGTAATCGAGTGGTCTATGCAGGTCTCTATTGGGGTGCCGTCTCCGCTCCGGCCAGCCTGGAACCGGAGAATATCAAGTTCGGGGTGCCGGGATCAGGATATCGCGATATCACCGCGGATGAGACCATTGACCTTATTTATTATAAGGATGTTACGGACATTGTTGCCAACAGCGATATCTCCGGAAATTATTGGGTTGCTAATATCAGCTCTTCCGAAGGACAAAGCAGTGCAGCCGGTTGGTCGCTGGTCATCGTGTATGAGGACCCTACGGAAACGCGCAAATACATTTCGACTTTTGACGGTTTTTCAGCTGTGCGGGATTCACCGAACAACCAGGTGGACTTCAATTACTCCGGGTTTACGACTCCACCATCAGGCCCTGTTGAGGGTCGGGTAGGGGTAGCCGCGTTGGAAGGGGACCTTGGATGGTTTGGGGATCAGATGCTTTTCAAGGCTGACGGCAATCCCGGCTTCACCGCGCTTTACGATGCGGAGAATGAAGCTGACAACTTCTTCAACAGTAAAATCACGGCGAACGGAGCACAGGTAACTGATCGTAACCTGAACAGTACCAACACGTTGGGTTGGGATCAAAAACTGTTGAACCTCACGGATCTGAACCCTGGAAACAGCCTCATCGGCAACGGCGAGACAGGAGCTACGGTTCGTGTGACCAATAATGTGGGAGGGGACTGGATCTACACCTTCCTCAACACATTTGCCATTAATATCATTGAGCCGACTCTGCAGGTAATTACCAGTGTAGAAGACACTTCCGGAAATCAAATCACCCATCAGTCACCGGTTCCTCTGGGTTCCACGGTCTGGTATAACATCGATTTCCGCAACATCGGAACCGACAACGCTCAAAACACTTACATACTCAATACCCTGCCGATTAATGTGACCTTGGATGAGAGCTCCATTGAGCTTCCTGCTGGCGTCAGCTATTCATTCAATCAGGCCTCGAGGGAGTTGAGATTTGACATTCCAAACACGCTTGTCGAGCGAAAGATCCTGTCATCAACGCATACAATCCGCTACCAGGTGACGGCATCTGACCAGTGCTTCGACTATTCGGATGCTTGTACGAACTTGCTTGAAAACAGCATTTCGTCGTACTATGATGGGGAAACCTCCGGTCAGAATGTGTCGGGTCAACCCGGCCTGAACGGAATCAATGGTTGCGGACTGGGTCGCGTAGGGTCCATGGATCTTTTTGTGGACACGAGCTCTTGTAGCTTTGACAGCGAATTGTTCTTCTGTAACAATGAGCTCACTTTTGAAGGAGATGACGGATACGACACCTATATCTGGACGGATGAAGCCGGAAATGTGATCGCAAACACCAAGGAGATCACTGTTACAGGAGCGGGTATTTACACTGCCACACAGCGAAGAACAGGTTGTACGGAGACTATTCGTGTTGTCACCGTTCTCGGACTTGATGTTACCGTGACGCCAAGTGACGCCCTTTGTAAGGACAGTGAAAACGGACGGGTCAATGTAATGATCAACGAGGACTCAAGTTCTTACACGTTCGATCTCTACCAGGGAAGCAATTTGCTGAGTTCGGTGACGAAAAGCAATTCCGAACACGTTTTCACCAATCTTGACATTGGAAACTACTCAGTGAGATCGACCAATGCAGATGGCTGTTTTGACGTCACTGAATTCTCAATAAGCGAACCGACGCTTTTGACCGCCAACGTAGAAAAACTATACGACGCCTCCCTGTGTAACGGAGAGGTCATGCCGGGAAGCCTGAGCGCTTCCGCCGCAGGGGGAACAGCGCCTTATCAGTTCAGTATTGACAATGGCCAGACTTTTCAGGATGAACCTGAATTTGCTACCAATGTGGAGAAAGTATACGAGGTTCTGGTGAGAGACGCCAATGGATGTACGGCCTTGGCCCAGGTGGCCATGGGGCTCGACAAGGAGATTGAGTATGAGGTAACCCAGGAGGACGTGATCTGTGTAGGTGATTCTGACGGTAGAATCAATATCAATGTGACTAACGATCAGGGATACGATATTTCGTACAGCCTCGACGGGACATCCTATAAGAACAGCCCCACTTTCAATGGACTTACGCTCGGAACCTATGAGCTCTACGTCAAGAAGGAAAATGCTTTTCACTCCTGTGTGACTCAGCAAACGGTTAACGTGGAACAGCTCATCGATCTGGAACTTACAGCGACCACGGATTTTTCCTGTGAAGGAGCGAATAACATGATCATTGCAAGCGTGGATCCAATCTATGAGAATGAGGTGACTTATATCCTTGATGGAAACCTGAGCCAGGATTCGGGCATATTCGAGAATGTGAGCTCCGGAAAACATACGGTCACCGTCAGACACAAGGACTACGGTTGTGGTGATGAGCCGGTAGAGGTGAATGTGGAGTCATACACGCCAATAAGCTTTGAAGTGATCGAAACGAACATCAACGAATACACGGTTGTGGCTACCGGTGGCAACCCGGGTTATGAATACAGCCTGGATTCGAATGACAACTTCGGAATGAATAATATTTTGAATCTGACAACGACCCGTGAGACGCGTGACTACGTTTTTGCCGTGCGTGACGAAAGGGGCTGTGTGCTGGAACAAACTGTGTTTCTCGAGTTTCTGGACATTGAAATTCCTGACTTCTTTACCCCCCAGGGAGATGGAGTCAATGATACCTGGTACCCGATTAATATTGAGATCTATCCCAAGATCACAGTGAAAATCTTTGACCGCTACCAGCGATTGCTGGCATCGTATGAAGGGAACACAAGGAGCTGGGATGGATACTACAAGGGAAGCCCTCTTCCAAGCGGTGACTACTGGTATGTCATTCGTTTGAACGAAAGTTCAGACAACAGGGTATTTAAAGGGAATTTTAGCCTAGTTAGATAAAAAGCGCCATGAAAAGAATCATAGTTATAATCATATTGATGAGTGCAAGCCTGGGGTATGCACAGGAGTTTAAGCTGACTCCCTACACGCAATACCTGGTTGAGAACCCGTTCCTGATTTCACCGGCCTATGCTGGGGACTCCGAGATGAACAGGCTGCGACTGACAAGCGCCTTTCAGTGGGTAGGACTGGACAATGCTCCGAATACCCAGGCCTTGTCCTACGACGCGCACATACTTGAGAAGTCAGGTATCGGAGGCGTATTCTATGTCGATAGGAACGGTAATACCTCGCAGATCGGGGGGCAACTTTCGTTTGCGCACCACCTGACTCTCAAAAGCAGCAACGAGCAATACCTTTCATTTGGTTTGTCGTACAAGTTCACCCAGTTCAGTATTGATTTTTCTGATTTTGACGATCCGAACAACGACCCGCTGCTGGGCTCGAACCTGTCTTCGACAAACCACAACTTTGACGCTGCTGTTTTGTACAAGATCGAGCGCTTCTTCTTCAGCTTTAATGCGGCAAACATTCTCAACAAGAGCCTCAAGGTTTTTGATGAGTCCGAGCCGAAAAAGCTCAGGAATTATTACATCTATACCGGATACAACTTCCAACTGGATGAGGGGATTTGGGAATTGGAGCCTTCGCTGTATTTCAAATACTTCGAAAGTGACCAAAGATCGATCACCGATGTGAATATCAAGGCCAAGAGAATCACCGATGACGGGTACTACTGGGCAGGGTTCAGTGGGCGCTTTATCAATGACCAAAGCTTTGAACCTTTGGCAATTACACCCCTTTTAGGGCTGAAAAAGAAGGATTTTTACGTAGGATATGCGTTTTCATACAATATTAACGAAGCAAATGAGTTAAATCATGGAGGGACTCACATGCTGACACTCGGATACGACTTTGAATCGAGAAGAGGAAGTCCGCGCTGGTAGTCTCTAGTAGAATGAAAAAGAGAATAAAATTTTGTTGCTATGGAAAAGATAAAGATAATCTTGTTATTGATGTTGTTCGTGATTTTGAGTTTTTCAACATTCGGATGATCTGAAGCCACAAGGAAGCAGCTCCCCGTTAAAAAACGATGTAAAACTTAACAACAGACTTACCATGAAAAAATTGAGAATTCTTATAGCCTTGCTCGCTTTCGGAGCTATTACAGCTCAAGGGGCTCAGGCGCAGGAAAAGGATAAAGAACAGAAAAAGGAAGTTTACAAGACCACCAAGGAGAAAGCCCCGGTGAAGGTAAAAGAATCCCTAAAGGATTATTCCAATTATAAAATAGCTAATGAAGTTACTTACGTTAGAAAGAACGATGTGAATGTCTATAAGTTTCGCGTTGAAAAAGGAAACTGGTCTCACTATCTGCTCATCAGTGAGAAAGGCAAGATCATGGGAATTGAAACAGGTGAACATTAAAGCTTAAAGTCATCTGGAAAAATTTTTAATAAATTTTTCAGATTTGTTTGTATGTATGCCCTGCCACTTGATTGTGGCAGGGTTTTTTTATATATTGAGCTTGCGCTTGCGCTCTTTGAGCTCGAAGGACTCTCCGAGGTACACCTTTCTCACCAGCTCATCATCGGCCAGCTCCTTAGGGGTTCCCTCTTTTAGAATGCCACCCTCGAACATGAGGTAGGTCTTGTCGGTGATGGCCAGAGTGGCCTGGACATCGTGATCCGTGATCAGTATTCCGATGTTTCGGTCCTTGAGGTGGGCCACAATGCTCTGAATGTCTTCAACGGCAATCGGATCCACACCGGCGAAGGGTTCATCCAGCAGAATGAATTTAGGATCGGAAGCCAGCGCACGGGCGATCTCGGTACGACGTCGCTCTCCACCCGAAAGCAGATCTCCCCGGTTCTTTCTGACGTGCCCCAGGCTGAATTCTTCAATGAGGTCCTCGAGTTTTTGCTTTTGGTCGGCTTTGCTCAGATCGGTGAATTCAAGGATGGACATGATATTGTCTTCCACCGACAGTTTTCGAAACACTGAGGCTTCCTGAGCCAGGTAACCGATGCCCTTCTGTGCCCTTTTGTACATGGAGTCATTGGTGATCTCCATATCATCCAGGAAAATCTTGCCTTCGTTCGGTTTGATCATGCCAACGATCATATAGAAAGAGGTCGTTTTACCGGCTCCGTTCGGGCCGAGAAGCCCGATGATCTCTCCCTGTTCCACCTGCAGTGAGATACTTTTGACAACAGTTCTGCTGCCGTACATTTTCATGATGTTCTCTGCTCGTAGTATCATATGGAAAGTAGTTTGTTCAGGTGTTGATCATCTCTTTTTCAGTTCGTCAGAGGTCTCCATCTCCTGTTTACGGATGATAAATCTAGAGATTTTTATACTCACTTCGTAGAGAATTACCATGGGAATGGCCACAATCACCTGGCTAATGATGTCGGGAGGTGTTATCACGGCAGCCAGGATCAGCACAAGAACCAGGGCATATTTTCTGTATTCCTTCAGGAACTCAGGAGTAACAAGTCCCATTTTTGTAAGGAAGTAGATGATGATGGGAAGCTCAAAGATAAACCCTGCTGACAGACAGGAGGCTTTTAATAGTCCTGTGTAGGAACTCAGGTCAAAATTGTTTCTCACTTCATCCGCAACGCGATAACTGCCCAGAAAATTAATGGATAACGGGGTGATGACATAATACCCGAACAAAATACCTAAAAAGAAGAGGAAGGAGGTAATGACGATAAAGCTCCTGGCGTGTTTTTTCTCGTTGTCGTAGAGGGCCGGTTTGATGAACTTCCAGACTTCCCATATGATGTAGGGAAAGGCCATTATAAAGCCGAAGGCAATCGAGGTCCAAATATGCGCCGAGAACTGACCAGCCATGGTTCTGCTTTGCACGATGAAAGGTATCTCATCGATGCATAGCCCATCGGTTCCCAACTGTCTCGATACGTTACACAAGAAGCGATACGTGAAGAAAGAAGGGTCCTTGGGGGCAAGAAGAATGTTGTTGAAAATGAAATCCTTCATCACAAAGGCGATCATGCCAAAAGCGACAATAGCCAGGGAAGAACGCACAAGGGTCCATCGAAGTACTTCGAGGTGCCCCAGAAATGACATATCCGCTTGTTTATCAGCCATATTAAATTATGAAAAGGTATTAAATGATCCCTTCTTTAAGCAGATCGTGGAAGTGCACCACGCCAACGTATTTGCCGTTTTCGGTGACCAGGATCTGGGTGATGTTGTTGTCTTCCATAACGTCCAGGGCCTCAACTGCCATGGTCTCGGATTCAACCTGTATCGGATCCGCGCTCATGACATCTGCGGCTGTGAGCGATTTGATATCGGCATTCTTCTCGAGCATGCGCCGGATGTCGCCGTCGGTGATGATGCCAATCAGGCGGTCGCCTTCCACCACGGCAGTCGTACCGAGCCGTTTTTCGGAAATCTCAACGATCACATCTTTTATGGATGCGTCCGGGCTCACCTGGGGCACCTCATTGTTGACAACCAGGTCACTGACCCTGAGGTACAACTTTTTTCCCAGGGTTCCCCCGGGATGATACTTTGCAAAATCGCGGCTTGTAAAGTCTTTCATATTCAGAAGGCAAACGGCGAGGGCATCACCAACCACCAATTGCGCTGTTGTGCTGGTAGTGGGAGCCAGGTTGTTCGGGCAGGCCTCTTTTTCCACGTAGGAATTCAAAACGTGATCTGCGTTCTTGCCGAGAAATGAATCCGTGTTTCCCGTAATCGCGATTATCTTGTTGCCCGAGTTCTTGATCAGAGGGACCAACACCTTTATCTCAGGGGTATTGCCGCTTTTGGAGATACAGATGACCACATCCGACTGTTGGATGTTCCCCAGGTCTCCGTGAATGGCATCAGCCGCATGCATGAACACGGCAGGCGTACCCGTCGAATTCATTGTGGCTACGATCTTCGTCGCAATATTGGCGCTTTTACCTATCCCGGTCACAATCACCCGACCTTCGGAATTCAGAATGCAACGCACGGCATTTTCAAAATTCTTATCCACCAGGTCGGCCAGCTTGGAAATCGCGTCAGCCTCGATAAGAATCGTTTCTTTTGCGGTCTGAATTATGTTCTTTTTACTCTCCAAATTGTCGATTTTTTGTCAAAATAGTCTCAAAAAAAAATTCTATATTTATGCTATGCATTACAGTTTAAATGATGGAGCCGAATACTTCAAAAAAAGTTTTGCTGGTTAGTTTGGTGATGAATTGCAAAATTTGAATTGCAAAAATATTCAAAAATAGGTAAAAAGAGGATGAAACTAGCAAAAATTGACTTGCAGAAGTATTTGAAGAAATATTTCGGTTTCAGTAGTTTCAAAGGGTTGCAAAAGGATGCGATCGAGAGCCTGGTTGAAGGAAATGACATTTTTGTCGTGATGCCAACCGGTGGAGGAAAGTCTTTGATTTATCAGCTTCCAGCGCTGATCCTTGAGGGAACTGCCATAGTGGTGTCTCCGTTGATTGCACTGATGAAGAACCAGGTGGATGCCATTCGAGGCATCAATGAAGAGGAAGGTGTGGCTCATGTCTTGAACTCTTCCCTGAACAAAGGAGAAATCGCAAAGGTCAAGAGCGACATTGAGAACGGCATCACAAAGCTGCTCTACGTGGCACCCGAGTCGCTGACCAAGGAGGACAACATTGAGTTTTTGAAGAACCAGAAGATTTCCTTCTTCGCCATTGATGAGGCCCACTGCATTTCTGAGTGGGGTCATGATTTCAGGCCCGAATACCGCAACCTGCGCAAAATCATCAATAAAATTGGAGATTTTCCGATTATCGGCCTGACGGCCACGGCCACGGCCAAAGTGCAGGATGATATTCTCAAGAATTTGGGCATCCCGGACGCAAAGACATTCAAAGCTTCTTTCAACCGTCCCAATTTGTATTACGAGGTCAGGCCCAAAACCAAGGATGTGGAAAAGGACCTTATACGATTCATTAACAATCACAGGAACAAGTCTGGGATCATCTACTGCCTCAGCCGCAAGAAAGTGGAGGACATCGCCCAGTTGCTGCAGGTCAATGGAATCAAAGCGATCCCCTATCACGCAGGACTCGATGCCAAAACACGTGCACGACATCAGGACATGTTTCTCATGGAGGATGTTGATGTTGTCGTAGCTACGATTGCTTTTGGAATGGGAATAGATAAACCCGACGTGCGATTCGTAATTCATCACGACATTCCGAAGAGCCTTGAAAGCTATTACCAGGAGACCGGTCGCGCAGGCAGGGATGGAGGAGAAGGTCATTGCCTGGCCTATTATTCTTACAAAGACATTGAAAAGCTCGAGAAGTTTCTGTCCGGGAAACCCGTGGCCGAACAGGAGATAGGGAATGCTTTGCTCCAGGAAGTGGTTGCCTATGCTGAAACCTCGATGTCGCGACGCAAGTTTCTGCTCTATTATTTCGGAGAGGAGTTTGACGAAGTGAATGGTGAAGGTGCCGATATGGATGACAATGTCAGAAATCCGAAAAAGAGAGCCGAAGCCGGGGAAGAGGTGAAGATTCTTTTGGAGGTCGTCAAGGAAACCAATGAAGAGTATCGTTCCAAGGAGATCATAAATACCCTCATCGGCAAGGAGAATGCCCTGCTTTTGTCGCACAAGACCCATCTCGAACCTTTCTTTGGTTCCGGCAAGGCGAAGAGTGACAAGCACTGGATGGCGCTGATCAGACAGGTGATTGTTGCGGGCTTGCTGAAAAAAGAAATTGAGCAATATGGGGTTTTGAAGCTGACTGAGGAAGGAAGAGATTTTATAAAGTCTCCCGGGTCCTTTTTGATGACCGAGGACCATGTCTACGACGATGGGGACGATTCAAACATCATAACCAATGCGCGTGGTTCAGGAGCCGTAGTTGATCAGCAACTTATGGAAATGCTGAAAGAATTGAGAAAAGCGGTGGCCAAGAAAAACGGAGTCCCGCCGTTTGTCGTATTTCAGGATCCCTCTTTGGAGGACATGACCCTGAAGTATCCCATTAATCTGCAGGAATTGTTGAATGTGCATGGGGTAGGAGATGGCAAGGCAAAAAAGTTCGGCAAGGAATTCGTAGAGCTCATCGGGCGTTATGTGAAGGAAAATGACATCACGCGTCCTGATGACCTGATCGTTAAGGGAACCGGCGTGAATTCGGGCCTGAAACTCTATATCATCCAAAATACGGACAAGAAGATTCCGCTCGAGGACATTGCGAATTCAAAAGGACTAGAAATGGACGAACTCGTCAAGGCCATGGAGCAGATTGTCTATTCGGGGACCAAGATCAATATTCAGCATTGCATTGATGACTTGCTGGATGAGGAACAACAGGAAGAGATCATGGAGTATTTCATGGAGGCCGAAGATGACAAGATTCAAATTGCCCTGGACGAGTTTGACGGTGATTTTGACGAACACGAATTGCGACTGATGCGAATTAAATTCATCAGTGAAGTAGCGAACTGACAAAAGAGTAAATATCTAAAAGAGGAGTACATGGACAATTTATCCAGGAGTGTGGAACCGGAGAAAAGGGACACCAAGAAGATCAGCACTGCCTTTTATGAAAAAGAATTGGCTAGGCTTCAGGTCGAATTGGTGAAGCTCCAGGAATGGATCAGGAACAAGGGTTTAAAAGTAGTGGTGATTTTTGAAGGAAGGGATGCGGCCGGCAAGGGAGGCGTCATCAAGCGAATCTCTCAGAGCATGAACCCCAGGGTTTGTAAAATTGTAGCCCTGGGAACTCCTTCGAGCCGCGAGAAAAGCCAGTGGTATTTTCAGCGTTATGTACCCCACCTTCCCAGCGCTGGAGAGATGATTCTGTTTGATCGAAGCTGGTACAATCGTGCGGGGGTCGAAAATGTGATGGGTTTTTGTACACCGGAAGAATACAATGAGTTCATGCGATCCTGTCCGGAGTTCGAACGCATGATCATCCGCTCGGGCATAATCCTTCTCAAATACTGGTTCTCCGTTTCGGATGAGGAGCAGGAGAAGCGTTTCCAGGGACGAATAGATGACCCGACGAAAACGTGGAAACTGAGTCCTATGGACCTCAAGTCAAGAGAGCTATGGATCGAATACAGTCGCGCAAAGGATGAAATGTTCAAATACACAGACACCAAGCAGTCGCCCTGGTATGTCGTTCCTGCCGACAACAAAAAGAGAGCCCGATTGAATTGCATACATCATTTGTTGAGTTCAATTCCCTATGAAGAAATCAAAAGGGAGGAAATCACCTTGCCACCCAGAAGAGAAGACAAAGCCTATATTCGAACGCCCTTTGCAAACCAAACCTTTGTCCCGGAGGTTTACTAGTGTCCAAGGCTCAAAAGAGCTACACTGAATCCGATGAGTACTGCTATGAACTTTTGCAGATTGAATTTGTGGTTTTCGGAGCTTTCGAACAGAATGGCATTTGAAATGTGAAGAAAGACTCCAATCACAACGGCTGTGATCTCATTACTGTGCTTCTGTATTGCCTCCCACGACAGTGTCACCCAGCTTCCCAGAGGACTCATCAAAGCGAAGACAACCATGATCAGCAAGACATAAGTCTGCGGCAGTGAGGAACGAATGAGAAATGTCGCCAGGATAAACGCGATGGGCAGCTTGTGAATGATGATCGCCGCGAGCAATTGGCTATTCTGTTCGATTCCGAGAGGCATCCCTTCTAAAAATGCATGTATGCCCAAACTCAACAGCAACAACCACGGGATGGTTTTCTGGAAGTCGTGGGAGTGAAGGTGGCCGTGTTCAGCTCCTTTTGAGAGATGCTCCAAACCGGTTTGGAACGCGATCCCCAAAAGAATGAACAGTCCTATTTCAGGGTTGCCATCTATAAAAACCTCCGGAATCAAGTGAAGCACAGTCATCGACAACAGATAAGCCCCGCTGAAAGAAAGGAAAAGCTGCAGAGCTTTGGCAGAGGGGGGAGTTATCTTTACTAAAAGATAGCCGAGCAAGACGGGAAGAATCAGCGCGAGATAGGTCATTGCATCACAAGTATGAGTCTATCTGAAATATGCGGGTCGAAATCGTTCAGGGAATAATCACCAAAAATTTTGACGATCTTGAGTCCCGCTTCCCTCGAGTAACGCTCAAACTTTTCGAGGTCCAGAGCCTGCACTTTTTCCTGGAAATTGTACTTGTTGTCCCCATCCCTCACCTCTATTTCCTTTATGATGAACTGATCGGTGATTCTCTTTTTTATTTTGTACTCGACTCCCTGCTTGATTAGTTCCTGCCTCGGTACCAGCTCGGCCCTCACTTTGGCAAGATTGAAAAAGTCGATCACAACGTGGCCATTCTTCTGAAGTCCCTGTCTGAAATTCTTGAGCACTCTCGCATTTGTTTCTTCGTTTTCAAAATAGCCAAAACTGGTAAATAAGTTGAAAATTGCATTGAATCGCTCCTTCAGAGGATCTCTCATGTCGTGAATCATGAAACGAAGGCTCTGATTCTCAAAATGACGCGCGTGTGCGATGCTGTTCTCCGAAATATCCGCGCCGACAACCCGATGACCCTGGGCGTTCAAAAACAAAGAGTGCCTCCCTCTCCCGCAAGGCAGGTCAAGAATGGTGTCATTGGCCGAGAGATTCAGAAATTTCAGGAGGTTGGACATGAAGTACTCGGCCTCCTCCTCATTCCTGTAGTCGTAGAGAAGGTGGTAATACGTTGTATTGAACCAGTCTTGGAACCATTCTGTTTTATGCTTCATAGGACAAAAATCAAACAAAAATATGAAAATATGGGAACAGGTTCGAGCTTTCAGCTATTTTTGCGACATGGATCAAAATTTTGACATGCTGGCCAAATGCCTCTACGGTTTCGAGGCTGTACTGGCCAAAGAATTGCGGGACCTCGGAGCACAGAATGTCAAAGAAGGTGTTCGAAGCGTTCAATTCAGGGGCGACAAAGGTTTTATGTACAAGGCCAATCTCTCTCTTCGAACAGCGCTGAGAATACTCGTGCCTGTCCTTGAGCTCGAGGTTTTTTCAGATGATGATCTTTACCGCAAGCTTTTGCAGCATAACTGGGATCGTTATCTCGACGTAGATGGCACCTTAGCTGTTAATGCGACGGTTTTTGGGGAAACCTTCAAGCATTCTCATTATGTGGCCCTCAAAACGAAAGATGCCATCGTAGATTTTTTTCGAAATAAGGAGCACAAAAGGCCCAATGTGGACGTTAGGCATCCCGACATGCGCTTTAATGTGCACATTCACAATCAAAAATGCATCGTGTCTCTGGACAGTTCAGGGGAATCTCTGCACAAACGAGGCTACAGGTTAGAGACCAACATTGCACCGATCAATGAGGTATTGGCCGCAGGATTGATCCTGATGGCAGGATATTCAGGATCGGTTGATTTTATTGACCCGATGTGTGGGAGTGGAACCATTCTTATAGAGGCCGCCATGATCGCCTGCAACATACCCGCCGGGATACACCGGTCGGAATTCGGATTTGAAAAATGGAAGGATTTTGATGCGGATCTTTTTGAGCTGATCCATAGTTCCATGTTAAAAAGAATTCGAAACGCGAGTCACCAGATCATCGGATTTGACAAGGCTCCTTCAGCGATTCGCAAGTCAATGGAGAATATCAAGAACGCATCATTGGAAGAATTCATCCGGGTGGAGCGAAAGAATTTTTTTCGCGAGAAGAAGCCGGTTGAAGGAGATGCCCTTGTACTTTTCAATCCACCATACGGAGAAAGACTCAATGTCGACGTCGAAGAATTGTATCGAAATATTGGAGACACATTGAAGAGCGAGTATTTGCGGACCACGGCTTGGATCATTACCTCTGATTTTGAACAGGGGATAAAAAGCATAGGACTGCGATCTTCGCGAAAGGTAAAGGTCTTCAACGGGAAACTGGAATGCCGATTCGTCAAATACGAAATATACGAAGGAAGTAAGAAGAAATGATTGAGATTCGCTCAATAAAGGCCGGGCAAACCCATCAGATCCGTAAGCAGGAGCTGCGAAAGAATGTGTCGCTGAGTCACGAGATGGCAGGCGATGAGGAGCCAGATACGCTGCATTTAGGAATTTTCTTCGCGGGCGAACTGGTAGGAATTGTAAGCTTGATGAGAGCTTCTATTCCCTTCTTCAAAGACAGCCCCCAGTATCAAATTCGGGGCATGGCGACTTCTGGGATGCACCAGGGAAAGGGATTCGGCAAAAGGCTGCTGAAAGAAGCAGAAAATCGTCTCAAGGCCATGGGTGTGGAAATGGTTTGGTGCAACGCCCGCGTGGTTGCCCTGGATTTTTACCTCAAAATGGGCTATGTGATTCACGGGACAATTTTCGAGCTTCCAGAAATCGGTCCGCACTACAAGATGTACAAAAGGCTCTGAACGAAAAAACCCCGACATTGGTTTGTCAGGGTTCCTGCTTCAAGTAGCGAGGAGCAGAATCGAACTGCCGACCTCCGGGTTATGAATCCGACGCTCTAACCATCTGAGCTACCTCGCCGCGACCTTTTGAAAAACCTGCAAAAACAGCATCTCAATTTAAGGTTCGCAAATATAAAAACAAATTTATTTTCAACAAGTAAACCCGCCCAAATATTTGAATAAAAATATTTTTTTTCCTATTATTAAATCTCTATATTGCCTTCGTCTAAAAAAATCAGAATGCCAGAGAAAGTAAGAATTGATTTGGAATTTCCCATTCACGCATCTCCGAATTTCCTGTTTCAATACCTTTCCACGCCAGATTCACTTGGTGAGTGGTTTGCCGACAATGTGAACTCCAGGGGTAAGAATTTTACCTTTATTTGGAATGATACCGAGGAGGTTGCAGAACGTCTTGCTTATAAGTCGGATGTGTTTGTGAGATTCAAATGGGAGGAAGATGATGACGAAGACACCTATTTCGAGTTTCGCATTGAAGTGGATGACCTGACCAAGGACGTGTCTCTGCTTGTAGTTGATTTTGCTGAGGAGGATGAAGTGGAAGAGTCCAAGATGTTTTGGGAAAATCAGATCGCTGAGCTCAAGCATGTTATAGGTGGATAATCACCACACATTACTCCTTTAAATGTTTTGAAATAAAGTAAAGCCTTGTTCGTAAGGCTTTTTTTTATTTTTGCATGTTTAAAAGAAGGACCGGATGACTTATATAAACAGAAATGGAACCCTGGAAGAATCGAGTAACAACGCGAGCCGGATGCAGAATCGCGGATTCACCTATGGGGATGCCCTTTTTGACGTGATGAAATTTGAGGCCGGAAACGTGACTTTTCTCGAGGATCACTATTTCAGACTCATGTCTTCCATGAGGATGCTGCGCATGAAGATACCCGGTCACTTCACCCTCGAAGGTTATGAAAAAGAGTTATTGAAAACACTTGAAGCCAACGGCTTAAAGGATTCGGCTCGCCTTCGGGTGAGTGTTTTCAGAACGGGAGGAGGGTATTACTTACCGGAGTCCAATCAGTCGGAATACCTCGTTGAGGCAGAAAAAATCCCAGACGCTGCCGATTCTCCCTACGAGATAGAATTGTTCAAGGACTACCACGTGTCCTCGGGCCTGTTGTCAACGGTGAAGACGAATAATCGCATGGTGAACATCCTTGGGTCCATTTTTGCACAGGAAAACGACTTTCAAAATGCCATTCTCATCAATGAGCGAAAGGAGTTGGTGGGAGCTACCGATTCCAATCTGTTTTTGATCAAAGGGAATAAGATAATTACTCCTTCCCTTGATAGTGGTTGTATAAATGGCATAGTTCGAAAAAAGGTGCTCGAAAACCTGAGGAAGAGTGAAGGCAAGGTCGTGGAGGAGACAGCTGTCTCACCATTTGAATTGCTCAAGGTAGATGAAGTATTCCTAACGAATTCAATTTCAGGGATTCAATCCGTAGACAGATACCGCAAAAAAAACTTTACGGATTCAGTGGCACGTGAAGTGCGCTTGGAACTCGGCATGTAGGATTTTAGTTCAAACTGGGATCTTTGGGTGCGTTTGCCCACAGCTTGTAAATTCCCCCGAACTTCATAAGCTCATTTTTCCAGAAAGTCAGGTGGCTTATACGGAACAGGTTCTTGAATTTGTTTTCAATAATCAGCCAGGACGTCGTAGACAGCTCCTCTTCCAGCTGTTGTTCGCTCCACCCCGAATACCCCAGAAAAAATCTTATCTCATTATTTGACAGGGTTTCTTCTTTCAGGAGGTGTTGAATCGTTTCAAAATCCCCGCCCCAATAGATGCCATTTCCGATTTCAATGCTATCGGGGATCAATTCGGGCACCTTGTGAACGAAATACAAATTGTCTTCAGATACGGGACCTCCGAAATAGACTTTCAGATCAGATTCGATTTCGGGGATAAGGTCCCCGATTGTGTATGGAGATGGTTTATTCATGATAAAGCCCACAGAACCCTTGTCATTGTGCTCGGTCAGATAAACCACCGAACGGTTGAATGAACTGTCGCTCAAAATCGAAGGTTCGGCGATCAGCAGTTTTCCTTTTGTCGGCTTTAAAGTTGTCATAATAAATTGGTTGGAATTAAATGTACAAAAAATACGGGAATAAAAAAACCCTCTTGAAAAAGAGGGTTTTCTTTAATTTTTGAAGGGTTTGGACTAGTTAACCGCTTCTTTCAATTCTGATCCAGCTTTGAATTTAATCACTTTTCTGGCAGGTATTTTTATTGTAGCTCCAGTCTGAGGATTTCTACCGTCTCTGGCTGCTCTTTGAGATACTGAGAAAGAACCGAAGCCTACCAATGACACTCTTCCACCTGTCATTAATTCTCCTGTGATGCTTTTCATCATTGCGTCTAGTGCTTTTCCAGCAGCAGCTTTAGAAACTCCTGCGTTCGTAGCCATTGCTTCAATCAAATCTGATTTGTTCATAATCTAAAAATTTAAAATTGGTTAAATATTCATTTTTTTGCCTTTCAATAGCAGAACAAATATAGATTTTATAAGGGTTCGCGCAAGTTTTGCCCTGCAAAATGCCTCAGATTGTTAATAATTCTCCTCAATTTGTTGATAAACACGGCCAGAACAAGCTCTATCCCATAAATAACGTGGGTTTGGGCCAATTAAACAAACCTGTCCTCCTCTGAAAATGTGAAGCCGTTTAAGAAGCTGACCGCATCCATTTTTCGTTTACCGGAAAGTTGAAGCCT
>Ga0272441_10005004_pt1 | contig 23444 bp, 25 predicted proteins | sample SSMProp6N_FD_193582 | JGI IMG/M metagenome (GOLD analysis project Ga0272441, IMG submission 193582) | Marine sediment archaeal communities from Little Sippewissett salt marsh, Falmouth, MA, United States - SSM-Prop-6N | ecosystem: Environmental > Aquatic > Marine > Wetlands > Sediment ...
AACGAATTCTCTTTACAAAGGATTACGCATTAATAAAATTGAGGATTCAGAGGAGCAAAATCATGCAATATTGGGAATCCCGGCATATTGATTTGACTATGTTTTACAAAAAAAGGGGGGTTAATTAATCAAGTCCACAAGCCTGGTATGTCGCCCCAGATGGCGTCCCACCAATCGCCTTCAGTGATCGCCTCACCGCGAACCACAATCTCGTAAAGGGTTTTCAGTAACTTGTGGTGTCTCTGTTCATCGACTAGAATTGCTTTTAGTAGAAGCTCTACTTTTTCGTTGTCTAGGCTACCTACTCGTTTTTCTAGCTCTTTGATTACGACTTCCTCCATCTTTATGTGATCCTCGATTACCTTTTTCTGGAGGTCTAATTGCTCCTCATTTAAGGCAATGCTTGAAACTGTGAGTAGATTAATGGCAGACTGGTACATCTCAGCATGCTTCTTGGAGTCTAGGCTTATCCCACGTAAAGCGGTTTTTACTGCCTCGTTCTCTATTTTGTCGATAGAATCATGCACTGATTCAACTATCTTGTTTTCGAGTTTAATCTGGTTCTCAAGGAATTCCAGCATCTCATCAGTCATATAACAATCGAATAATTGTTAGGATTTGAGGATTATAAAGAGGGTGATCAAGGTTTCTTGCCAAGTACACCAACGTAGATGGTGAACTGTTCCACACCATCAATGCCAAGCGTACTGTTTATCATGTCATCATCAAAAGCCGCGATAGCGCAAACCCCTGAATCGATTGCCTCAGCACATAGGTAAAGATTCTGCATTACATGCCCAGCGTCAAGATGCATATATCGATACCCACGTTCAGTGTATCGCCACATCATACGATACCGAACTACAGTAAGGATCAGAGTAATCGCAGATTTCAGTACAAAGCGCTGGTTATAGCATCCCTGAGTAACCCTTTCAGCAATATCATCAGACAAGTCAACCTCCTGTATCTTGTGCCCTACAGCGAGATACCTGTAAAGCCCAGAAGCTACACCCTCAACTCGATTAACTTGTATATAGGGCTCGAAACAATGCCGTGAACCAGCGCTTGGAACAGTTCTTAGGGTAGCTGGTCGATTAGTTGATTCTTTTACTCCCTGTGTTGACCATAAAACATAGCTCAACTCATCCAAGGACAGGGATTCATCTCTATATGCCCTAACACTGACCCTTCGATTGATCGCATCACTCAGATCTACAGAATTAACCTTGACTTTTTTCGGTTCAGGTAAATCTATAATTTCTCCTGTCTCAGATGGCGGAAGAACAAGTGGTGGTTGAGGCAGTCGCTTATTTTGATCAGATACCTCCAAGTATTGATACTTGGTTTTCTCCATGAATTCTTGGCCTTGACCTCTCATAACTATCACAATAACAATGATAATTCATAGAGAAAAATCAACTATAAAAAATAGTAAAAAGAATAGAGGATTAAGCTAGGTGACCCATGGCGACCATCGCTTTGGCTACTTTCATGAAGCCTGCGACGTTTGCGCCTATGACATAGTTACCTGGTTTACCTAGATCCTTTGCTGTCTGGTATGCATTCTGGTGGATGTTCACCATAATACCATGGAGTTGCTTATCTACTTCTTCACGGCTCCAGAATATCCTGCCACTGTTCTGTGACATCTCTAGACCGCTAGTTGCTACACCACCTGCGTTACTTGCCTTTCCCGGTGAGAACAGTATACCCTTCTCTTGGAGTAGAGTAACAGCTTCAGGAGTAGTTGGCATGTTAGCGCCTTCACCGACTGCGATGACACCGCTGCTTAGTAGGGTTTCTGCGTCTTTCTTGTCTAGCTCGTTCTGAGTTGCACAGGGTAGCGCAATGTCTCCGCCAAACTTCCAGACACGTGCACCATCTTCATACTCAAGGTTATACTCTTCAGCAAACTCCTTGATCCTGCCCCTCTTCACTGTCTTGAGGTGGTATACATATTTCCACATTTCCTCGGTTAGACCGTCTGGGATGTGAACAGCACCTGTAGAGTCACTGAAGCTGGCGACTTTTGCACCTAGCTGCATAGCCTTCTGGGCTGCGAACTGTGCAACGTTGCCGCTTCCGCTGACAAGTACTTTCTTGCCCTTTAGGTCATCACCTTTTGTTTTTAGCATCTCTGCACAGAAGTATACGTTACCATAGCCGGTTGCCTCTGGTCTGACTAGTGATCCGCCCCAGCCCTGACCCTTTCCTGTAAGGACTCCGGTACCGTGGACGTTCCTGATCTTCCTGTAGGCTGCGTATAGGTAGCCGATCTCTCGTCCACCGACGCCGATGTCTCCAGCGGGTACGTCAGTGAATTGACCGATATGCCTGTACATCTCATACATGAAGCTGTGGCAAAAGTTCTCTACCTCGCTGTCATTCTTACCCTTGGGGTCAAAGTCTGAACCGCCTTTACCGCCGCCCATTGGGAGTGTGGTTAGGCTGTTCTTGAATGTCTGCTCAAATCCTAGGAACTTGAGTAGGCCCAGGTAGACAGTTGGGTGGAACCTAAATCCGCCCTTGTATGGTCCGATGGCGCTGTTGTACTGAACTCTGTATCCTCTGTTAATCTGGATCTCGCCGTTTCTATCCTTCCATGGAACACGGAACTGGATAATCCTTTCTGGCTCAACGATCCTTTCTAGTATCTTGTGCTCCTTGAAAACTGGATGTTTCTCGATAACGGGTTCGAGGGTCTCCAGAACTTCTAGAGCTGCTTGATGGAACTCCTTCTGGAGGGGGTCCTTGTCAAGAATGCTCTGATAAACGCTTTCAATATATTTATCCAAAGGACTTCACCTGTAAGTCGCGTAATGCAAACTTGTATTGAATATATATAGCTTTGGAGATTATCTGGGAAAAAATAATTACTATACATATTTTGTCAGTGAAGCATTTATAAAATGTACAATAGTGACAAAAGAGAAGAGAAAAATAGTTTTATTGGACAATTAGATGGGTTTTGTGTCAATAGACTTGGATTTCATTTTTCCAGCGAAATTAGTAGCCAGTTCAACCAGTCTATCGGGTTCACAGCTATTCACATTATGAATAACTAACTTATCTCCGCCTATCCCGAGAACATCTAAGCTCTTCTTCAGGTATGCTACTCTTTCTTCTGCTTTCTTGCTTCCATCTATGTAATGACACTGGTCTTCTGGGCATGCAAATATTGCGACACCGTCAGCTCCCAAGTCGAAAGCCTTCATCAAGTGCAGCGCGTCCAATCGACCGCTACATGGTACCTTGAGGACTCGTACGTTATCAGGCATCTTCATTCCCAGCTGTCCCGCGATCTCCGCCGCGTATCCTGCAGCGCCTTCACAAGCGAACGCGACTATTACTGGCTCATCTCTGGGCTCTAACCATTTTGTGGGTTTGAGTAATCCTTCGATGGCGGGTAATACTTGTTCGTCTCTGAATAGTCTTAGCTGCATTGCTGCTACTGGGCAGGTTGCTGCACAGATTCCACATCCTGTACATGCCTCAACGTTTACGATGGGTAGACCAAAGTCGCTCCAAGTAATGGCTTCAAATGGACAGGCTGATGCACATGCACCGCATCCTACACAGGTATCCTCATCTACCACTGCTTTTGTTAGCTCGACCTCGATCTCCTTCTTGTTCAGTATACTTGAGGCCTTGTTAGTTGCATAGAGCACCTCGTTTAAAGCATGTTGAATATCCATGGGTCCTTGGCATGCGCCACAGATATAGACCCCATTGATGTTGGTCTCTACTGGGCTTAGTTTAGGGTGAGTCTCCTTTAGGAAGCCATCAGTGTTCAAGTCAAGACCAATTGCTTTTGCAAGTTCCGCGTTACCAGCTGATGGCTCCATCCCGTTGCTGAGTACAACCATATCAACTGGCAACTGTACTTCTTCATTGTCCTCGTCCATATAGTGGAATATGAGTCCACTAGAGGTCTCGGTTACCTTGTCTGCTTCGCCTCTGATGAGTTTGACTCCTCGGTCTTCTGCCTCATAGTAGAATCGTTCATAGTCTTTTCCGTTGAGCCTTATGTCTTTGTGTAGTATGGTGATGTCGATTTCTGGCCATCGTTTCTTGATGTCCAACGCATGCTTCATGGCTATTCCGCAGCAGATCCTGCTACAATACTCGTGTATTCTTGGCTCTCGGCTTCCTACACACTGAACCATTACCAGTTTCTCGGGTCTCTCGTGATCGCTGATTCGCCTAAGGTTTCCAGCTGTGGGTCCGCTCATATCAAGAAGCCTCGCTAGCTCTAGCTGAGTCACGACATCCTTGTTCTCACCATACAGGTACATATCAGCAGGGTCAAACATATCGAAACCAGTAGCTACAATAACGGTACCAACCTTGAGGGTCTCCTTAGCAGGCTTCATCTCTAGGTCAATTGCACCGACGGGACATACCTTGACCAAGTCCTCTGGGTTCTCACAGTGTTCGAGATCCATGTATGGGATTCGGGGTAGGCTCTGATTGTTGGGTATATAGACGGCTTTTCTCATGCTGAGCCCCATATCAAACTCACTGGGCGCCTCACCCTCACACAGCTCGATACATTTTCCACAGCCTATACACTTGTCCGGGTCGATGTATCTTGGCTGTTTCTCGATGATAGCCCTGAAGTTTCCTACTACTCCAACCAGATTTTTAAGTTCGCTGAGTGTATGTACATGGACGTTTGGTTCCTTTGTTACTGGGCTCCTGTACATGCATCTCCTGTGTAGTTCTCCCTCGAAGGGCATGATACAGTTACCACAGTCCATGGATGGGAAGCATGTGCCAAGTTGTGGCGTCTTACCGCCCAAAAACGGCTGCTTCTCGACGATATGCACATCATAGCCCATGTCTGAGAGCCTTGTGGCTGCTTCCATCCCGACTAGTCCGCCGCCTATCACCAGTGCGGATTGTTCTACTGATATCTTCTGGATCTTGATCTCCTCTAGATGAGTCACACGATTTACCGCGGCTCTCAGTAAGATCTTTGTCTTTTCTGCGATTAGCTCTGTTTTCTCTTCAGCGCTACAGAGTTCACTGATATCTATGACCTCGATGAGGTACTTGTTTATCCCGACATCGATGGCTGCGTGTTTGTAGGCTTCCTTGAATAGTCTTGGTCTGCATGAGGCGAATACTACTCTATCAACCCCATGTTCCTTTATCCATTCCTTGAATTTCTCCTGATCTTTATCCGTTGGACCATAGTATCCAGAGTCTACTGCCACTACGTTGGGCAGGGTCTCGGCGTATACTGCTAGTCCGCCTACTTTTTTTGATGTGTCTGGGCTTGTTCCCCATGGGCTGATTATTACTCCTACCTTCATCGTTATGCCTCCTCCACCTTTTTCATTAACTCACCCAATGCCGTGGTGAACTGGCTTACCATGGTGCCACTTGACTCCAGTATCATTATGGGAGTCTCGATGCCTGTTGCCTTGAAGAAGCCTTCAATGATCTCCATCTGTCCCTTGCTTCTCTTGGTTCCCTTGAGGAAGTGGCAACGATCCTTGACACAGCCTACTAGCATTACTCCGTCTGCTCCTTTCTTTACGCTGTTGAGTACGTTTCTTAGGCTTAGGTTGCTCATGCAGTTCACATATACTGGGATGAAGCTGCTGCTGTACTGGGATTTCATGAAGCCAGCCGTATCCATTAGGTTGTATCCACAGTCATCACAGATGAAGCCCATAACCACAGGTCCATCTTTCTCGGACAGAACTGCTTCCACCTGTGCATCAATCAGGTCATATCCGAAACTAGGCGTCTCCAATGCATGTGTAGGACAGCTACTCACACATAATCCACAGCTCTGGCAGAGGAGCGGATCAAACTGGGGATATTCTTCTTCTGGGATTGTGATTGCCTCGTATGGGCATACGCTCCTGCAGATACCGCATTTTCCACATTTATCCTCGTTTACTGTTGGGTGATTGACCTTCTTCTCAACATAGGTCCGTAGATAATTGGTGCTCATATAGGCTGCTGCTCCCGCCTGCGCTATGCTATCAGGGATGTTCTTGGGACCTGTCGCGGTTCCAGCAATGAAAACACCGGGAGCCCTAGTGACTATGTTGGCTACCTTCTCATCAATCTCCTTGTAGAACCCTGAATCGGTTAGCTCAACATTGAACAACTCTGCAAGTTCCTCGGTTCCTTCACTTGGCTGCATCCCCGTGCTCAGGACCAGTAAGTCTGTGTCGAGTTGATTGGTTCGTCCCATCCCATCTGTGTATTTGATTCCAAGTCCTTCGCCCTGTGGAGTCACAGTCTCGATATCTCCATGAACAAAGTTTACGCCCATATCCTTGGCGCCATTATATAATGACTCGAAGCCATAGCCGCTTGCCCTGATATCCCTATACAGTACGGTGATATCGGCGCTGGGGTCTCGTAGCTCTTTTATGACTGATGCATGTTTGATGGCTGCCATACAGCAATACTTGCTACAATCTGGCATATACTCAGGATCTCTGCTACCGACACACTGTACCATTACAATCTTCTTCGGTGGCTTCGCGTCGCTTGGTCTCGCTACTACTCCGCCTGTTGGACCGAATGGGTCCAGTAGTCTTGCTAATTGATACTGAGTGATTACATTGTTTAGACCATACCCCCACTTGGGTATCCCACTTGGGTCAAAGTCTTGGAAGCCCGTTGCTAGTACGACTGAGCCGACTTCGATGGTGTTCTCCCCGGTTTCTTCTTCAGCGCTCAGTAATGCCGCGGGATATACGCTAGTACAGCTACCGCATTTACTGTTCACTACATTCTTCAAAGCCGCTTTTGTGGGTCCATCACTGTAGACCAGTTCATATTCTCCTGAGGGACTCGGGATAACCTCTACTGGTTGCCCCATCTTCTCCTTGGGGTATAGATCAAGTTTAACCGGTTTCTTCTCATAGGTTACCTTGAATCCTGTTGGAGTTCTATCCACATCCTTTACGATGCTATTTACATGGTACGTGATGCCGGGTTTCGTAAGAAGCTCTATCATCCTTGGTCCACGTAGACACATGGTGCAGTCTTCCTCAGGGTAGGTCTTGCTTATGAGAGGCATGGCACCACCGATAGCGGGTTTCTTCTCAACTACATGTACCTTGAAGCCTTGATCAGCGAGCTCAGATGCCGCCGTTAACCCGGCAACTCCGCCTCCAATTATCAAAGCCTCTTGCACACGTTCATATGATACTGTCTCGAGAGGTTCCGCTGTCTTGACTTTGGCAACAGCTGCCTTGAGCAGCATCTTGGCTTTTTTAGTCGCCTCAGTTCTGTCATTGTGTACGTCTGCTATCTGCTCCTTACCATTCACTAATGCATAGTTATCGGTGCTGAGGCCTGCTTCTTTCATGGCGGTCTCTATTGGTTTTCCGCAAACGCTACGTGTACAAGCGAAGACGACAAGTTTGTCATGACCTTTCAGCATTTTGATTAATTCAGGCTTATTGCCCGCGGTACATAGAGCGCTCATGGAGCCGACTTCTTTGACTCCTTCTAGGTTTCCTACATAGTCAGCTAGGACATTGTAGTCTATTTTTTCGTTGAGAGTATCTCCACATGTGCATAATACTACTTTTGTGCTCATCTAGGCGACCTCCTTTACCTCAACCAGCTTACCATCCACCTTGACATCAAAGTCCACCATGTGAACGCTACAGCTGGTACATGGATCATATGCTCTAACAATCTTCTCAAGCCTCCAGCACGCCTCCGCTCTTTTCGCCGGGTCCGCAAACTCGGACGCGTATATCTTGGCGTTAGCAAAAAGGTCCTGTTGGATCAATGGATGATTGTATGTGGTGGGTGCCATAATGTTGGCGTACCTGATGAGCCCCTTCTCGTCAATCACATAGTGATGTGTGAGTACGCCTCGTGGAGCCTCGATGAATGATGCGCCTTCTCCGGCCCTGCTCTTCACCGGTATCCGGATATCAGTATTAGTTATCCCCGGGTCTTCCAGCATCTCAAGAACCTCTTCTTGGCCAGCTATTAACTCAGGTATCCGGGCTAGGTTGAATCCCTGTACCTGTAAGCAAGGTCGTGGGAATAACTTGAGGTATCTTTCCTCGTATTCATTAGCTACAGGCCAAGGTAATTTACTAGCTACGTTTAGCCTTGCCATGGGGCCTACCCGGATGACACCGTTTACTCCCTCGGGTTTATAGTAGGGTACTTTGGTACTACTGTGCTCCCAGACCGCTTCCTGAATATAATTATAATAGTGATTGGTATCAAACCGTGCTAGCTCTTTTCCTGTTCCTGAGATTATTCTGGCTTCTCCGTCATAGACATCATAGTGACTGTCGGGACCGTTTACCAGACTCATGAAGTTTGTCTCTATGTCTGGGAACTGGCTACACATGGGTGCGTCTTTCTCATAGAAATCGAAGACCCAGTCAGCGTAAACCTTCATCAACTCCAGTACTTCCTTGCCTTCCTCGATGAGTTCTCTTCTTCGTTCTTCCTTCAAGGCAAGGGTCTGTCCACCGGGGACAGAGGTTACAACTTGTACTATTCTTCCACCTGTTGCTTCAACCACCTTGTTTCCATATGCATGAATTTTGAGAGCAGCTTTACCTATCTCGGGGTATTTCCCCATTAATGCGATAAAGTTTCGCGACTCAGCAGGTAATCCAATCATGTCTGGTATAGCAAGGAATGCGCTGTGAAGGCTGTGGCTGGTTACATAGCCTCCTGCGTTCATCAAGCGTCTTAGTTTTACAGCTGTTTCAGGTGGAGTTACCTCCCAAGCATTCTCTATTGCCTTAACAGCTACTATGTGGTGGCTCACGTAACATATGCCGCAGATTCTCTGTGTGAGTCTGGCGGCTTCTTCTGCTCGTTTTCCTGTTAGGAGGTATTCGAAGAATCTTGGGGCTACTGTGATCTGGAATTTGAGGTCTTTTAGTTCGTTGTCTTGGACTTCTACCTTGATTTTTCCCATTCCCTCGATTCTTGTTAGTGGGTCTATCTCTACTTTGGTCATTTGTTTTTCCTCCTCGCTATCTCGCTGAGAACAGATTCGGCGTATGTGAATCTGTAAAGTTGTCCTACGTATGTCTCGACAGTAAACTCATCCTTCAGCTTGGTCAATAGTCCAGTCATGGCGTCTATCATCGCCATACCCTGATCAGAAACATCCAAGCAGGCTCCCCTGCATCCCTCACAAGTATTACCAGATTGGGGGCATGGTGCTCCACAGCCGCCCATCGTCGCTGGTCCCATGCAGAAGAATCCCTGCTCTAGTAGGCATCTATTTGGGTCGGGTATCTCTTCATGTATTCTCTTGAGTTCTGGCTCGAATTCCCCGATTCTTTCTCTGGGGCAATCATCGCATACCTGTGTGGAGTTATATTTTGGTACCTCGCCACTTAGGAGAGTTGTAAGAGTGTATGCGATGTCGGTTACTTCTGGTGGGCATCCGGGTATGAAGAAATCTACTTTAACAAAATCCTTGAGTGGGCGCTGCTCATCCAGTGAAACCAAGTGGGTAGGAATAGTTCCTTTATCGGTTCCTCTCCAGTTGTTATAGATGGTGTTCATGAGTTCTGGACCCTTCTCGAGGTTAGCTAGCCCAGGGATACCCCCGAATGCTGCGCATGCCCCAAGCGCGATTACTACTCCGGATTTTTCGCGGATGTCTTTGATGATTTCCTCTTCGTGAGTATTCCTTATCCCGCCTTCAACGATTGCCACATCGATATTATCCGGAATATCCTTGACGTCGAGAAGCGTGGGTGCATAAATGGGCTCATTAGCCACTAGTATATCTACCAGTGTTTCATGGAGACCTAGCGCTGCTATTTGACAGCCGCTATCCCCTGCAAGCCCAACTAATAATATTCTAGCCATTCTATCTCCTACCATATCTTAGACTAAACCCAATTGCCACCTAGTCTATGGAAACATCTGTTTTATATTTTCATGGACAATTCTGAGCAAGTTAGGAATCTATTACACATCGAAATGTAATAATATATGATTTTCGACGACTCAGATAAGCAATGTTGAAAATGTAATGAGAATAAATACTGGATACTTGGTTAGCTGGATATAAAATCGATTGCTGCTTGGACATCGCCTCTGATCTGCACCCGTATTGGCCCCATGGGGTCCTCGTTGGTTAGATTCAATGAGACATGCCCAGCATAGGCGGCCTGACGATTCAAACCAAAGCTAAGATAATCCTCTTTTGCCCAGCGAGAAAGAGTGTTATTTATTGTTACCTTGATTCTATCTTGGGCGATCCTGCCTCTAAGCTCTTTTAGATGAGATATTTCCGTTAGTTTCCCAGAGATAATGTTGTTTTCTTTGTCATGGTTTAGCTGTATACCGCCGAATAGGTTAGTAATAGCCTGAATAACCCTCTCAGGGTCTTCTGTTTGCTGCAACTCTGCTTTTACACGGATCGAGGTCATAGGGTTTTTATCTTCCTGATCAATTTATCGAGTTCTCTCTCAAGGTTTTCTATTCCATCATCATTGAGGATAATATAGTCGCTGAGAGCCATAGCGTTCCCCATACCGAAGCCAAGCTCCCGTAGGTCTCTTTCCCTGAATACCTGACGGTTATTAGGGTCATCGCTTCTTCCCCTACCTTTCAGTCTTTGATAGCGAGACTCTGGGGGTGCGTGAACGGCTACAAGGAATGTGTTAAAGGCTTCTTGAAATGCATAGACCTCGTTTAGGCTTCTTACCCCGTCGAGTGCCACCTTGTTGTTCGGTTCTCCTATTATGAGGGGTATGCATTTTCTCGCTACTGCTGCGTCTCCCCCTGTTTTTCTTATCTGTTCCGCCATCTTGCCTAGGTTCCCTGGGGTGGGGGGTTGATTTCGCATTCTCACCTCGTGGCGGATTACATCCCCCATGGTGAATACTGCGTATCCTTTTTCTCTAAGCATACTGGACAGCGTGGTCTTTCCTGAGCCAGCCATCCCGGTTATCAATAAAAGTAATCTCTGTGAACTCATTTTATTCTCTCCAATCCTTCGAATCTTGTTTTGATGTAAACAGGGTTCACACCCTCATCTACTGCGGCTTTGGCTAACCTGATGAGAAGCTCTTTGGGGGGTGAATCTTGTTTTTTTAGCTCTGGGTTTAGTACGTCTCCTTGGTTATCAAACTGTTGCAGGTAATAGACATCGATCTTGCCCTTGATTTCTTGTGCAATCTCTCTGATGTAGCCTTCTTGGTCTGATACGCCTGGTGCTATTGTTGTCCGAGCCTCTATGGGTATCCCAAGCTCATTACAGAGGCTTATCACGTGCTTAATTGAGGCAACGTATTTCTCAGCCATCTCTGGGACCCCAGATAGTTTGCCAAATGCCTCCGGGTTGAGGGGGCTTTTTACATCCAAGGCAACTCGATCAAATAGACCAGTCTTGAGTACTTTATCAGCAGCCTTCATTAAGGTTCCATTAGTATCCAGCATGAGCTTCAGATCATATTGTTTGACTAGTTTCGCTGCCTCGATAACCTGCTTGGATTGAAGTAGGGGTTCTCCGCCGGTGAATACTACGGCGTCGAGGCTGGGAACCGGGTACATTCCCTGTTTTAGACGATCATCTAGATAATGTAGGTTTACTTCTGTTCCTGAGTCCAATGGTATTAGGAGTGAGTTATGGCAGTAGGGGCACCTTATATTGCATCCAGCCCAGAAAACCACCATGGATACATTACTATACCAATCCACTGTGCTCATATCGGTGACCCCACCGATCCTTATTCTTGTCTCTAGGCTAGCCAAATGTTTTCACATTGATCATGGTGCTTCAAGAATTTAAGTCTGGACTAGGCGAAGGAACCCAGAATATAGACTCCTAGGAATATGATGAGGCTGCCAATTATCCGTACTCTGCCATATTTTTCCCCCAAGAAGATTACGCCCATGAGGGCGCCCAGTACGACGCTTATCTGGCGGAGCGCCAATATGTAGCTTACCTGTGCTAGGCTCATGGCGTAGAGGACCAACATGTATCCGCCTTTCATGAGGACTCCGCTCACTGTGATCTTAAATAGCCCATTTTTTACTTCTTCATGGATCAGGTTGATGCCCTTGCGGTATACTATGGTTATTGTGAGCATCCCTGTTACGAAGAATCCCAGCCAGAAAGAGTAGAGGAGTGGATCTACTTTTGTTACTCCCAGCTTGTCTGATATGGAGTAGATAGTAGTCCCGAGGGCTGCAAGTAACGCGTATCTACTGCTACCGGTCTTCAGGTATCTCAGTGGACCAGCTAGATCCTGTCGCGTAAGCCCCTTCAGATGTAGAATATAGACTCCAATGAATATCACCAAGATCCCCAAGACCCCGAAAGCAGTGATCTTCTCTCCTAGTAATAGGAAAGCAGCCAATGTAACGAAGACTGGGCTAGAACGGGCAACGGGATAGACTAGGCTCAGGTCACCATCCTCATAGGCTTTTCCCAGTCCAAGGAAGTATAGGGTCTCAGCTATTCCGCTTACTAAGAGATATGGTAGGACGCTTGGTGGGAAGTATATCTCGGGGATTATCAGGTAGAAGACTGGTATGAATAGGATGAGACTGGTTATGTTTAGCAGTAACATGTTGGATTCCTTGTCTTGCCCTGATTTGGCTAGATAGTTCCATAACCCATGGCTTACCGCGGAGACCAATACTAGTATTAGGGGTAGCGGTTCCATGGACTTGATGCGCGGTTCTCTGATTTAGGGATTAGCCTTGCATCTGTATTATATTGGCGTCAATGTATTCTCATTGTATGGTAAGATGTTTCGTAGCCATAGAATGCAATAACCCGGAGGTATTAACGGGGATAAAACGGGTGCAGGAAGCCCTAGCATCAACAAGGGCAAACCTGAAGCCAGTTGAGACAGAGAACATCCACCTTACGTTGAAGTTTCTCGGCGAGATTCCTCAGCACAAAGTAGACGAGGTTGTTGAATTGGTAAAGGACATCTCCTTCGAACCATTCAATTTCAAGGTCGAAGAGGTTGGTGTATTTCCCAATAATAGGCGCCCAGCAACTATCTGGGCTGGTCTCAGTGAGGGGGTTACAGAGGTAACCAAGGTCTTTGAGGAGTTAGATGCAAAGCTCAGTAAGCTTGGATTTGAGAGGGAGAGGAGAAAGTTCCATCCCCATCTTACTATTGGTAGGGTTCGTAGCGGGAGGAACAAGGATCAGCTTGTTGAGGAATTGATGAGGCTGGAGAGGGAGGAATTTGGCGTGATTAGCGTGGATAGGGTGGTTTTGAAGAAGAGTTTCCTGACTCCTAGTGGTCCAATTTATACTACTTTGGCTGAGAGCCGTCATAGTTAGATATTTGAATGTAGACGTGTATGGAGACGCCGGTGAAGCCATGACAGACTGGGATACACTAAAGAAGGAGGTCCTTGAGGGGCTTAAGCCTACTATGGATGAGGAAACCCAGTTGATGGTCTTCGCCGATGAGACAGTAAAAAAGGTCAATAAAGTTCTCATGAATTCAGGGATAGAGGGTGTAGCTGAGCTTCATGGTAGTATAGCCCATGGGACGTGGATCAGTGGACAACAGGATCTGGATATCTTCATTGTGCTCGATAGATACGATAATCGTGGGCAGCTTCAAGACGCCCTAGATTCAGTAAGAAATAGCATTGACTGGGTTTTCACTGAGGCTTACGCTGAGCACCCCTATTTGAAGACGAGGCACAACGGGTATAGCGTAGATATCGTGCCATGTTTCAGGGTCAATAATGGGGAGAAGATCATTAGCTCAACAGACAGGACCCCATTGCATACGAGGTGGCTTATGGACCGGATTAAGGGGTTTGAGGATGAGGTTCGGCTTCTTAAGCAGTTCCTTGGTAATCTGGATCTCTATGGGGCTGAGATCAAGATCGGTGGCTTCAGTGGGTATCTTTGTGAGATTCTCATTGTGTATTATGGTGGTTTCTGGAAGCTGATTAACGCGGCGAAAAAGTGGGGAGCAAAGGAGGTCTTAAGCTTCTCAGAAGAAGAAACAAGGAAGTTCAATGATCCACTGGTATTCATAGACCCAGTAGATAGCAGGAGGAATGTAGCTTCCGCCCTGAGAGAGGACTCATATGGGCTCTTCATAGCGGCTGCTCGTGGTTTCGTCAATAACCCGGGTATGGTCTTCTTTATGCGGGAGAGCCTTGATGTCTCCCCGGAGACCATGGTAGAGGAGTTACGCGGTCGTCCCACGGACATACTGTTTCTGGTTATCGAGGAGAACAAAGCTGATATGCCTGATGTTCTATGGGGCCAGATACACAAATCGAGACAAGCCCTTGAACGGCAAATAGATGAGCATGGCTTCAAGGTGCTAAGGAGCACAGCTTGGAGCAATGAGGAAACTAGGCATATTTTCGTCTTCGAGTTGGACTCGGGTACTATTCCGGAGGCAGTGAAGCATAGCGGACCCCCTGCGCATCTGGAGAATAATGTGAGGCAGTTCATAGAGGCTTACAGGGACAATCCAAGGACTATTACTGGTCCTGACTTGTTCAAGGATCGATGGTATGTGCTCCTGAGGAGGGAACATGTTGAGATCAAAGCGTTTATGGGGGTTCTTTTGGCTGATGGAGGTAGAGATATCGGTGTCAGTAAGAAGCTCAGTGTGCGTTTACTCCAGCATCACAGGGTCTTATTGAATGAGGAGATCGAGGATTATCTTTTTGATGGCTTTGAGGATTATCTCTATGATTGGCTGAAGGGAAGGCCGATATGGATTGAGTGAGTTCAAGCCCATAGATGAGGCTCTAGGGCACAAGATAGGTGAGTTTCTATGCTGGCCCCAGTTTGATGAAGAGGAAGAGGCAGAGCAAAGAATAGAACAACTGAAGAGTCTTAGAGTTGAAGCGGTGGCTACTGGTGGGCCCCATGTTATTCTCGGTACGCCTATTCTGGGGAAGGGTCATGCTGGAGTGGTGGTTAGGGCCCTCTTTGAGGGCAGGGAGGTGGCTTTGAAGGCTCGTCGTACCGATGCCAGTAGAAGGAGTATGAAACGTGAGGCGGGTTTTATCTCTCATGCCAATAAATGGGGCGTGGGTCCAAGGCTGTATGGGTTCAGTGAGGATTTCATTGTGATGGAGCTTCTGGTGGGTCCGTATTTCGGTGAGTGGGTCAGGGGTCATCTAGGGGATAAGGCTGCGGTGGTGAGAAAGGTTAGGGCTATTCTGGATATCGCTTGGCGACTGGACCAGTCAGGACTGGATCATGGTGAGTTGACCAAAATCAGACGACATTACATCGTGACAGGGGATGGTCCAAGGGTCATTGATTTTGAGTCGGCAAGTTTTGATAGACCGCCAAGTAATTTGACTAGTACGGTTCAGAGTCTTTTTATGAGTCACCGGTTTGGTCAGGTTCTTGGACGGGTTTACCCGATGCCTGATAGAGATGAGTTGATTGGTGTTTTGAAGCGGTATAAGCCTGAGCAGACGGAGGAGAATTACCTGGCTGTGCTCGCGGCGTGTAATCTGTAGTTATTTGTCGGGTTTTGTGCACTGTTTTGCCGGTTACCAGATCGCTTTTTTGCACGTATTGTGATCGGTTCTGGGCGTTTCTGGTGCTGGTTTTTGGCTGTGGAGCTTGTTTTGGGGTTTTTCTGGGGTACCCCCCCTCCCCCCTCTTTTTTGGGGAAGATTTAAAGTGTGGGGGGTGATTCTATGGTTCTGCACTGGGACCGTGGTCTAGCTTGGTATGATCCGCGCTTGGGGTGTGCGAGATCGCGAGTTCAATTCTCGCCGGTCCCACCATTTCTATCCACCCACCAATAAACTGTATCATTGCTCACACAAAGAAAGATTTCACCTATTCTTCCTATGATTGTCTTAGCTCAGAAGGCGAAATACGAGCCCACAATGAGACCGCGATAAAAACAAGCACAAGAGTAAATACGATTACTCCGCTGGTCGCCACATCGAGAATCGCGGAAGTGAAAATACCCAAGGCAACGCTTGCCACACCAAACAAAACACTCATTATGGCAGTCACTTTAAAGCCAGTGTTTAATTGTAATGCGGTTAATCCAGGTAATACCAATAAAGCTGTGACTAGTATCATACCAACGACCTTAATGCTGAGAACAATGGTAATCGCTACGAGTATATTGAAGACATTGCTCAATAATCCAACGGGGATACCCATTAGTCTACTAGCCTGAGCATCAAAGGTGATACTCAATAACTCCTTGTAGAATATAACCACAAGCACAAGACTCACTACACCTAGCAGGGCTACAAGAATCATATCAGTTCTGCTGATAGTGAGAATACTGCCAAACAAGTAACTGAATAACTCGACGTTGAAACCTCCGGCTAGACTTATTATAATTAATCCGGTGCTAAATCCAACGGCTAATATTACTGCGGTTGCCGAATCAGACTCAGCCAAACCTTCCTTTTTCATATATGATATTCCAAGAACAGCTATCACAGAGACTATCAACGCCGTGTATAGAGGATTCACATTCAGGAATAACCCAATGGCGATACCTCCAAAGCTAACATGAGCCACGCCATCACCAATCATAGACTCCCTGCGAAGTATCACGAAAAGCCCAATCAATGAACAGGTTAAGGCACTGATGCTTCCGCCTATGAGAGCGTTTTGAAAGAATCTGTACCCAAGCAGGTTGAATAGGTAATCAAACATCCTCGAATATCCCCTCGCATATATACTCATGAAACACGAAGTTGAAATGTGGACCATAGGCTTTCTGCAGTACATCATTGGGGTCGGTATCAGGCGTTATTGGGCTCGTGTAGACGTTCTTGTTGATGCACATTACCTGATTCATTCTACAGAAGACTGCTGCCAAGTCGTGACTCACAATCAATATGGTTGTGCCCTGTTTGGCGTTAAGGTTCGCTAGTATCATGTAGAAGCGTTCTTGTGCCTCTGGGTCGATGCCTGAGGCGGGCTCATCTAATATCAACACCTTGGGGTTACGGACAATCGCCTTTGCTACGAAGACACGTTGTTTTTGTCCACCTGAAAGCTGTCCTATTCGCTTGTTTGATAGCTTGCTTATCCCCATGAATCGCAGTGCTTCATCAACCCGTTCCCAGTCCATGTGTTTAAGCGGTCTCCCAAGGTTGTTCCTGTTGATTCTCCCCAGTCCGACTAGCTCCCGGACCGTAAGGGGAAATTTCTCATCAAAGTTAATACTATACTGGGATACGAAGGCGAGTTTACTCCACTCAGTGAAATCCTCCAAGGGCTGCCCCATGAGCTTGATCTCCCCTGATTTTGCGGGAAGTATACCAAGTAGAGCCTGCATCAATGTGGTTTTACCACCGCCGTTAGGTCCAACTACGCCCATGTACATACCGGGTTCGATGTTGAAGGTGGCGTCCTCAATAACTGTTCTACCGTTTCGGGCTACTGTGAGATTTTTAACCTCAATGATTGGGTCCAATTTACTCGATCAGCCCTTTCTTTAAGTTTTCTAGGTTTGACTCAAGTTGACCAATATAATCCAAGTCATCCAGTGGACCAAGCATCAAGTAAAGCTTCAGTATTTCCACTTGTTCACCTGTCCGGGGTGATAACTCTGACTGCAAGGTCTCAGCATACTCAGTGCTGTAGACCGGGTCAACATAGATGACATAGCTGTTTTCCTCCTCCATAGCATCTACTATCTCTGTGAGCTTTGCTGTGCTGGGTTGTTCATCTGCACTTAAACCGATGACACCATGTTGTTCAAGATCGTATCTGTGTGCGATGTACCCGTATGCGCTGTGAGTAGTGAAGAAGGTCATACCAGTTGCTGATGTTAGCTCTGACTGGTATTGTTGATCAAGGCTAGTCAGGCTTTGCTCCAGTTGCTCCCAGTTAGCCGTATAATAATCAGCATGGTCTGAGTCTGCTTCAATAATTGCCTCGTAGATGTTTTCCGCGATCAAGTACCCCGTGTATGGGCTTACCCAGAGATGGGGATCACCTTCCTCGTGTTCGTGCTCCCCTTCTACATCTTCCTCATGCTCCTCCTCTTCATGCTCGTGTTCATCCTCAACAAGAAGCTCTATTCCTGTGCTTGCTTCCAGGATCACTTTTCCATCTGTATTAATGGACTCAAGTATATCATCCTCTACCCAGTGGTCCAGCCCGGCTCCAAGGTAGATGATGAGGTCCGATTCCTCGGTCTCAGCGATATCACTTATAGAAGGCTGCCAACTATGAACCTCGCTGTTGTATGGTATCAATGTGGAGACATGCACGTGTTCTCCGCCTATTGTCTCGGCAAAATAACCTAAGGGATAGAATGATACTGTAATCTGTAGGCTTTGGTCGTCTTCTGCTGTTGGCTGAAGTCTTGGATACATTAATAGGACCCCTCCAATTAGCACGACGGCTATTATAGCTATAATTATAGTGCGATTATTGCTCAATTTTTTTCTCCAAGTCTGCAAAGGAAATTGGGTTTAATAAAGCTTGACCGTTTTTTATTAAACCACGTAATGGGTTTAGCATGTGATTTTGATTTGATAGCCCACAGTTTTTGAGGAAAAGTATGAGGTGGTATGGAGACTGAATTTTCATTTATTATAATCGTTTTCATTATAGAAGAGATCAAGAGCTCAATTCTCGCCGGTCCCACAATTTCATTTGTAGAGGATTGAAACCATTGATGTTTAGAACTGATCAATATTGTTTGAGACCAGATATACCCTTGACGCGACGCGTTTTTACTTGACCAGAAATGAAAACAACAAAAACCAAACTGGCCAAAAGTCACACCAACCATATGAGTAAAGCAGGGGTATCTATCATCCTGCTCTACACGGTATTTACAGCCATATCCCTGAGCCACCTCCCTAACTCATTCAGCCCCTTATTCAATTTCCTTAGTCAACTAGGAAACTCAAACCTAAACCCAGACGGAGCCATCTTCTACAACCTAGCAGTCATCCTCGCAGGACTAGCAGCAATACCCTTCTATATCAGCTTAATCAAATGGTGCAACTACAAAACAGGAAAAAAAATACCTAAAACAGTATTAGCAGTTGGACTCCTCAACGCCTTATCAGTAATGATGGTAGGTATCTACACGGAAAGTGTAAATTTCAACCTACACGTGTTATGGAGCATCGTTATCTTCTCTACATTTGTCCCAATTCTGATAATTGTAAACAAGTTACTCCTGAACCATTGAGCAATTCAAAGCTATCAGTTACTATGGCTTTATTATTGCACTGTTTGACATCATCCTTCTAATGGCAGTCTTCAATATGCTCATGGGTAATGGAGTCGGAATTGGTGCAATAATGGAATGGGTAGCTATTTTTTCCTACCTTGGCTGGATAGGAATGCTATCATACAAAGCAAGATAGAACCATATCCTCCCCTTTTTTCAACCAAGAAAGACCCCGGTTGCTCCAGCTTATAACCCTTGTTTATTGATTCATGAAGTTGTTCCAAGGGACAGAGTTGAACATTAAATCATCTGATCAAAGGGATTGAGGATAAAATCATAGGTTAACAAGAGTTATTGTGAGTCTACCTGTTTCATCCCCAGCTGCTGGGCTATCTTCAGGTAGCTCCCCTCCAATGGATACTCGGGTTGCATACTTAACCCAAAAGGTATCTTCCTTCCAGTTTTCTCCATATATCGTAAACCTTCCAGCATCCTTTCCATCTGGCAAGCAGGTATACTGAAGATCATCTTGTCATCCTCAGCCATGGCCCTCCATCTGTCCCCACCGCATGGAGTGCTGAGCCAGCACTTTTTCTTTTTCATGGGATACACGATACTGTATACGCAGGCGCTGTGACCGCCTATCTTGGACTCAACGTCGAGACCGTCCCTGTATGCGTGGGCTAGCAGCATCAGGGTCATCTGAGCCGGATTCACGTAGACAAGCACCACATCAGGATCAAACCCCGCCCTATCCAGAGGAGCCGACAACACCCCTACATATTCACCGACTGGCAGCCTTGGGAACTCTTTCTGAGCCCACGCCTTCCCCGCCTCAATATCCACCACATCAGAGGGATACCTGTTATTACCTTCGAGGAAATATTCCGGTGCCTCCTCCAACCCGAACCCCATGACGGGTTCAGGGCACCACATATCCTCCTTGAGCTGGGCTACCTTCATCCCACGCCTCCTGCTGTAGCTGAATGCCTGACAGGTGCTCAGGCTATAACCTAGGTCTCTCTTTGGTCTGACCGCGTCCTCCGGTATCTCCTCTACACTCTTGATGAGCTTGACAGCCAGGGGATAGCTGTTAATCCGTAACTGTTTCTCTATCTGCTCCGATAAATCGACGTTAATACTCGACATGGACAAGAATATACTGAGAATTATATAAGCACAAATCGCGGCAATGAAAATCAATTGCTTGGTAAATATTGTTTTATTTTCAGACACCTCGTTTTTCCTATGACCAACTCCGTTAACATCTATCAAAACCGGGTTAGGATTGGAGACCCCCACACCAACAGCGATACCTCAACTAGGGTAAGTATGCTATTCAGCATCTATGACGCGTTAGTAAAGAGAGACGGTATTGGCACGTTTAAGCCGGGTCTGGCTGAGAGCTGGAGTGTGTCCCGGGATGCAAAGAAATGGGTTTTCAACCTCAGAAAAAATGTGATCTTTCACAATGGAGAGAGACTCATCGCAGAGGATGTTGTTGCCACCTTCAATCGTTTCCGAGACCCATCCATGGAAGGAGAGGCTGGAACCAAGGGTGTCTATCCCAGTTATTTCACTAAAACCGTTGCCTCTGCGCTTGATTCTCATACATTCAAATTGGAGTTGGAGGCTCCCATGTCTGACCTCTTGGATGTGCTCATAGAGATGCCCATTGCACCTAGAAAGCATCTTGAATCAATAGAGGAGGACTTGACCGGCACTGGTCCATATATTTTAGAGGAAAGAAGCGAGAAACACCTCGTAATATCGTCAAACAAGGATTACTGGGGAGGAGAGGCACCCTACAAGACAGTGAACTGGTATAAGGAGGATGACCCCGTGAAGAGGCTTGAAGCCCTAAACCAAGGTGAGGCCGATCTCATCCCCGCCCTTAATGTCAAACTCCATGACCAAGTTGCACCCGGCGCAAGCATCGTTGAGAAAGAGAGCAATGTCTGCATGATCTACTTCTTCAACGCCCAGAAAGGACCATGCATAGATAAACGGGTCAGGCAAGCACTCAACTATGGCATAGATAAGAATAAACTAATAGACGAGGTACTGGATGGCGCCGCATATCCTCTGGAAAGCGTCTTCTCCCCGTTGAGCCTTGGATATGACCCGGATATCCCCGGATACCCATTTGACCCAGAAAAAGCAATGAGACTATTAGAAAAAGCCGGATACGGTAATGGACTGAGGATTGTTTTGAACAAGCCTTTTGGTGATGGCTGGGGCACAAGGATGCTTTCAGAGAACCTGCGGCAGCAATACGAGTCGATTGGTGTTGATCTTGTGATCAATTCCTATCCCGATGATACCCCCGGGGGATACAGCGATTTTGTAAAGTCCAAAGAGATAGATGATATGGCTTGGTTTGACTCCAGCCCACTCAGCACCTACAGGGTATGCAGGGAGAAACTCCACTCCAGATACAAGGGAGCATGGTGGGAAGGATACTCCAATAAAACTGTGGACAGCCTCATAGATGAATCAGAAAAAACACAGGACCGGGCTAAGAAGGAGGAGTTATTCAAGGGGGTATACAAGGCGGCTTGGGAGGACCCCCCGTGGCTTTACCTGTATAGACCGAGAATGTTTTGGGGAGTCAGTGAGAAACTTGGAAAATGGAGACCAGCAATAGACGGACTCACATTCCCATTTAATTTCCCCTAAAGATGAGCTTGGATGGGAGTAAAGGTTTGAATAAAACATGAACCTACAGCCAAATGAGTGAAAATATAAATTAATGAACTCGGTAGAAAAGAAAACCAAAATAGTCTTAGAATATTATATTACGAAACTCACTCAAATTGGGGTGAGGATAAAATCAGTGATTATGTTCCTTTTGTATAGTCAACCTTTATGCCTTTACCCTCAGCACATCTCTCCAATTCCTCAGCGAGATACTGAAACCAAAACATCTCCCTCTCAGAAATCTCATCCTGTAAACGCCTAACCTCGAAAACTGGCTTAAACTTATACCACAACTTTACAATACTCGGATAGCAGGTCTCAAACAAAAAATCTAGGTCAACAATACCACTTTTCAGCAAGTACCCATAGTCATCAAACTGAGTCAAATATGAAAACCATTCAGCGAATACCTCTGGATTATCCTCAAACCCGTAGTTCCTATTGAAGTCATCATAATCTCTCCAACTCATCTTCATTGCATTCACATATCTGAGAATACCCCTACCTCGTGCTCTTTCACGTTGAATACTGAGGATCATTTGCATGTGTTGTGCTTTGGTGTTGTTGCGTAGTACTGTTGTATAATAGAGAATAGATGCGGATATACTCAAACCAGTTAACACTAAGGCAACTATTTCTAGTGAGACCATGAATACAATTATAGATATGTGAGAATAAAATCATCGATTATTTATCTACTGTAGACAGTAAAATATTTAATAGGTTATCCTATAAAGTTGATTAGGTTCTTCTGTTTATAGTCAATAACAGTAAACAGATGAATCCGGCTCCGACAATGGAAGCAAAAACAAAGGTGTAAACATGTTAGTAATTCAACACATAGACTGGTTTGGAACAGTGGATGAGCTTGCCGAAATGGACGAAGCGATCAAAAAGGCATGCGGAGAACTAGAAGGGATTGAATACAAGGGTAGATGGTCGTCTCATCAAGCAAGATACCATTTCTGCTACCTATTCAAAACCGAGGTATACATGAAAGTCATGGATGCATGGGGAAAAGCAGGCTTCGAAAGAGATTACTCAAAATTAACCCACAGCATCATGGAAATCCTTGGCGGTCCCCAACACACATAGATCAACACTCAGCCATTTCACATCTCCCTTTTTTACCGAAAACTTATTCATTTTTAGTCTCTTAGCTTAACGTCTACAGTGAAATCATCTTTCATAAGGGAGGGTAACAGGTGGGATAGGAATTGTTCCGCTGTGGCTTGATGCTTGTTTCCCTTGGTACTGATTAATACCCATTTTTTACCTTCTTTATACCAAGTGTTCACCAATTTATTCTTGTGATAAATGTGGACAATACACTCATCATTCCTCATGCTATACCCCTACATCATAGGATAGCTCAACAAAGGATATAGTTTGTCAAGCTAGGGAATAGGATGTTTATTTCCAATTGTCGCATAATGAGTTGTATCATTCAGACGCTCGATCCTCCTCTCACGATTCTCAGTAGAATCAAGCACAGTAACAGAAGTATTAGCGACACCAAAACCAACCCTGTAATAATCAGGCAAAGGAGAACCAATCCACCACCTAATAATATTCTGAATCGTACCCCCATGACTCACAATAATCACACGTTCCTCGCGTTCAACCAGC
>Ga0272441_10005005_pt1 | contig 23443 bp, 19 predicted proteins | sample SSMProp6N_FD_193582 | JGI IMG/M metagenome (GOLD analysis project Ga0272441, IMG submission 193582) | Marine sediment archaeal communities from Little Sippewissett salt marsh, Falmouth, MA, United States - SSM-Prop-6N | ecosystem: Environmental > Aquatic > Marine > Wetlands > Sediment ...
CACCATGGCGTACACTGCAAATTGCCGAAAAGCCAGGTGATTTAATCACCTCATATTTGATTCTGAACCTGAATGATGAAAATGTTCTTTCGGATGTCTCATGGATAGAGCCTTATAAATATCTTGGTATTTGGTGGGGAATGCATATTGGTAAATTCACTTTCTGGGAAAGTCCCAAACAAGGTGCGACCACCAAAAATGCATTTGAATATATTGATTATTGCGACGAACTTGGCATCGATCATTTGCTGATCGAAGGATGGAACAAAGGATGGACGCCTGCATGGTACGAAAACGCCATGCACATGTTCAGCTTTACTGAAGAAGCTGACAGTTTTGATCTTAAAGCCGTTACTGAGTACGCAAAGCAGAAAGCCGTTAAAATTATCGGCTATCATGAAACCGGTTCAAATATCATGAATTATCGTAAGCAAATGGATGCAGGCATGTCGCTCTATCAGTCGGTCGGGATTCATGATATAAAAATCGGACAGGTCGGTTCACGCCTGAACATGAAAGAATGGCATCACGGACAGTTCGGCGTCAGTTATTATCGTGAGGTTTTGAAAAAAGCGGCTGAATATAAGTTGACTGTTAATTTCCATGAGCCGATTAAGGATACGGGTGAGCGGCGGACTTATCCGAATATGATGTCGCGCGAAGGCGCCAGGGGACAGGAATATAATGCCTGGACAAGCAATGCGGACAAAGTGACTGTTTCTCAGAAAGCAGTCTCGGCGGGAGATACCATGCAATTGAAACTCGCCCCGGGAGGAGGGACTGCTATTCGATTTGAAATACAATAAATGAAAAAGGTAATGCTTATTGAATAAAATAAAAGATAATGATGTGAGCTGCGTGATCCGTAGGTTATTATTTGGAAACCAGCAGGCGGTGCATCGGGTGTTGTAAGTGAATGCCATGACCAATTAAAATCGTATATGGTACTTGCTACATGACAAGCAGAATGATTTTTTTTTAACCCCCCGATGATCATCAGTATTCAATTTTTTATATAAATTATTTCTTGATTTTAATATTCTATCATCCTATATTGACCTATAAGATAGGTCATATAACCTACATTTGAGGTCAGTAAAATGTTAGAGCCATTATTTGGATCAATAAACAGAGAACGTGTATTGTTATTTCTCTATTCAAGAGATGAAGGATATGCGCGTGAAATCGCCCGGTTTTATAAGACAGATCTCAGTCAGATTCAGAAACAATTAGAAAGATTAGAGATTGGCAATATCATTTACAGCAAGATTATAGGGAAAACAAGAGTCTATTCCTTAAATCCCCGCTATCCGTTTTTAATTGAGCTGCAATCGCTTCTTGAAAAAGTCTTGACTTTTTATCCTTTGGATGAACTCGAAAAACTCACACATTCTCGAAAAAGACCGAGAAGAAAAGGCAAGCCTTTATGAAGGATATAAAGGAAATGTCTTTGGGTGAGTTGGCTGCTTATGTTTGCACGCACTTACATGAAAATGATATTCATTGCGTCCTGACAGGCGGCGCATGCGTATCCATTTACACTGAAAATCGATATGAATCATTCGATCTGGACTTTATTGAAAACATGGCTTCGAAACGAAAAGATATTATGAATGCATTATCTCAAATTGGTTTTTATGAAGAAAATAGATACTTTAAACATAAAGACTCAAAATATTTTATTGAGTTTCCAAAAGGACCGCTTGCGGTAGGTCAAGAACCCGTCAGAGAACCCAATGTTATAAAATTTAATACGGGTCAACTGATACTTCTTTCACCGACAGATAGTGTCAAAGACAGGCTGGCAGCATATTATCATTGGGATGATAAACAATGTCTTGATCAGGCAATTATGTTAGCAGAAAATCATACAATTGATATTGATGAAATTCAAAGATGGTCTGAACAAGAAGGCAAGTTAAGTGAGTTCAATTTTATCAAAGAAAAGTTATTGCATAAAAAGTAATTATTTATCATCCTCCGGATGTTCTGAGCGAGTAACCTAATCCAATAGAAACCGTGTATCACGCGTTCCAAACAAGTTAATATTGGAATACGACACAAAGCAGGGGGCAGGCGGGCTTCATCAGAAATAACTCTGCATGACAGGAGAGAGCAACTTGAGGGCTCAATTGGAGATACAAAATGGATGATTTAATCATCAGTGCTCAAAATGTTTATTTGCGGCCGCTATCACATAAGGATTCAGAAAAACTTTTTTCCTATCGATCGAATCCAGAAGTCTCCAGGTATCAGTCATGGAAACCCGTAAAGTTAAGTGAAACAACGAATTTTATAAAAAAAGCCAGTTTCAAGAAAAAATTGATAAATAATCAATGGAATCAATTTGCAGTTTGCCTTCATAAAACTGATGAAATGGTTGGAGATATCGGGCTTCGGCTCATGGATCATGAAGCAGAAATCGGATTTACAATAGATCCTAAGTATCAAAGAAAGGGACTGGCAATGGAATCTGTAACCAGTCTCATTAAGTATTTATTCCAAAATCACATTGTCAGCAGGATTCATGCATATACAGATCCTGATAATATCGCTTCTATTAATCTGTTAAAGAAGATCGGATTTATTCGGGGTCCTTCTAAAATCAGCGAGTACAAAGAAAATAATGATTTATGTTTCATTCTAAATCTAAATAAGAATCTATCAGAATGATGGTATCATGTTTCTGGTACACTGGAGTGAGTCATATCAACAAAGAGGAACCGTACGGCCCTGTGAGATTAGTAAATTCATTTGTAGGGGCGAAAAATTTTTCGCCTCTCCCGGATGCTGCCAGAAAGAAGGCGGCAGGCATATTCGGGACATGCTGTTGGGTCCTGTTTTGACACTGGGCAGGGCTGTCCCGGCTATTCAGGTCATCAATTCATGTAGGGATGATGAAATCCAGGACGATCAGAAAATTTATTTATGTCCATTTTAATGCGCAATAAAAAAATGAAGGGAGACGATTATGGTTGGAAAAAGCAGAACAGCGGTTGTTATCACGGCGATTGCTGCGTTCATTTTGTTCGCTGCAGTTTCTTCTGGACAGGAAGAAGTGCCTAAGGTGAAAGAACAGGGAGGTATGGGGTACTCACTATTCGGAAACAGCAGCATCGACATTGAGAATCTGAACGCAAAACTCGAAAGCAATGGATACACCAAACTTTCCGATAGTTATTTCTGCGTGGGGGGCGGCGGACACAGTATTATAAATAACCGATGGATCATTGGCGGGGAAGCCTGTTCCCTGCTGGGGGATGATGCGACGGGTACCAAATATAAGGCCTCAACCTACATGTACCAGGGATTTGCCAATTTAGGATACATCGTCTTTGCTAAAAAAGGATTAAGCGTTTATCCGCTCATCGGGTTAGGCGGTGGATCGATGAAACTTACTTTTTCTGAAAAAACAGCCTCCTATTCATTCGATGATGTTCTGAAAGATCCCAAGCGAGGCGCTACCCTTACCTCGGGCGGATTTTTGATTAATCTGGCCCTGGGCATGGATTATTATTTAAAAATGGGGGAAAACGAGGAAGGTCACGGCGGATTTCTTTTGGGAGTCCGTGCGGGCTACACCCTCGCTCCGTCCAAAGGCGGATGGGATATGTACAGCAATGAACTCTCCGACGCACCCGAGATTTCTATGACAGGCTTCTTTATCCGGATTATCTTCGGCGGCGGAGGATTTGAAAAAGAAGATTAAGCCGTTATTTTATGACCGGCAGGTTGTTATTATATTGCCGGGCAGATGGCATTAAGGCGTGAGATAACCAAACAGAAATCATGTGCGGTTGCAGGATCACTCAATTCGATCAATAAGATTGTGTGAGAATTATTTAAATAAATACTCATTAACGAGCCTGTCGAATAAATCGTAAAATAAACCTCCGGGAGGTTGTACTCACAAAATCATATTTTGAAATATGAAGCTTATGGAACCTCCCGGAGGTTTTAAAACTGGTTTAAAAGTTTTTCGACAGGCTCAACAAATTTCAGACATCTATTTTCTGCAAGTAAGACTGCTATGTCAAAAAGAAGGATAGAAATATGCGATCAATCAGCTTCTTATTGATTTTGGCTCTGTCAAGTTTCCTGGGAGGTTTCGTCGAACATGCAGAAGCCGCGGATAAATTTTCCATCACCATTGTATATGATAATTATCAATACAAAGAAAATACGATATCGGATTGGGGGTTTGCCTGTTTTATCGAAGGCACTGAAAAAACCATTTTATTTGATACGGGATCTCAGGGGTCGATACTCATGAGCAATATCGATAGTCTGGGAATTGATCTCAATACGTTGGATCTTGTTGTCATCTCACATAACCATGGTGATCATACAGGAGGCCTTCATTCAGTTTTTAAAAAAAAGTCAGATCTTCCGGTTTATTTTGGTGAGTCATTTCCTGTAAACTTCAGTCAGAACATCTTAAATCAAGGATCAACACCTGTTCGGGTAAATAGACCAATCGAAATTTGTGATCATGTTTATTCAACAGGTGAATTGAAAGGGACAGTCAATGAACAATCGTTGATAATCGACTCAGAAAAAGGACTGATCATTATAACCGGTTGCTCCCACCCCGGGATTATAAACATCCTAAGAAAGGCCAGGGAAATATTCAGCAAACATATTTATCTGGTTTTTGGAGGTTTTCATCTTATCGCTCATTCAGATGCACAAGTGAATCAGATCATTCAGGAATTCAGGGAGCTGGGTGTTGAAAAATGCGGAGCCACGCATTGTACAGGACAAAAAGCAATCAATTTATTTAAACAAGCCTACGGAGATAATTATGTCCCCATGGGCGTGGGGAAGGTTATTTCAGGTTCAATTGAAACCATTAGGATCAAATAACTATGCCCAGGAAAAATCTGGTAAAAAATTAAATTTTACATGGCGAAAAAATCGCTTGCATTTGAAGAATGTTACTTTTAAAAGGAATCAAACATGGATTTTCAATCCAGTAAAAGCACTAAACTGTCTGAATCGTTCGAGTCATCAGACCGCCACTATACTGTGATTTTTCGAGCATGCGACAGTCACTATTCAGTACACGGTGCACCAAGACCGTTCGGATTGAATAAAACAAATCTTGTTCGGGTTTGCTTCTTATCCTTGCTAGAGGCGCTCAAGACTGTAAACAGCACCATCTATGTTCTGGCGGATAATATTTCACCCGGACTGGCAGCATTTTTTGAACAATTTCCCGTCCATTTGATATCTGGTACCTGGGGAAACGATGAATCCCTCCGTAAGAGTTTTTCTCTGGCACTTGAGCAACCAGACGAGGAATGGATTTATTTATGTGAAGACGATTACCTTCACGCGCCGCATGCGTTCGTCTGGATCGATGACCTGATCACCCATAAGCTCAATATCCTGTCTTATTCCCCTAGGCCTCCCTGGATGGCACTCTTTGCGATGAATCTGGCAAGCCGACCACTGGTGATCCATCCGCCTGATTATCCCGATCGTTATAAACCGAATCGTCGATTCCCGTCTTTCCTTTTCATTTCACAGTACTGCCACTGGCGGCAAATTACAAACACCACGTTTACTTTCATCACCAAGGCGGGTACTTTGCGTCAATTCCGTCGGACTTGTATTGAGGCATCTTCCGGCGCTCGTGATGGTTTTTTCAGCCGACGTATGTACTCCCGGTTTTCGTTCTGGAAAAAAGCCCTTTGTGTTTCACCTATTCCTGGTGTGGCAACGCATTGCCATGAATCTGTCATGACCCCACTGGTGGATTGGAATACCTGGGCAAAACATTTCGCCGGGTATGCAGAGTGAATGACATCATAAGGCAGACATTGTATGGAAACTGTCCTCCGGTCAGGTAATGATGTCCCCATGGGCACGGGGCAGGTTATTGCAGGTTCCATTGAAACCACTCAGATCAGAGAATTAGGCACTTAAGAATCATCGAATCCAGATACATTCATACTTTCCAGCAATTATCCGAGGATAGTGTTCAACAGCCTTTCTTTATTTCAGCAATACAATCTTTCGCCATTGTGTATCGTTCCCCGCATTCATTCTGATATAGTACAGACCGCTTGGCAGATGATCTGCATTCAATGATACGGAATAATAACCGGATTCCTGTTGTTTATGAATCAATGTTAAAACCAGTCGCCCTTTAATATCAAACAGAGTAATATCGACAAACGATTTTGAAGTCACATCATAATCAATGGTCGTTTCCGCGTTAAACGGATTCGGATAGTTCTGCATTAACTGATGATGGCGGGGCAATTCCTTTTGAGAAGGTACAGATGATAGAACAAGTGAGGGAGGGAACATGATGTCGTCGAGCCACGCGTAATCCATACTGAACAGATACTCTTCGGTTTTGGACACTTCCCACACCAGAGTATGTTCGCCTGATTCCAGTGCGAACGCGTATTGTTCCCATTCGGTTTGTTCAGTCCAGCGTGCCATTTCGATATCGTCCATATAAAAGATGAATGTGCCATTCGAGTATCCCATATGCAAAAATTTGTAATAGAATGAAATTTCGCCTGGTTCGGTGAGTTGTATAGTTGCCTGCAGAGCAGATTTTTGATTGATTCCGATCATTCCGGAACCCACTCCATATAAACCGCTATTCCCGCCTCCGATGGAAAGCTGCCAGGGCACATCCCCTTCTGTGTACCAATGAAAGGGCATCCCTGAATTCAGCATCCCGCTCTCGAAGGTTTCCGTGAGTTGATCTCCGACCATGACTGTTGCGACCGTGGTATCTGAAATGAGTTCTGTTCCTGAATAGGTGGGAAGTGAAACCTGATAAATCGCGCTCACCAGATATTCTCCACGAATGTCAGGCGTTAATGTGACCACGAGAGTCTGATCATTCTGAAGCGACACCTGACTGCCGGCCGGAGTGCTCAGCGACCATTGATATTGTGTGCTGATGCCGGTCATGTCCAGGGATGTGAATGTGGCTTCCAACTGAACCGGTTCATTCGGCTGTATCAGGGTGAGTGCGGGTGTGATTTGAACCTGAAACAGGCCATGCGGGACGGACAAATCCGAGTTCGCAGACGTATTGGTTGTTAAAAGTCTTGGAAAATGAAATCGCTGATCTCCGATATCAATCCCTGCCTGCGACAAAAACTCCTCATGTGACTGCATCGTTTCAGCGATACCCAATCCGTAATTGTCTGTGATACGCCAGACGATTTCCTGTGGCAAACTGTCATGGTCGCAAAACCGATCATTTTGATCAATATAATCAATCAGCTGAAGCAGATAATCAGCAACCTCATTGTTTTTCCACAATGAAAGATGGGGCGCCACATCACAACCGTTTCCTGGAGAGGGGACTCCTTCACCATGATCAATACAGGCCACATAGATTCCGGGGAGTGTTTTTATCTCACCGCAGGGTACCCACATATATTCTGTTTTCGTCACGACATAATTCTGTGAGCCTTCTCCTTTATTTAAGAGAATACTTCCAGCGGGGATTTCGACCAGGATGCCATCGGCTTTGCTGGTAATATTATCAATATGTTTTCGTAAAACATTGCCTGTAATATTCGCCATAATATTATCAAATTGGCCCTCTGGAGTGACACTCATCCGATAACCGACTTTCAGTTTTTTCAGGCTTTTAAGCTGTTCCGCGTGAGTTTGCTTGGGATATTGTTTGATCAATTGAAGCGCAAATTCATTATCTGTCATCATATATCCGCTATTTACTTCTCCCCACCATCCCGGCTCAAACTGTTCATAAAATACATTTGCATCATAAAAATGAAGGATATGTCCGACCTCATGCGCATAAACGCCAACATTTTCAGTCACTGTACCCCATGTTGCGCTTGTTGTCCCTGCATTGATGTTGCCGTATCCATGAACATAATAACTTAGTGCCTTTCCGAGTAATTTTACCTGATGATATCCATGGGTGCCCGGTGCGGACGTCGCATTGGGATCAGCACGGGTAATGACATGAAAATCGAGGATTTCACCATCTGAATTATAATGGCCGTCCCAATACGCCTCGATCGCATTTTTTATTTTTGCAACATTTTCCGGTGTGGCATACTTGCCCCAGAATTCCAGGAACAGATGCGCCACCAAATGATCTGATGTTTCACATCCCGTATTGTCTACAGTAATTGAAACCTGGTCACCATAGATGCCACCTTTACTCTTTAATTTGATAATGCCTTTTACGATACCGTCTGCAAAGGAAATGTTGTGAGCAATGATAGTTCCCGGATGAGGAAAGATTGTGGCTGCCTTACAAAGTGAGATTTCCTCATTCCGGGATGAATGAGAATTTTTTCGGTCATAAATGGCTCGAAACAATGGGGATTGTTTTTTATCAGAATTCAGAGATAACGAGAGTCGTTCACAGACAGATTGCGATATGATCACAGGGACGGGTGAGATGTCATAGAACAATTGTTGCGATTCCGGAAGCAGATCATTGATTGCCTGCATGATCGCGTCAAATTGCGGAACAGCGATATTGTAGGTGGTCACTCGATGCGTTTGTCCATTTGCCTGAATCGTCAGTTTCGTGAAGGTGCGTTCCGCGATGGAGGTGTCTGCGTAGTGCTCATCCAATGAAAAGAATTGATTGGTTTGAATGGCCTGCCAGATTTGGTCTAATGTGGTTTCACTCAAATAGGTGCTGTCCACATCCGTTGGATCCTGATCAATCGCATCCGGTAGATATTTCATGTAAAACAATTTGCCATCCGCAGAAATTTGAACAAAGGAAACTTCGCTGAGAGGCGAGGTGCCTCCTGCAAGCGCAGTGATTAAAAGATCCTCCGGAATGTCTGCGGATAAGGATGTGACAGACAGGAATAAAACACAAAGTGACAGGAATATCCCCTGTTTTACAAACGAATTATCGGATTTCATATGTCCTCCAGAGTCTGATATCTGTTCAAGTGACATAAGGCAGAAAAATTCGGACCAGTTGAAAGAAATCTGATAAAATCGGTCGAATTCAGGCAAAATGTCTGTTGTTTAGGTTCATGATACAAAATGCTGAAATGAAAATCAATAAAAAAAAGGGAGGTGTAAGGTTCTGGAAACATGAGATTCTGTGTCAAATATTGGAGGCTCGGGTCATTCGTAAACTTATTGGAGCCGGTGGCAATCCTTCACGATAAAAAGAATGAATTCTGCATGTTCTGGGCTTGTGCCATTTGCGGTTTGGTTGGTTTTTTTAGGGAGGATTGATTATATTTCTCTGTCCCTCGTTTTTAAATTGATTTTCATGATCATTGTTGTTATAATGAAATAAATATTTAATGGAAAGAAATCGTTTCATTTAAATCCTCTGAGATCGCTATTTGTACCATCAACCGCGAGGAGACAAGCATTATGAAAAGTCAAATAAATCACCAACTGCTTTTATCATTTACCGCTTTGGTTTTGTTCGGTTTTTATTCATGTGATTATTTGAATCATTTGGATAACAACGATGATGAAGATACAGCTATTCATGGGGACAGCACAACTTATGATGTGGATGCAAACGGAATCCCACAATTTGCAGGTGCCAATTATATTGACCTTAATGACATTCAGAGAATTTCGAAGTTCCGTTCTGATGAAGGACATGACTATTCAGACGATTTTGAATCATGCAGAAGTATGAAACACTATTTTAAACCATACGACAGTATCGATTGGTCACAAGTCTGCCTGTTTTCTCCGATAAGCGGATCTATTTCTCGGATTCAGGAAGAGTGGGCCGGAATCCAGGTGCAAATACAGTCAGAAGCGTATCCGGCTTTTTTTATCATTATTTTTCATGTCAGCCCGATCCGCGCTTTCGATGTTGGAGATCAAGTCGTTGAAGGTCAACAAATTGGAAATCATATTGGATCGCAAACCATGTCTGATATCGCAGTGGGTGTCAATGCACCAAACGGATGGAAACTTGTATCCTATTTTGATATCATGACTGATTCAGTTTTTCAAAGCTATGAAAATCGTGGTATCACTTCACGTAATGATGTGATTATCTCAAGGGATGAACGGGATGCGGATCCTCTGAGCTGCAATGGAGAAACATTTACAAATGAAAGCAGTCTTGAAAGCTGGGTATTGCTCGATTAAATGGAATGCAGGAACATTTGATTTGTCAGAAAAATAACGATCTGTCTATTCTAAATTATCTCATCATACCAAGACATATTCATTTGATCATATCAAATAATGATCATGATTTTTTGGGGAAATTTCTGTAAGCGCCTTATTGCTTGACATATAAAAGAATAATTTTTAACTTGAAAATTATGAATATTGGAATGTACAATTGAAATAATAATTATTTCGTTTTTGCAGGGTGATCTTTTATTATAAAATAAAGGATTGTAACAAGCATGCATACCATAAAAGAAAATTTTAAGGGAAAAGCCATTCGGGATCTTATCTTCTTTGTACTGTTTTATGTATATCTTTTGTTTTATATCGATCCTCGACTGTTCTATGTGGGTGCCGGAAAAGTACGGTATTTTCCGGTTTTTAATAAAGGCTGGATTTTCTTTATAAAACTTTTAGAGAATCCAGGCGGACTTGCAGAATATATATCCGCTTTTCTGGCGCAATTCTTCTATTTTTCCTGGACAGGCGCTCTCGTTGTTACATTACAGGCCTGGGTATTAAGTGCCTTTATCAGTTATCAGATGAAAAGTATAAAAGCAGCCCGGCTTCAGTGGATTCGTTATATTCCACCGATTGTGTTGTTGATTTTTTATTCACAATATTCTTTTTATTTTCCTACCATTACAATTTTAGCGCTGACCTTTTGTTTTACATGGTTATACATAGCGTTCAGTCCCAGGAACAGCTATCTCGGGCTGATTGTTTTTTTCGTCCTTTCTATTATTACCTATGCCGCTGTGGGCGGAACCTACATTCTCTTTGCTTTTCTCTGTGCCATGTATGAATTTTTCAAAAATCGAAGATGGCAGCTTAGTCTGGTGTTTTTGGTGCTCATGATCGTCACGCCTTATATAGAAGGCGGATTGTTTTATAAAATAAGGGTCGAAAATGCCTATTTTTCTCTCACGCCTTTGTATTGGATATTTCAACTTTACAGTAAAAATGATGATGTCGTGTTCCTGTACGGATTGTATCTTCTGCTCCCCCTGATAAGTGTGCTTCTTCTGATCTGGCAAACGCTGTTGCGTAAGCATATTTTAACTGCATTCATAGAAAGGATCACATCACTATCATTTATTAAAAATAAATTCCTGCGCTGGATTATCCGCACATGCTTTCTTCTCATTGTTACAGCAGTGATCAGTTATTTATCTTTTGATAAAACACAGAAAGCCTTTTTCGCCGTGCAGTATCATGCACATTATCAAAATTGGGAGCAGGTTCTGGAAGCAGCAAAAGAAAATCCCAAACATCCTCTTATAATCGCCGCTGTGAATCGTGCTTTATTTCATACCGGACAACTGGGTGAATCTGCACTGACATTAATGCAGAATCCCGGCTCACTTTTACTGACAGGAAGAGAGTATGAAAAAGTATTTTGGTATCAGCAGGATATTTTTCTGGATCTTGGTTATATCAATGGTGCGGAGCATGATGTGGTTGAATGTCTGGAATATTACGGAGAACAATCCTATCTTCTAAAGAAACTGGCCATCATCAATATGGTAAAAGGCAATATCGGTACAGCCAAAATATATCTCAAAGCCCTGCGTAAAAGATTTTTCTATACAAACTGGGCAGAGATGTATCTGAATCGAATTGAGGCAAACCCAAGTTTATCAATCGACCAGCAGGTTCAACATCTTCGTTCGCTGATGATGGATCGGAATCATATCATTAATTACCAATTAATAGATGGTTTACTTCTGGAATTAGTGGAAAAAAATCCCAATAACAAGATGGCATTCGAATACTTGATGACCTGTTACATACTGACGAAGGATATAAAAAATTTTGCGGTACACCTTGAGGGATTTAATCGATTTTACCAAAAATGCATTCCAAGACTATTTGAAGAAGCCGTACTGATAATCGCCAATGATTCAAATGCAAACCAATATCTTCAAGGTAAAAAATTATTCATCAGCAAGCAAACCATAGCAAATTTCAAAGAATTTATAAAAGTATTGAATGAATTTAAAAAGGGAAAAAATCCATCGTTAAAAGATTTTCCTGCTGAATTTAAAAATACTTATTTCTTTTATTACACATTTTTTAACTACATACATTCGGGTTACTAATATGAAAAGACTGTACAAATATCTATCTGCAGGCACCCTGGTACTGGTCGCTGCCGGCATCTTTTTATCCATCTCAATCAACCAAAAACCTGAAATCAATGAGTATACTTCTGTTGATCATCTGCCTCGTATTTCTCCGGATTATTGTAAGACTGTGATTCCGCCCAATATAGCACCGCTGAATTTCATGATTCATGAAAAAGGCGTTCAGTATGGCGTGATGATTTCATCCAAACAGGGAGAGCCAATCGCAATTTTAAGTCACTCTCCCAAAATCTCGATCCCTGAAAAGCCATGGCATAAACTATTGGATTCAAATCGTGGTCAGCCCCTTTTTATAGATGTTTATTTAAAAGGTATCAATGATAACTGGGAACGATTTCAGACCATTGCCAATCAAATTGCAAAGGATGATATAGACGCTTACCTGGTGTATCGTAAAATTCATCCATCCCATAATACATGGCGCAAAATGGGTATCTATCAACGCAACATGACAAATTTTAAAGAGATCCCTGTTTTAAAAAATGATAATTACAAAGAGGGATGTGCCCATTGCCATGATTTCAACAATCACCGGACGGACAAGATCGCTATTGGTGTCCGAAGTGGCGATTATAAAAGTTGTGTGTTAATTGTGGATAATGAGGAGGGAAAACAACATCAGGTTTACAAGCTTCCACAAAAATTTGGCTTCACATCATGGCATCCCAGTGGCAAACTGTTTGCTTGCACAATCAATGATCCACCTTTGGTTTTACATACCTGTAAAAATGAAATGCGAGATATTGTGGATGTGGATTCCTGGATTGGTTATTATGTAACAGGTTCCAATATCGTTAAAACCATTCCTCAATTATCACAAAAAGACTGGTTGGAAAACTACCCCACATGGAGTCCGGACGGTAAATATTTATACTTCTCAAACACCATTAAACGATGGGGCAAAGTTGAAACCGTTCCTCCTGAACATTTCGATGAATCCAAATACAGTTTGTACAGAATCAGCTATGATATTAAAACAGATCAATGGGGTGAGGTTGAACCCATTTTATTGGCAGAAGAAACTGATTTGAGTTTAAATCAACCCAGAGTCAGTCCGGACGGACGATGGGTAACCTTTTCACTTTGCGAATACAGTTGCTGGCCCAGTTATCATCCGGATAGTGATCTTTATATTCTGGATTTGAAAAAAACAGAAGCCACGGGAAAGGCTCAATATCGGAAAATGGAAGTGAGCAGCAATGAATGCGAGTCCTGGCATTCCTGGTCGAGCAACAGTAAATGGATTGTGTTCAGCAGTAAAATGAACAATCCCCTGTTTAATCGAACCTATATAACGTATGTATATAAGGATGGTTCGTTATCCAAATCCCTTGTGCTGCCACAAAAAGATCCAACATTTTATGATAGCGATTTGAATACCTACACCATTCCGGAACTTGTCTCAGAGCCTGTAAAACATAAGGGCGAAATTTTGGCTAAAGTGATCCGTAGCCCGATAAGCGAAGATCTGGATATGCCTATTACCGGTGCTTCTCCTGGAATGCAGAATTAATCTTTCTGCTTTATTAAACTGAAGCACCGGGATTTGCATCAGAAGTTCTTTTTATATTCATCGGAAGAATGAAGCGACGCTTTTAAACACTCAATAGTGTAAGATCTTTTAGTTTCGAAGAAATGGCATTACAGTAAATTTCTTTATTCATTTCTTAGAAATGAATGGGAATATCGATATCATCTCTGTAAAAGTACCATTAAAAATAAAATCCCATGAAAATAATCGTTATCAATTTTCATTCCTTTGAAATCAACAGGCTTATCGATTTCCCAAGAAATGTCTGCACGGCATTTTCAAATTCATTTAAATCGATGATTGTATTTTTACAGGGACCTTCCGGCCTTATGTTGGGAATGCCGATTACCCGGATTTTTTCTGAAACATCCTGAATCCCGCTCAGTAAATCCCGTTCACAGGCTACGCCGATGACAGCCTGGGGCCGTAATTCCGTTACAAGCTGTCTCGCTTTTTCACCCCCGGGAACCGTTGCAATGTGAATGCCTTCACTTTTAGCGAAACTTGTAATCTTTTTAAGCAAGAATGGCTGAAGGCAGCGGGGGAGAAGAATCAGCAGCTGGTCTGCGGTGACATGATGGACACTGGTCTGGAGAAGTGCATTGCGCACTTTTACAAAAGAATTAGATAGGCGGTCCATGGACAATCCCATCTCATTTCCCAGTTTCAAGACCAACGGAACAATCCGGGTAAGAGAAATTTCCATTTTCCCAAGATGCAGTGAAAAATCTTTATTTGTCATGATTGAAAGAACAATCAGAAAAAACCAGAGAGTGATGCCACTCCAGATAAGAATAATCAATACAGCAACAATGACGGGCAAATGAGGATAAAACTGAGCCAGCCGCGGTGAAATCATGTACCAGACCAAAAATGCCATTCCACCCATAATAATGATCGTTAAAAACAGGAGTGCTAAAAACGAACGTTTTCCTGTATTGGCATTCTTTTCTTCATCAGTCAGATTGCCATGCCATTCCTTCCATTCATCGCCCAGTTTGCGATCTTTAATCTGAAACAGATTGATTTTTTCTTTCATGTACGGGTTCGTCTCATATTAACTGAAAAAATTATTTGCCGTGATATTTTTATATTCTTTACTATGCAATCATTGAAAAACAAATTGCTATGACAGATGGATTGAATATATGCATATTGATTCAATGGAACAATCGGATGTTTCATTAATGTCATATTATTTCTAACTGTTAAACAATATAATGAATTAACTCAGGAAATAAAACATGAAAATTGGCTTGACTTTTTAACAAAAATGTGTGATTTTATGAAGGCTATCAAAGATGATTCTGATGAAAACAAGACGATTTATTTTGTGTTTATATGCCTCATTAATATCACTCATTTATTTTATTTCACTCATTCCAATTGTCAGACAAGAAAAGGTAACAGATCAGAAAAGAGGATGACGTATGTCAAAGCCGTTGATTTTGCATGAAGATCGTTATTTTGATTCGGATCCTGTAAAGAGAAAAATTGCAAGGCATCTTTATCAACAAGTAAAAGACCTTCCATTGATTTGTCCCCACGGTCATGTTGGTCTGAAGATGCTTTTTGAAAATAATCCTTTCCCTGATCCTACAGAGCTTTTGATTATCCCGGATCATTATCTTTTTCGAATGCTCTATTCTCAGGGGATTCCACTCGAATCCCTGGGTATTCCGCGGATCGACGGCGGAAAGACAGAAACAGACCCGAGGAAGATCTGGCAAATGATGGCAGATCATTTTTATCTGTTTCGCGGCACTCCCACAGGAATGTGGCTGAAGCAGGAGTTGAAGGAGGTACTGGGCGTCAATGTCCGTCTTACCGGAGAAACGGCCATGGTCATATACGATCAGATCGTGGCAAACCTCACCAAACCCGAAAATTTGCCCAGAGCCATGTTTGAAAGGTTTCATATTGAAGTGCTTTCAACAACAGACTGGCCGACGGATGAACTGATTATCCATCAGAAAATAAAAGAGAGCGGCTGGAACGGCCGGGTGATTCCTTCTTTTCGGCCGGATAATGTTATTGATTTTCAATATCCAAACTGGCGGCAGAATATCAGCCGCTTATCCGAACTCTCCGACATTGACTGCGGCAGCTATTCGGGTTTTATCAAAGCGCTGGAAAAGCGGAGGGAATTCTTCAAATCCATGGGATGTGTGGCTACCGATCATGGGGTGCTGACCGCCTTTACCGAAATCGCCCCGGATGCAGACGCCTTATATCAGAAAGCACTGAAAGGGGAGGCCGGTGAAAAGGATAATTATCGTTTTACCGGACATATGCTGATGGAAATGGCCCGGATGTCTGTGGAAGATGGCATGACGATGCAGATCCATGCGGGTTCTTTCAGAGATCATAATCCGGTTGTATACAGAACTTTCGGTAAAGACAAAGGATGTGATATCCCTATTGCAGTCGATCTGGTTCATGATTTAAGACCTCTGTTGAATGAATATGGCAATGATCCAAGATTCACGGTGATTATTTTTACGATGGATGAATCCAACTATTCACGGGAAGCCGCTCCGCTGGCGGGACATTATCCGGCCTTAAAATTGGGACCTGCATGGTGGTTTCATGACAGTCGAGAAGGCATGCTGCGTTTTCGTCGTATGACCACGGAATCGGCCGGTATTTATAATACCGTGGGTTTCAATGACGATACACGCGCCTTCCCTTCCATCTCTTCCCGTCACGATTTGGCCCGTAGAGTGGATTCGCGGTATCTAGCGGAATTGGTTGCAGAACATGTGATTGAGATGGATGAGGCAGAAGAGATGGTTGTCGACTTGGCTTATCATTTGCCGAAGAAAAACTATCATCTGTGATTGTTTTCTGAAATTACTGTATTGATTTTTTAAAGGAGATATCCGGTGTCAAACAACTGTGATCCCTCACGCAGACAATTTCTGAAAACTGCAGGTGCCGGCGCAATGACCCTGCCTTTGCTGACATCGTCTAAAAAGATATCGAAAAAGCTTTCTTCAATGGGGAGCCATCACCCCAGAAATGTTATTTTTATATTATCGGACGATCACCGGTATGATTTTATGGGATTTATGGGAAATCCGTCATTTCTTGAAACCCCGGGTATGGATCGTCTGGCCCGAAACGGCGCCCATTTTAAGAATGCATTTGTAACAACATCACTTTGCTCGCCGAGCCGGGCCAGTATTCTCACAGGTCTTTATTCTCACAAACATGAAGTTGTGGATAACCAGGCACCACTTCCGGAAGGATTAACTTTTTTCCCGGAGTATCTTCAAGCTGCCGGTTATCAAACCGCCATGATGGGCAAATGGCACATGGGCGACGCAGAAGATGCTCCCCAACCCGGTTTTAATAAATGGATCAGTTTTAAAGGACAGGGGGAGTATTATGATCCTCTCTTGAATATTGACGGATCCAGACATCGGGTGGAAGGATATATAACGGATCTGCTTACCGATTATGCCATCCAATGGATGGGTTCCGAGCGGGATGACGAGAAACCATTTTTTTTATATCTTTCTCACAAAGCTGTGCATGCCATGTTTGAACCTGCTCAGCGTCATCTTGGCCGTTATAAGGATATGAATATTGATTATCCCTCCAGTATGGCAGATACCGATGCAAATTATCAGGGAAAACCACGCTGGGTCAGAGAACAGCGCAACAGCTGGCATGGTGTGGATTATATGTATCATGGCCAAATGGATTTTGATTTGTTCTATCGCCGATACTGTGAAACCTTGCTGGCAGTCGATGAGAGTATTGGCCGTATTCTGGATTATCTGACGAAAAACGACCTGCTTGCATCTACAATGGTTGTTTATATGGGGGATAATGGATTCTGTTTTGGTGAGCATGGATTGATTGACAAACGTCATATGTATGAAGCATCCATGCGGGTTCCATTATTGGCCCATTGTCCCGAATGGATTACCCCAGGCACAGAAATTACACAGCTTGTTCAAAATATTGATATCGCTCCCACTATCCTGGAAGCTGCTGATCTACATGCTCCTGACGATATGGACGGACGGTCATTGGTTCCCTTGATGCGGAAAAAATCAGTCAAATGGCGGGATGCCGTTTTCTATGAATATTACTGGGAATGGAATTTTCCGCATACTCCGACAGTATTTGGTGTCCGTACAGATCGGTATAAATATATTTATTATCATGGTGTCTGGGATGTCGATGAATTGTATGATCTGAAAAATGATCCTCAGGAAATGCGGAATCTGATTCATGAGAAAGAGCATCAGACATTAATCGCCTCTTTGAAAAAGCGCCTTTATGAGTGGCTGGAAGAGACAGGAGGCATGCAGATTCCACTCAAGCCGAATCAGAAATTTCGCGCAGCAGAACGGAGACAGGACAAACCATGAACAAAGGTGATGCTTATGTCGTCGGTGTCACAGGCGGTGTTGGCTCAGGCAAGACCACTGTGGTGGAAATACTCAAGGAAAAGGGCTGGCAGATTATCAACGTTGATGAACTGGCTCAAGAGATTATTCAGAACGATCCACAAATTCAAAAACAAATCAAAAAGGTTTTTGGATCCGGTATTTTATATGAGACAGGGGAGTTAAAACGAAGAGAAATGGCCAATACAGTTTTTTCAAAGAAAGGCTTATTAAATCAGTTGAATCACATCATCTGGCCGGTATTGATCCAGACATTACAACAGCGTATCCAAGAAATTAAAAGAAACGATTCAGTGCCGACAGCCGTTGATATGGCAGTGATTTTTGAAGCCAACTGTCCATCGATTTTCGATTATATTTTAACGGTTACTGCGTCGTTAAAAACCAGAGAGTACAGATTAGAGACCCGGCGCCACTGGACCCGGAAAGCAATTCATCAGCGTATCAATAGCCAGCTTAATGAAAAAATTAAATTAGAACAGTCTGATTATATTATTTACAACGAGGGCAGTATTGAGGAACTGAGAAAGAAAATCCAGATATTCATTCAATGGATCAGTAAAAAAGATATCATGACCAGGAAGGAGTAAGCATGTACTGTGTGGTGATGGCCGGAGGTTCGGGGACGCGATTTTGGCCGAAAAGCCGGGAAAATCGATCAAAGCAGTTTCTTCATATGTTTGGTAAAGGATCTTTGATTCAGTCCACAATGAAACGATTTGAAAAAATTGTGGGAGTGGATCATATTTACATCGTTGCCAAATCCAAACAGGAATCATTCATTCATCAACAAATCAAGAAAGTACCCGCAGATAATATTATTTTCGAACCTGTTGGGAAGAATACAGCGGCTTGCATTGGATTGGCAGCTGTTTATATCAGCCAAAAAGAACCGGAAGCTGTTATGATTGTATCGCCAGCGGATCATCTTGTGAAGAAAGAAAACCAGTTTCGCAAGGTGATTCAAGCAGCAGCTCAGTTAGCGAAAGAAAATGATGCTTTGGTAACCATCGGCGTTAAACCCACACGGCCATCGACAGGGTATGGATATATCCAGATTAACGGAGAGAAGCGCACGATTCATCAGGTCGACACGTTTCGGATAAAAACATTTGCAGAAAAGCCCAATTTCGAAACAGCACAGCGGTTTCTGGAAAGTGGTGATTTCTATTGGAACAGCGGAATATTTGTTTTCAAGAGTTCTGTGATTTTAAAAGCCATTGAAGAATTTTTACCGGATTTATTCGATACCTTAACGGAGATTAAACAGTCAATGGGCCAGGATGATTTTTCTGATGTACTCGATCGGGCCTATCATCAAATAAGAAGCATTTCGATTGACTACGGGGTTATGGAACAAGCAAAAAATGTGTTTATGGTCAAAGGTGAGTTTGAATGGAATGACCTTGGAAGCTGGGATCAGGTATATAAACTTTCCCCACAGGATGATAAGGGCAACACGGCTCTGGGTAATATCATACTGGTTGATACAAAAAACAGTTATATCTCCGCGGATTCCGGCGTCGTCGCAATTTTGGGAATGGAAGATGTTGTTGTCGTTCGAGACGGCGATGCGGTTCTGGTATGTAAGCGAAACCGTTCGGAAGATGTGCGGAATATTGTCGATCGATTGAAAAGAGAGAAATTAAAGGCATATTTATAACAATTAATTGAGGAATTGATCAATGAACATATCTTCTTTTATTTCACTTTTTCGTGAGGATCGATATATTCCTGAATTGAAGGGAACCAGCAAAAATCAAATTCTTGATGAATTATTAAGTGTGTTGGAACAAAATCATGTAATGAACAATCCGGATTTATTGCTGGAAACATTAAAAAAACGGGAGACACTGGGCAGTACAGGACTGGGAAAACATGTAGCTATTCCGCATTGCCGGACATTAACGGTTTCAGAACTGATTGTTATTGTCGGACGTTCGACCCATGGCGTGAATTGGGAGTCGATGGATAAAAAGCCGGTACATCTTGTTTTTTTAATTGTCGCACCGCCTCAGGAGAAACAAAATATCTATTTACCGGTTTTAGGAAAAATTTGTGAAATCGTTAGGGAAAACAAGATCAGGAAAAATCTAATTAAAGCATCTGATTTTCAAGATTTTATTCATATCATCGGAGCTGCCGTATGAAAAATATGCAATTGGAAGCACTGGTTCATTATCAGGACATTGATTTAATGCTTCGTGAAGCCGAAGAGGTTGAAAAGACATTGGGATTTCCAATTGAAGGACGAGAGAAATTACAGGCAGCAAAAGATGAACTGGAAAAGAATATTACTCCCAGGTATTTACATACCTACCAGAGATTGCGTACACGTTACAAACGTCCAATCGTACCCGTACAGGATGACATCTGTCTCGGCTGTTTTTCAAAATTACCGACCTATTTTAAAGTCAGGGCAAGGGAAGATAAAAAATTGTATACCTGTGAAAATTGCGGTCGGATTTTGTATTGGATGAATTAAGTATCAAACATCAGATAATACCAAACTGTTTTCCCAGTTTTGAAAATATATCCAGAACTTTATCCAGTTCTTCTTCGGTATGTGTTGCCATATAACTCGTTCGGATAATTGCTTCTCCCGGAGGAACAGCCGGACTGATGGCCGGATTGGCAAAAACACCATTCTCGAACATTAATTTCCAGAATGCAAAGCAGTCTTCATCAGCGCCGATTTTAATAGGAATGATGGGAGTTTCGCTTAATCCGGTGTTAAAACCGAGTTCTTTAAATCCGGCATGCATTTTTTTGGTATTTTTCCAAAGCATTTCCAGCCGTTCCGGTTCGGCTTCAAGAATGTCCAGACACGCCAAAACCGTTGCGACTGATGCCGGAGGCGGACTTGCACTGAATATCAAAGACCTGGCGAAGTGTTTAATATAATCAATCACATCTGCTTCTCCTGCAATAAATCCTCCGACAGAAGCAAATGATTTACTGAAGGTCCCCATGCTTAAATCAATTTGATCTTCCATTCCGAAATGTTCTGCAGTGCCCCGGCCATGTTTTCCCAAAACACCGACAGAATGGGCGTCGTCTATATAAATCCTTGTTTTGTATTTCTTAGCAAGCTCGATCATGCGCGGCAGTTTTACAATATCGCCTTCCATGCTGAATACACCATCTGTAACAATCAATTTGCCGGCATCATTTTCGATTTCAGATTCAAGGACGCGTTCCAGATCATCCATGTCGTTGTGACGGTATTTCTTGACCTTACCGAAGGAGAGCCGACAGCCATCTACAATGGAAGCATGATCTGCACGGTCTGTGAATACCATGTCGTTTTTTGAGAGAAGGGCTGAAATAGCCCCCTGATTGGATTGATGACCGGTGGTGAAGCATAACACTTTTTCTCGCTTCATAAACCTGGCCAATCGTTCTTCCAATTCAACATGAATATCAAGGGTTCCGTTCAGATATCGCGAGCCGGTACAACCCGTTCCGTATTTATCAATTGCCTTTTTCGCGGCTTCAATGACTTTTGGGTGCCCGGTCAATCCAAGATAATTATTCGAGCCGATCATAATCATCGTTTTTCCATTAATCGTTACTTCTGAGCCGGGACCGGATTGAATGGGACGGAAATAGGGATACATCCCTGAAGCGATCACCTCTTTTGCACGGGTAAAATTATTGCACTTGTCAAAGATATCCAAAACAGTCTCCTCAATGAATTGAGCATGCAATTGATTAAAAATGAATTAGTTACACATATTAATCGGTTTGTAATTTTGATTAAGTTAATGAAAACATTCAATATTGTCAAGAAAAAATGATGTTCATATGACTTGAATCCGACAGCTTTATGAATCATTATTACTTGTTCATAGTCTTGCATAAAAAAAAGATAATGAAAACATATTTACCAAAATGATCATCAGTTTTGGATATGGCTTGCGATTTATCCGTTTTGTATGTTATATTAATTAAAATAATTGCCAGACATGAGGAGTCTATGCAAACCGCATTAATCACCGGAAGCAATGGTTTTATCGGAAGCCATTTGGCGAAGTTTTTATTGGAAAAAGGATTTAAAGTTCGATGCATGGTTCGCAGGACGAGCAATCTGAAGTGGCTGCGATCACTGACAATCGAGTATGCGTATGCAGATTTATCTGATGTTCCGGCGCTTGAGAAAGCGGTTGATGGTGTTGATTATATTTTCCATTTAGGCGGAAGAACAAAATCCATTACAAGGGAAGCCTATTTTGAAGCAAATGAGCAAGGCACGCAAAATTTAGTTCATGCGGCAAAGGAGATCAATCCAAAACTGAAGCGGTTTGTTTATGTGTCCTCCCAAGCCGCAGCCGGTCCCAGTCAGGGATTAAATCCCAGGAAAGAATCGGATGTGCCTGCACCCGTTACCTGGTACGGAGAAAGCAAACTGGCAGGTGAAAAAGTCGTGATGGATGATGCTGATTGTATTCCGGTGGTCGTCATTCGGCCGCCTTCTGTTTACGGACCCAGAGATACCGATGTATTTGAGATTTTCAAAGCAGTAAAATGGCATATCAAGCCCGCATTAGGATGGCAAAAACGATACGCCAGTTTTATCTATGTAGACGATCTGGTCCAGGGGATTTATTTGGCTGCTGTCTCGGATCACTCAACAGGAAAGATATTTTTTCTGATATCAGATCCTGTTGTTTCATGGCAGGATATGAATGACAGAATCGCTGAAGCGATGCAAATAAAAGCCGTTACTGTGCATCTGCCTATTTTTATATTTACATTGTTGGCACTTGTTCGGGATATGCTTGCCAGAATTACCGGAAAGGCATCGATTCTCAACCTGCAAAAAATCAATGAATTAAAGCAGCCTTATTGGATTTGTGATGGGTCGAAAGCGCGGAACATGCTCGGCTTTCAACCAGAATATCCTTTGGAAAAAGGAGTTCAAAACACACTAAAGTGGTATGTAGACCATGGCTGGCTGAAATCATGATATCATCTGACAAAGAAAAGATTGTTAAAAGGGGCATAACCGGTGAGATGAATCCAAACTTATTTGATATCATGCTTTATATTCAGCATATCATCATATGTAAATAGATCATGCATTTTTATCGTCATAATCAATGATTCAATTTTATTTATTGATTCCTGCATGCACATTAAGGAAATTCAATATAGAAAACAGAGAGGCCGTTCAATTGAGTGCAGAAAAAGAAATGATCCATAAT
>Ga0272441_10005007_pt1 | contig 23438 bp, 23 predicted proteins | sample SSMProp6N_FD_193582 | JGI IMG/M metagenome (GOLD analysis project Ga0272441, IMG submission 193582) | Marine sediment archaeal communities from Little Sippewissett salt marsh, Falmouth, MA, United States - SSM-Prop-6N | ecosystem: Environmental > Aquatic > Marine > Wetlands > Sediment ...
ACCAAATTGCTATAGAGTAGAATCCCTCCCAGGGGGTTGTTGATTTCATGGGCTACTCCGGCTGCCATCTGGCCCAGAGAAGCCAGTCTCTCAGTCCTGGTAATTCTTTGAAATGCCTTCTGTAATCGGTCATCACGATCTTTCAGAGATTTGGCCATGTAATTGAATGCCTCATCAAGGATGTCAAAACCGGAGAACGTATCCCTGGGAAGTTGGTAATCCAGATTCCCGGAAGCAATGGCCTCGGTGGCCTGTTTCAATATCCGGATACGTTTTATTATGCTTTTGCCCAGGCGAAAGGATATGACAAAGGCCAGAACCATCCCCACGGTGGTGATGCCGAGAAAAATCAACAATGTCAACAATTTCATGTCCCGATATTTTGCCTCGAGGATGCCGGTATAAATCATCCCGATGATGGCATTATCGATATCATAAATCGGGGAATACGAGCTGATATACCAGTCATTGACCACAAATGCCCGGCCGATCCAGTCCCGGCCTTCACCTATTACCTGGTCATAGACTTCTTTTGAAACAATTGTGCCGATAGCCCGGTTATAATCTTTGGTCATGACATTGGTGGATATTCTGACACCACCCTGGAATATTGTAGCAAAGCCCATGTCATGACCTTTGTACTTTTCATCATGGTAGACGGTTTCCTTTATCTTATCTACGACCGAATAGTCTTTGTTTAAAAGAATACCGCCCACAAGGGCACCGAGCAGATTCTGCTGATTATCAATGATAGGGTAGGCCGAGCGCAACACCATGCCCTGGGTGAGTTGTTTTTGTCTGACTTCGATCGACTGGGGAGTTTTTACAATGTCAAGGGTAACCCGATCGGATAAGCGAGGGTTCTGAGCAGTAATGATTTTCAGGGACATGATCTCTGTGGCTGATTTCGGAGATCTCTCATTTAGACAGTGCCGTACAACAGGATCCCAGAGAATATTGTCTCCGCTGGCTGAAGGGTTGGCTGCGCGGTAGATTACATTGCCATCGGTATCGACAACGGTTAACATATCGAGCGACATAAAATAATCTGATTGGTGGGTACCTTCTCGAATCATTGCATTGAGATCCTGAAACTCGACAATGTTATTTTCATGAATCGCATCATGTAATGAAGACTTCAAAGCAATGAATTCAACCTGATATGCCAGCCGTTCCTGCGCATTCTGAAATATCAGCTTTGCGGTATTGATATCCTGCTGTACCTTGCGCTGTACTTCATCGATGGTATTTTTATTAATAACCTGAATTCCGACTATGGTCGCAACCAAACCGGTCAGGCAGGTTGCGATTAAGAATCCCAAAACAAGCCGGCTCTGTAAACTTGTTGTGATGGCTCTGTTTGCTAATCCTGTTATTCTTCTCATTAAATTTCTTTATCTGCAGGTTACAAGTTAATGATATTACATAATAAAAAAATATTATAACATCATAACCCGAGGTAATCAATCGGATTCAGAAGGCCTAAAAAGATTATCGAGAGGCATTACAAAGCGTTGCCCTTTAATTTTAGCATGATCTGTTTAACAGTTTATTTACACGGGAAAGCAGTTCCGCCACGGGAACCGGCTTTGAAACATAATCATCTGCCTGGCAGTATTCACCGTCTGTTTCAGGGGAAAATTTAAAGCCGGTTTTTTCCGTTACTGCGGTAACCATCAATACCGGTATTTGCATGCAGGCATCATCGTTTTTCAATTCCGAGCAGAAATCGAACCCGTCGGTGTGTTTATCAAGCATGACATCCAGAATGATCAAATCAGGGGCATCCCGTTCTATGGCATTTCTGCCGTCGGTTATATTCAACATATGCTCAACTAAATATCCATGATTCTCGAGGACAATTTTAAGCGCGTTCCCATAATCTTCATCATCATCAATTATCAGTATTTTCTTGGATTCGGACATATGGACCTCCATGCGGTTTAAGATTTGTCGGTGCTACCTGCTTTTGCTGTACGGCCGTCGACAATCGTACGCACAACCTCTAATGTTCCGATATGGACCGGACAAAAATCGGAACACCTGCCGCAGCCTACGCACCCACATAAAGCATCTTGAATATCGGTTTCGTTGAAGTACAGCAATTTATGTTCATGACGTCGCTTAAGGCGCAATCCCTGATCCCCTCGCGGGTTATGACCGGATGCCTCTTTGGTGAATCCGGCATACAAACAGGCATCCCATGACCTCGACCTGGATCCGTTGGCAGGCGAAGATATATGGTCGTATACGTTGAAACAGGTACAGGTAGGACAGACAAACGCACATCCGCCGCAAATGATACACTTACTGCCGAAATAATCCCAGATTTCTTCGTTTGACGTTCGATCTTTGAGCATGCTCATAGCCTGATTTACCTGTGGGATCTCCGGTATGCTCTCGGACGAGGACTTTTTCCAGGCATCGAGTTGATCTTTCGTGCTTATCTCATCTGCTTCGCTGAACAAGGAATTATCAAGCAACGCGTCGGCGCGCTCGCTGCCCGACTCGACCAGAAAGAAGTCCCCCATGTCAAAGAACTGGAGTTCAAAACCTGATTCAGCCCAGGGGCCGCTTCTTGTTGTTGTGCAGAAACAGGTTTCGCTCTGAGGTCCTCGGCAGGCCATAACAACGCAGAGCGTGGAATCAATCCGACGTGAATAATACGGATCTACCAGATCCCGTGTCATAAAACTCGTTGACTGGCGGATACCCATCATGTCACAGGCCCGGATACCGAACAGGAGTTTTTTTTCATGCGATTCCACCATGCGATATTCGCTGTTTTCTACCTCGAATATCTTCTGGGTGTGAGGCAGAAATGAGGATTTTGGCGGAAGGTGCGGCTTTTTGTAATCAGCGGTAAATGTATTTTCGTTGAAAGTGTCAAAAATGATGTCTCCAGGGCCGGTTTTACTCGGACAGAGCAAATGATATTCTCGTGCCCAGGTTTTCAGTATATCAAGCAGTGACTTTTTCTCCAGAATTTTCATGCGCACCTCCTGATCTTGACTGCACATCCTTTGTATTCGGGTATTTTTGCTACAGGGTCATGAACAGGATTTGTCAGCAAATTTACCGAGGCTTCATGAAAATGGAAGGTCGAGAATACCACCCGTCTGGGAACCCGCTGTGTTACTTCCGCCTTGAGTCTGATCGATCCTCGCCTGGATGTGAGTTCGACCAAGTCATCATTTTTTATACCGAGTCTTTGGGCGTCTGCCGGATTTATTTCAACAAGAGGAGATGGTGCTTCCCTGTCCAGGATGCTTGTTCTCCTCGTCATTGTGCCGGTGTGAAAGTGATAGTAGATGCGGCCGGTTGTAAGCAGAAAATCATATTCATCGTCGGGAACCTCCGAGACAGGCTTGAATTCACACGGGAAAAATGTACCGAGTCCCTTTGTGAACTGGTCTTTGTGCAGATACGGTGTCCCCGGATGTTCCACATTGGGGCAGGGCCATTGCAGTCCGAATCCCTCTTTTAACCTCTCCGGGGTAATTCCTGCGTATGAGGGAGTCAGTTCGTTGATTTCCACAAGGATGTCATCTGGCGAACGATAATTCATTTCATAGCCGGATAAGTAGCATATATCACAAATTATCTCCCAATCGGCACGTGCCTGTCCTGGGGGTTCGATGGCTTTTTCCGAGAATTGGACCCGCCGCTCCGTATTGGTATAGGTGCCGCTTTTTTCAGCAAATGAGGCGGCTGGGAGTACCACATCCGCCAGTTCAGCGGTTTCGGAAAGAAAGATATCCTGAACTACCAGAAAATCAAGATTCGAGAGTGCCTGTTCAATGCTGGTTGAATCAGGGTCGCTCATCATTGGATTTTCACCCATGACGTACAGAAATTTGAGATCGCCTTTCTGGGCCGAATCCATCATATCGGTGATCGTTAATCCCGCAGTATCATCAAGACCTTCAACCCCCCAGGCCTGTTCGAATTTATTTTTAACGCTTTCATCAATCACTTTCTGATATCCGCTATAGACAACCGGCAAGCACCCCATGTCACAGGCGCCCTGGACATTGTTCTGTCCCCGAAGAGGATTGACACCCGTGGAGGGTTTGCCCATATTACCGGTCAACATGGCCAGGTTGGCACACGATTTAACATTGTCGGTTCCGGTTGTATGTTGGGTGATTCCCATGGCGTAGAGAATCATGGCCGCGTCCGCCTGGGCATAGATGCGGGCGGCTTCCTCCAGATCATGTGCCCGTATCCCGGATATCATTTCGACTACCCGTGGAGTGTAGCGGCTTACGACAGACTTGAGTTCATCGAATCCTTCGGTTCTTGTCTCAACAAATTTTTTGTCAAAAAGATTCTCTTCTATAATGATGTTCATTATACCGTTCAATACGGCAACATCGGTCCCGATGTTCTGCCTCAGATGCAACTCGGCAAATTCAGCAAGCTGTATCTCACGTGGATCTACCAAAATCAGTCTTGCTCCTTCTTCTATGGCATTTATCAAACGGGAACCGATAAGCGGGTGCTGGGCTGTGGTATTCGAACCGATGACGAAAAACACATCGGCCTTTTCAACTTCATTGATGGAATTGGTCATTGCCCCTGATCCAAATGCAGCGGCCAGACCGGCCACGGTTGCACTGTGTCAGAGACGGGCGCAGTGGTCGACATTGTTAGTTTTAAAAACTGCCCGGGCCATTTTCATAAATATGTAGTTTTCTTCATTTGTAACCTTTGCCGAGCTTAAGAATGCGAGCGATTTGGAGCCATGGGTGTCTTTTATTGCTTTCAATGTGCCTGCAACTGCGAGTAAGGCTTCTTCCCAACTGCATTCGACAAGTTTTCCGTTTTTACGAATGAGCGGCGAAGTGAGCCTGTCCGGGGAGTGGATGAACTCATAGGAATTCCATCCTTTGGCGCAAAGCATGCCTTTGTTCACAGGGTTTGCAGGACTCGGTTCGATCCCAACTACACGCCCAGCCTGAGTTACCAGATAAAAGTTACAGCCACAGCCGCAAAAAGGGCAAACACTTAAGTGTCTAGACATGATTATATGGCCTCCTCTATATCTTCGATTTGAGTGTAACAAAATACCGGTCCATCTGTGCAGCAGTATTTGTCACCAATGGCACAGTGACCGCATTTGCCTACGCCGCATTTCATCATTCGCTCAAGTGACATATAGATATGGTCTTTTTCAAAGCCCAGATTCAGCAGCTTTTGTAAAACGAAACGGTACATTATAGGCGGACCACACAGAACAGCATATGTTTCTTCAGGCGAAATTGCGGTTTGTTCAAACAGCCCGGTAACTACTCCTACATACTGTTTCCAGATACCTTCTTCGTCTCTGTCAACACTGTAGAGATATTTTATATCATCACGATCAAAGAAGCTTAAGAGTTCATATTTGAACAAGACATTATCAGGATTGTTGGTGCCGTACATCAGGATGATTTCATCGAATTCCTCTCTTTTGTCGAGGGCGTAGAGGAGAAGAGATCGAAGCGGAGCCAGACCGAGGCCGCCTGCTACAAGCAGAAGTTTTTGACCTTTGAGTACATCCAGCGGAAATCCCCTGCCATATGGGCCACGAATGTGCAAGTTGGAACCTTTTGCCATTTCAAAGAGTGCATCTGTAAGCCGGCCGGTCTTCCTGATACAGATTTCAAGGCTATCAAGCCTGGTGGGGGGTGATGATATACTGATCGGGGCTTCTCCCTTGCCAAACAGGGAAACTTCAATGAACTGTCCGGGTTTATGGCCGAAGTCTGCCCATGAGCTGCCGTCTTCTAATTGTAACTGAAACAATCTGTGATCTTGTATTTGAGGCAGGGTTCTGTGAATTGAAACCGGGTGTAACCCGTATATGTTTCCTGGATGATTTCCCATAGGGTCCTCCTTTATACCGAATAAAGCTGTTAAATAATTGACAGCTATGAGGCAATTTCAATACCACATAGTAAATTTATTGATATCATTGAGTTTTTTTATCTGCCTTATTCATCTAGTCTCATTTTCGGGGGAATCTTACCCCGTTTATGGGGTGTTATTCCCCTGAAAATTAAATAGGAATATAATCAAAAAGCTTGAAAAGAATTACAACATGGAATAAATCCATCACCATGAAATCAGACAAACCATCGCTCCTATTTGCGGATAAAAGCGGAAACATAATGGAATATGAGCCGCTCGCCATGGTGGCCAGGAGCGGAGACTATCTTGTTCCCATCGATATGGACGAGTTAATCGATATTCCCGAAGGCTCTCATCTTTATATTTTGCCGGACAGACATCCGGTTGGCTTGGATAAACAAACCGGGGAGATCGTTGTGCTCGAGAGAAACCCTTATGATCCTTCACAGGAGGCGTTTGCAGTTGCCGCCTTTCTGAGTGCTGCCCATACTCACACCTACTTAGCTGCCTGGGAACGAAAAACATGCACAAAGGTTCTACCGCTTTTCGCATATGCCGCCATTGGTTGGAATGGAGGATTTGTAACAACAGCCATTCGTGTCGATCAATCCAGGAGGCAAGATCCTGATACGTTCGATATGTCAAAAGTTAAGCAAGGTATTGAAATCTGGAGGCAGGAATTTCCTCGAAACCAGTTGGTTGAACACCTCTCACACTGTGCTTTGATTTATGGTTGCCCGGCTGCTCTCAATCTTTTCCAGGGAAGGGAAGAGGGGCCTCTTCCGACTTCACCCAGATGCAATGCCCGATGTGTCGGCTGTATATCCTTCCAGGAAGGATGTGACCCTCCGTCTCCTCAGCAGCGCATTAAATTTGTTCCGACCCCGGAGGAAATTGCTCAAATTGCCCTGAAACATATTGAAACAGTGGATGATGCGGTTGTGAGTTTTGGACAGGGATGTGAGGGCGAACCTTTACTTGCTGGCGAAGTGATCAGAGAGGCCATAAAGCTGATCAGACAGTCCACGAAAAAGGGAACAATAAATCTTAATTCGAATGCAAGTTTGCCTGAGAAAGTAGCGGAACTGGCCGATGAAGGCCTTGATAGTCTCAGAATAAGTATGAATTCCGCCCGAAAAAAAACCTATGAAGCGTATTTCCGTCCCCACTATGCTTTCGAAACGTTGATGCAAAGTGCCAAGGAGATGAAGAGCAGGGGAAAATTTGTTTCTGTAAACCTGTTTGTTTTTCCTGGTGTTACCGATGCTCCCAAAGAGGTGGAAGCCCTGAAACGGTTTATCCTGGAAGCCCGGATCGATATGATACAATGGCGCAATCTTAATATCGATCCGGATCAATATCTAAATGCACTTGGACAACGTTTGCCATCCGGAAGCGGGATTCGACGACTCATACAAGAAATTCATATAAAAAGCGGCTATTTCAATCCGTATCTGCCAAAGGGGATGTGACTTTCGAAAAATCACGATACAATTCTTTTTATTGATAATCTTTATGAGTTTTCAGTCGTTTCTCCCTTCCATCAAGCCCGGTATGATTTTTTTGTTTCTAATGAAATCAAGAAGCGCATTGACAGTAGACTAAATGAGTTATATCAAGACACGATATACCTCAAGGAGCGTATTAAGTTCCAGAAATCATCTTTCAGGCCGGGCAGACTTGAAATGTGTAGATGGATAAGATATTTACCTGGAAAGCTGGACTTAATCCTGCTTTAGATATGGATAATGATATGAAATACTTGAATGTTAAACTAGCAGTCCAAACGATACGAATACCGGGGTTGAATTCAGGGCTTGATAGTTCCACATCCACTTCTGGAGAAATCATCCCTGTCTATCAATTGAATTTTTTAACCACAGGGGAAATATGCATAAAATAAATAATACCGAATAAGAATATGAACGAAATAAAAAAACATCCATTTTTTATTATTGTTACGGGACTTTCAGGATCGGGAAAGTCTACCGCATTAAAGGCCATTGAAGATGCAGGCTTTTTCTGCATGGATAACATTCCGATTGACCTGATAACCAAACTTATTGAAATTTACGATTTTGCATCCCTGAACATTTCCAGGGTATGTTTTGGAGTTGATGTCAGAGCAGGAGCATTGTCATTTGTTGAAAAAGCACCCTGGACGTTTTCTTTTTTACGTGAAACCATCGGGGTCTTTCGATTGATATTTCTGGAAGCTTCAAAAGAAAATTTATTAAACCGTTTTCAGGAAACACGCCGGAGACACCCCTTGAGCGATACCTATTCAAATCTTATTGAAGCGATAGAAGTTGAGACTGCCTTGATGTCATCAATCAGGGAGATGTCTGATTTTATCATAGATACCTCAGATCTGAATGTGCATCAGCTTGGATCAAAGATTAGTGATATTATGTCGCGAGAAGTTCAAGCACGAGAGATGTATATTGAGGTGCGTTCTTTTGGTTTCAAAAAGGGCATACCCATTGATGCTGACATTGTTATGGATGTGAGGTTTTTACCCAATCCACATTTTGTTGAAAATTTACGAGACAAAACAGGCCGGGATGAACAGGTAAAGGAATATTTACAATCTTTCGAAAGCTATGTTCAATTCACCGATAAATTCAAAGATCTTATTAGCCTGGTATTACCAATGTGTAAAAAAGAGGGCAGGTCTTATTTAAATATTACAATCGGTTGTACCGGTGGAAGACATAGGTCAGTAGCTGTTGCGGAAGAAATACAGGGCATAATTGATGCGGCAGGATACCACAGTAAACTTATCCATAGAGATCTTTCTTGAGGAGGCCCTATTATGGTCGGTATAGTGATTGTTGCTCATGGCAGGCTTGCACAGGCCTTGGTTGAGACATCCGAAATGATTGTAGGACAAATGGAACAATTTAAGGCGTGCTCATTTTGTCAGGGGAATGATGTTGAAAAGCTCAGAAAAATCCTGAAAACCTCGATCAAAGAGGTTAACAGCGGTGACGGTGTAATCATTTTAACCGACATGTTTGGCGGAACTCCATCCAATATAAGCCTTTCTTTTTTGGAAGATGGCGAGGTTGAAGTTATTACCGGAGTTAATCTGCCGATGGTGATCACCGCTTTAACCAAAAGAGAGGGTAATAATATCCGTGAACTGTCCCAGAAACTCAAGGATCATGGATGTAGTAATATTTATATTGCATCCCAGATTTTGGCCACAAATATTACAAAGTAATGAGTGTCGTTTTATTGCGAGTTGATGACAGGTTTATTCATGGACAGATACTGGAATCGTGGATTCCGTTTCTGCGTGCCCAAGGGATTATTGTTGCCAATGACGACTTGGCAAACGATCAATTTCAAAAAGCCATAATGTCAATGGCTATACCTGAGAGAATAAATCTGCGAATTGTTCCTATAGAAATTGTTTCAAGGATCCTCAATGGTAAGAATTTTTCAGGTAAGACAACATTAATTATTGTTGCATCCATTAAGGATGCTTTCCGTATGTATCAAAACGGGCTTGAGTTTACAAAGCTTAACATAGGCAACATGAAGGCACGAGATGGTTCAAGGCAGCTATCATATTCTGCATGGGTCGACTCCGAAGATATAGAATTATTAAAAAAGTTTATTTCAAGAGGTGTATATGTGAATTTGCAATCGGTGCCGCGCGAGCGTGATATCGATATGCGAACCATAATCGAAATGGTATCATTATGAGTATGACTCCGCTCGTAATTTGTATTTTTATAGGTTCACTGCTTTGGCTTGATCGGGTTTTTATGTTTCAGCTGATGGTTTCTCGCCCCATAATTATTGCATCTGTGATTGGATTAATTTTGGGGGATTTCTCCCTGGGACTTTTAGTTGGAGCATCAATAGAGCTCATCTGGATCAATTCCGCACCTGTAGGGTCCTACTTGCCACATGATGATTCATACTGTGCAATTATCGCTGTCCCCGTAGCGATTGCAGCAAGCGCATGGATGAATGAAAGTGCAGCTGCCGGACTTGCCCTTGTGCTGAGTCTCCCAACATCGTACATAGGCAGATATGTTGATATGCGTATTCGCATAAAAAATCAGGCGTCGATACCGCGGGATATCGCGCAGTTTGAAAAAAGAATAGCAATTACAATGTACAGGGCTTTGGCCCGTGCCTTTTTCTATATTTTGATCCCCTTGGGTATTTGTGTCATAATGTTTTACCTCTTAACAGTATTTATAGCACCTAAGTTGCCCGCTTTTGTAACCGCAAGTCTTGGATACCTTCCATACGTATGTATTGTAATTGGAGTGGCAGGCCTGTTTCAGCAGAGCAGGTCAAAAATTGCCCAGGCAGGTTCTTTTATTCTGGGCATGCTTTCGGTATTATTAGTGACGTGGATGTTTTAGTAATAACTGATGTAACCCCTGAAAATATTCCTGCTATCATTAAGATAGAAGGTGCATGTTTTTCATCACCATGGAGCAAGCGGATTTTTCACAAAACCATCAGAGACCCCCAGTGTAAAAATATGGTGGCTTACTTTGGCGGTAGCGTCGTAGGATATTGTTTTGCCTTGGAAATGGGAAACATGATACACTTACTCAATCTTGCTGTGAAACCCGAGTTCCGCAGAAGAGGAATCGGGAGACGATTGTTGGAGGAGTTGATCTCATTTGCAAAGCATTTGCACAAAAATTGTGTGCTTTTGGAAGTGAGAAGAGGTAATACAATTGCCAAATCTCTGTACCGGAATTTAAAATTTACAAAAATATGTACCTGGAAACGCTACTATCTTGATAATGCCGAAGATGCAGAGGTGATGATACGAGAGGTGCTGGATAAAGGCCATGAATGATTTTGAATGTCAAATTTTGTCCAATCAGATGGTATGTGAAAACACATATCTGCTTGAGGCATGTTGTGATTTTGAATCGTGGAAACCAGGACAGTTTGTCATGGTCAGGGTGAATGAATCATTTTTGCCCTTTTTACGGCGTCCTTTGGGTATTCTAGCATACCATGAATCAAAGCTCGAACTGCTCTACAAGGTTGTGGGCAACGGAACCCGGTGTCTCTCTCTAAAGAAATCAGACGAGATTATCTCGGTGTTTGGACCATTAGGAAACGGCTTCAGGATACCGGCCAAGGATGAAGATGTTATCTATGTTGCTGGAGGCGCAGGATTGCCGCCGATTCTAGCTCTTGCCGAGCACAATAAAAAAGGGAAACTGATAATCGGAGCCCGTACGAAATCGAATATACCTCTCATGTCAAGAATTCAGAGCATACCGGGCGTAGAAACACTGATTGTTACGGAAGACGGATCAATCGGGAAAAAATTCTTGGCCACCGATATGCTGGAGATGGTAATACAGGATAGCAAACATCCTGATATTGTATATGCCTGCGGTCCCCCTGCCATGCTAAAAAAAACCGCCCTGATTTCACAATCTAAAGGCATTGCCTGCCAGGTTTCACTGGAAGAACGTATGGCCTGTGGTTTTGGAGTCTGCACCAGTTGTATAGTGTCAACCAAAGCCGGTAATCAGCGGGTATGCAGGGAAGGTCCCGTTTTCGAGGCCGCCCAGATCAAGTGGAGTTGAGCATGGATACCACAACCAGAATCACCGATGAACTTGTTTTAAAGAATCCTGTTATGAGTGCATCGGGAACATTTGCCTATGGGGAAGAGTTCTCGGAAATCATGGATTTGTCACTGTTAGGCGGTATTGTTACCAAAGGCCTGTCTCTGGAACCGTCCAAAGGAAACCCTGTACCCAGGATAGCGGAGACGCCGTGCGGAATGATCAATTCCATTGGACTTGAAAACATAGGTATTGAATCCTTCTTGAAAAACAAACTACCATTGCTTCTTCGGTGGCAAATCCCGGTGGTTGTTAACTTTTTCGGCACTACGGAAGATGATTATGAAATACTTGCATCTTTGCTTGATTCGAAAAAGGAAGTTACCGCACTGGAAATGAATGTCTCATGTCCGAATATTAAAAAAGGCGGTATTCATTTCGGCAAAGACCCTGACTACCTGTATTCCCTGGTTAATAAAGTGCGTCAAGCCACAAGCAAAACACTCCTGGTAAAACTATCACCACAGGCCTCGGATATAGCAGAGGTTGCAATCAGTGTTCAGGAAGCAGGTGCCGATGCCATTACATGCGTCAATACGATTCCGGCCATGGCTATTGACGAAAATACATGGACGCCGGTTTTGGCAAATATCACCGGCGGACTTTCCGGCCCGGCCATTAAACCGGTCGCGCTTTACATGGTATGGGAGATATCCAAACACGTACATATTCCCATTATTGCAGCCGGAGGGGCAGCATCATACCGTGATATAATCCAGTTTATGCTGGCAGGAGCCTCGGCAGTTGAAATCGGAAGTTATGCCCTGCGAGATCCGTTCTGTTTCACTACAATTATTGAGGAGCTTGGAGAATACATGCAGGCGCACGCCCTGGATAGACTCGCGGATATTGTTGGCAAGCTGAAAACATAAGGCACTAAAAAGCCGTATTTTTACTCTACAATAGTATGTTGCGGGATTTAGCACAGACAAATCCCCTTGTTATTATTTTCCTGGGAATGGTGGCCGGAATTGCACTGGTCAATACTGATTGGACCCTTCTGTCCTTTTGCGCATTTTTTGTCGTTTTTTCATCCAGCAAGAAAATTGTTATACCCCTTTTGCTCGGAGGTTGTATTGGCATTGTCTCACTGGCAATCGCTCCACAATGGCACGATATCCCAGAAGGAACATATGATCTGGAGGGAAGGGTTGTAAGCGCCGGTTTTTCTCATAGTACCTATCGGATTGTGCTGTCTGATGTATCAATAAACACAGAGAAGATCCGGGGACATGTACGTTTGAGTGTATATAAGCATATCAGGAAACTTGATCGGGGATCTAATATTAGAACCAGGGCACTGCTCAGACCTGTGAAAGCATTCGGTAATATTGATGAATTTAATTACACCAGGTATCTCTTGTCCGAAGGCATCGTCCTCAATGGAAATATTAAAGATTTCAATGACATCAAAGTCATAAAATCCGCAAGAAGTCATTCGTTCAGATTAAAAGCAGTCGAACTCCTTGCAGATATGTCCCGGCCTGAGGCCGAGGTTCTTAAGGCCGTTCTGACCGGAGATAAATCAGGCTTGGCGTATTGTCTGCGTGATATCTTTGCTTCGCTTGGTATTGCGCATATGCTGGCTATCTCTGGACTGCACATGGGGCTCGTCATACTTTTCGGATATATGGCATGCTTTACCATTATTCGTCTGATACCGGGCCTTGCAGTCAGGTTGGATTCGCCGCTTATTGCAAAGCTTTTCGGACTGCTTTGTGCGACAGTCTTCGTCTGGTTTGTAGGAAGCTCAGCCCCTACGATACGCGCAGTTATAATGGCCGGAGTGCTGATAGGGTCGTTAATATTTGTGCGCAAGGTTGACCTGCTTTCCAGCCTGGCTTTGGCAGGAATCTTTATTCTTATTGTCTGGCCATTTTCTGTATACAGCTACAGCTTTCTGCTTTCTTTTATTGCTGTCCTTGGAATCATCGGGGTGCTTAAAAAACTTGAGAACAAGCCCAAATGGCTGCAAGCACTTTCGATTCCGATAGTTGCCACTGGTTTTACCCTTCCCCTTGTTGCATATGGATTTGGATTGATTTCACCAGCGGGCTTTATCTTTAACCTGGTTTTTGTCCCGTTTTTCAGCCTGGTGATTATGCCGCTGGGATTGCTGGGATTGCTGGTATTGCGGTTCTCAGAGTCAGCGGCTCTCTATCTGTTTTCACTCTCAATGGATGGGATTGCCTGTATATTGCAGGTCGGCTTGAAATTCGGCAAACTCTCAGCGGTTCCAAGGCCTCAACTGATATGGGTATTCTTATGCTACATGGGGTTAATATTGGCTTTTTTCGGTAGACGTACACCGGTCAGGAAAGGGGTACTCCTTGGAATCTGTCTGGCTATAGCAGTCATTCCCCTGGCCCAATATCAATACCGTAAAGCTGAACCGTTGACATTCGATTTCATAAGTGTCGGCCATGGAGACTGCAGCCTGGTGACAAAGAACGGTCATGCGATTCTTATTGATTCAGGTGGATCGGTGTGGGGTTTCGATACGGGCCGTTTTGTTGTGCTTCCGCACCTGTTGAGAAGAGGCTTGACCAAGCTTGACCTGGTGATTATCACCCATTCACACCCGGATCACATTGGGGGTATGCCCTATATTCTCAAGCGAATTAACGTATGTGAGGTATGGACAAATGTCGCTGAAGATTGGAATCAACATTTTAAAGACGTGAAACAGATTACCAAGGTGAAATCCATTCCTATTACATCTGTAAGCCTCGGTGATGAAAAAGAAATAAACGATATTAAAATTGAGGTATTAAATCCGCAAGTGAAAATCGCTAAACGATCCGTCAACTTAGACCTGAACCTGCATTCTGTCGTTGTCAGAATAGGGGATGGCAGTCTGCGCGGATTGTTCATGGCCGATGCGGATCGGTTTGGTGAACTTTCTCTGGTACATCTCGGAAGAGACATTTCAGCCGATGTGCTCAAAGTAGCCCACCACGGTGGACCCGGATCGTGTCAGAACGTATTTTTGGAAAAAGTGCATCCATTGGTAGCCGTGATCAGTTGCGGTTCATCCGGCAGATACTCCGGTCCGAATTTGCAGGCCCTGATGCGCCTGTCAAACAATAAAATATGCACTTATAGTACCAATTGCTATGGAGAAGTTTTCATCAGAAAGAAAAAGGGTATAATCACTGTTAAGTCAGGCATTGAATCTTCCGATAGATAATTTATAATACTATCATTAAAACAGGAGCGTTCATGCGGTTGTGTGTTTTGGATAAAAAAGGGTTTACCTTGCTGGAACTGATGACAGTGGTAATTATATTGGGAGTGCTGGCCGCAGTCGCCGTGCCCAACATGGATGGATGGATGGCCAAAAGAGATTTGAACAGTGCCGCCAGGACCCTGGCTTCTCACTTTCAACTTGCCCGGCTCAAGGCAATTGATGAGAATCAGAATGTCAACATCACATTCGATCCGGTAAATGACAACTATGTTATTGTGACGGCCGCAGGGACGACGATTGTCCCACAGACTGTCATGCCGAGTGGGGTAGGTATTACAAATCCAACAGGATTTACTGGAGATGCAACCGGATTTAACAACAGAGGTTTGGCCCTGAATCAGGGAAGTGTGGTTTTGGTAAGTGCAAATGCACCTGCAATTGATAATACCAGAACCATAGCACTTTCACTGGGAGGGAGCGTGCAGATACAATGATCAAAGCCATCCATTTTGTATCCGATCAGAAAGGACTTACCCTGGTGGAACTCATGATTACCCTGGTACTGTCTCTTTTACTCATGGCTGCTGTATACATGACCTACCATACACAACACGTAACCAGCCAGGTTCAGCACCAGGTAACATCGGTCCAGCAGGATATCAGGGCAGTCGCAGAAATCATAGCCAAGGATATTCGCAATGCTGGTTGTGATCCAAACGGTGCCGGCATTGATTCCCTGGTTGCAACAGCTAGCAGCAGTGGCCCCATTACCTTAAGTCTGCATATGGATCTGGATGAAGACGGGACAAATGGAAGCATAAATGAGAACATATATTATGACTGGGCAAACAATACCCTGACAAGGACTGATCGAAACGCTGCTGTCGGTTCCCAAGTGCAAACCCTTGCCCGCAACGTGACAGGTTTCGGCTTTACATATCTGGATGGAAATTATACGACAGCCGGTGTGACACCTCTTGCAGGCAACGAGAACAATGTGGAGTATATCCAAATCAACATCACTATGCAATCCGATCAAATTGACCCGGATACCGGCCAATTTATTAATCGGACACTCACCAGGCAGGTGAGATTAAGAAATGCGGGAATATAATCTATGAAGGAAACGAACATTCCGGACAAGTTAAAAAACAAAGGATTCACCCTTATCGAACTGGTAGTGGCAATTCTGGTATTTACCGTAGCAATTGTGGGGGTTGCCAAAATGCAGTCTGAAGCGGTCAAGGGCAACAGTTTCAGTATGCAGATGACGGACGCCATCAGTGTGGCCCAGAATCAGGCTGAATTCTTGCGGGGCCTTGCTCTTAACAATGCAAATTTAAGCGAAGGCAATCATGCTGGTGCCGCTCAGACAGTCAGGGGTATAAACTACAACCTCAACTGGACGGTCAATGACTTGGATGGCGGGCTGAATGGAGTGCTGGTTACGGTTACAGTTGGCTGGGCAGAAAAAAACCGTAATCCCAGTTTAGATATGATTTTTATCCGTTCAAGTGTGCTTTAGAAGAACAATGAAAGAAATAGGATGTTAAAGTAAAGAATAAAGAGGATATGAGATGGATCATAACCAGATAAAAGTATCACTTTTAAAGAACAACAGTGGTATGGTGCTGGCCCTGGTGCTGATCGTGATGGTGGCCACCATTATTGTGGGAGTGACTCTCATCAGTAATTCGACTGTCGAGACCAAGATAGTTGGAAATGAGAGGGCTTATAACCAGAATTTCTTGTCTGCCGAAAGCGCAGCGGAATATGTAATTCCAATGTTTGATGCAGTCGCTTCTGCAAATATATGGAATGTGGATAATGTGCGCGACATTTCCGCCCAGTTGCAGACACCAACAACACCCGCTATCATTGCGGGTGCCACTGTCGAGATGACCCTGCGGCGGACCGGGACTCCTCCGGTGGGTTCGGGAACCAGCGCGGCCAATTCCGAAGCCTATTATTTCAGAATCAGGTCCGTAAGCAATGACCAGGACGTTGAAACCGGTGTCTGGAAAGCGTTTCCCAAGTCAGAATAGAGGGGCCGGCATTAAAGTATACAAAAGGAGATAATCTATGAACTGTAAGCCTGTCAAAATGACCAAGGGCCTTGGGGTTGCGTTTCTTGTCTTGGTAATAGGGATGCTTACAATCAGTGTGGCACTTGCCGACGATATTGAAATTTTCAGCGGGGGAGCGATCAGTGTCAAGCCGAACGTGCTCATCATTCTGGATACATCCGGTTCAATGGATGATACGGTCCCTGCATCCACGTATGACCCGCTGCATGACTATTCTCTCGAGCCGGGAGTGACGCATGTATATACCTCTGACACCATCTACTATTATGATGACGGTGGCTGGGGACCATCGAGCTGGGAAGTATTCAGCACGAGCGGGGTAGCCTGTCCTGATGCCCAGAACTCTCTTGATACCTATGGGCATTGGCAGGGCTATATACGTTCCTCTTCACCTCATAATTGTGGATCATCGAATTATGAGCGCCTCAAAACAGGCAACTATCTGAATTATGAGCAGACTGAATTCGGTGTTGATAGACGCAAGATCGACATTGCAACCGAGGCCGTTGAGAACCTGGTCGGAGAAGTCGATGACAATGCAGTACGTTTCGGACTCATGCGTTTCAATGGATGTTTCGGGGGAACGATTCTGGTTGGTTGTGGTGATAATAATGATGCATCGATTATCAGCAGGCTACATTCTGATTCGCTCTTTTCCAATCCGACCGGCGGGACTCCTCTGGGAGAATGTCTGGCCGAGGCCGGGCTTTACTTTGCCGGGGCAAGATCATGGGTATATTATCCGTCTACCTATACATCTCCTATCGAGTGGCGCTGTCAGATGAATCATATTATCGTGGTGACCGACGGCAACTCCCAGTGCGATGCCGGCGATAATCGATCAGGCTGGCGTCTGTTTACCGATGCATACTTATTCGGACTTTCCATTGCAGAATACGGTGATGGCGACAGCAATGATCCCGGATATGCGAACTATGAAAACGACGGAACCGATTATCTTGACGACGTGGCCTATTTCCTGAATCACCAGGATCTGATTCAGAGCGGTACTGATCCCAGCGGATTATCCTTCGATGAGGAAGGCGAATACCATGATCAGAACATTATTGTGCATACCGTCGGGTTCGCCACTGAGACTAATCTCGATCTTCTGGTAGATGCGGCTGCTCACACCGGAGGCACCTATGTATATGCCCAAAACAGCCGGGAACTGGAAGAGGCCCTGATGGGAATCGTGGCCGGCATCAATGAAATGAATGCAAATTTCGTGGCCCCGGTTGTGCCGGTGAGCAAGATGAACAGAGTCTATGCCGGTAACAGTCTCTATCTCGGCCTTTTCCGGCCCGAAGACGGAGGGGTCTGGAAAGGCAACCTGAAAAAATACGGTATCAACAGCTACGGCCAACTCCTGCAGAGAACTTCGACCGCTGAAACCGAAGTGCTGGCAACCGATGCCAACGGTCATATCCTTGAGGATGCAAGATCATGCTGGAACAATGTTGCCGACGGGTCTGAAGTGGACCTGGGAGGAACCGGACTGTCACTGCTTTTACAATCCGGGAGCAGATATTTTTATACATACCAGACTGGAAATACAGCTCTCCTGCTAAGTGCCGGGAATCATTCCAATGAGTTTTCAAAAGATAATGCAGCAGTCACGGCAGCTCTCCTGGGTGTCGGTTCAACAACCGAGCGGGATGATCTGATTGATTTCGTCCGGGCCGAAGGGATTTACAACCCTGTCGGTTCGAGTTCACGAGACTGGGTGATGGGAGATATTCTGCATTCCAGACCGGCAGTACTTTTTGACGGCGATGATTCTATCATTTTTGTAGGATCCAATGATGGCTTCCTGCATTGTTTTGTAGATGACGACGGTGGAACAGTGGATACACTGAGCGATGATGCTGTCAGCGAGGAGTGGTGTTTTGTCCCCTGGGATCTGATCCCCCGACTGCATGAGCTCAATATACTCTACAAAGACGAAGCCCATGATTATTTTGTGGACGGTTCACCGGTGCTCTATACCAGTGGGACCAATAAATATGTTACCTTTGGCCTGAGAAGGGGAGGATCGAAATATTACACCCTTGATGTGGGTAATGTTGATGCCGATGGAAATTATCAATCCGGAAGCTATTCTCAGAACCAGGTATCCTTTGCCTGGGAGATCGGTGCTTCAACCCAGACTGCTCTGGGTGAAACCCTGGGGCAGTCCTGGTGCACTCCGAGGTTTTGCGAGATCAAGACCGGGTCATTAGCCCATGAAGAGGCATTGATAATCAGCGGGGGTTATGATGATACCACAGAGGATAATATCGATCCGGCTTCCCCGCCGGAACCCCTGCCGAGTGATACCAAGGGCCGCGCAATTTATGCCATAGATGCCTCGGACGGTTCGTTGTTAACCAATTTGGTGTTTACCAACAGCAATTACTCGGCCATGACCCATTCTATCGTGGACCTGATCTGCTTTGATTATCCGGGGACTGGCAGCGTAAGATACGTTAATACCTTGTATGCCGGGGATTTGGGCGGCAATCTGTTTGCCTTCAATGATCGTGATGCCGACGGTTCCTGGAGTGAATCCGGGGCATACGGTAAATTGCTCCAGGCCAGGGCCGGTGACACCGCAAACATGCTGCTGAAATTCTTCTATGCCCCGGATGTGGTATTGGAGCATTTCGGTGACTATGTCTATATCGGCAGCGGAGATCGGGCAAATTCCAATGAAATTACAACCGTTAACCGGTTCTATGCCGTCAAGAACACCTGGCCAAGTTCCATGAGCGCCGTAACCGAGTCGGATGCACATTTCATCGATCTTACCGACTATGACGCGTATGATACATACTCAACGGTGTACCTCAGAAGTGATACATGTAAAGGGTGGTATATTAAATTTAACGGTACTGACAGAACCGGAGAAAAGGTGGTCTCATCACCGCTGGTTTTCGAAGGAATAGTGTATTTTACCACCTATGTACCGGACCAGGATAGTGGTTCCAGCGATGAGTGTGCAACGTCGAGCCTGGGCACAGGCTATCTCTATGCCATCGATTATCTGACCGGCGAGGCGATCGAAACGTATAACTTCAATAAAAACAACGATGAGGGTGAAACAGTCGTTCTCGATGAGACCGATCGTTATACCGAAATAAGTGACGGGATACCGACCCAGCCGACCCTGATTGTTACGGACGCGGGTCCGCAGGTTTTGATCGGGGCGCCTGAGGGAGTTATCACCCTGCCGGTACCGGTGACTCAGACCGTAAACCGCTACTACTGGAAACAGGATTAGGGCAAGGAGAGAAAAATGAAACATGGATTTTGTGCATACATTCTATCTTCGATCGTTATTATTTTGTTTGCGTGTTCCGGTTTGTATGGTTCGGAAAAGCTTACCGAATACAAGGGCAATTGGGGCAAGTTTGAGTTTCAGGGCAGGATAGATTATATATCCGTCGATGAAGGCTACCTGCTCGTATCTGAAAAAAAGGTGGTCCTGGTTGATCTTGAATATAAAGGAAAGCAATACATTACTGTCATCAGGAATGCTAACGGCAAAGAATTGCAGTTTGAAGATTTAAACGTTGGAGACTGGGTTTTTGTGTTTGGGGGTCGATATCCGGACAAGAGTATTGCCGCCCGCACCATTTTTCTTTTATCGCATAGGCTTTCCGCCAAGCAATTCAAAAAATACTCGGATCTTGCAATATCGCAGGAGTCGGAATATTTGATCAAAGAAAAATAGTTTCTGTTTTTCCATGCAAAGTATGCAATGTATATGAGGGGAATGAATGTGAATGGACTCAAGAAACTGGATTAAACGTATAATCTATTATCAGGAAAAGAAACCGTACAATTTTTATACAATTCTGATATTTACCCTGTTCGTAGGCATTGCCCGCTCTCTGGAAGAGGTGATGCTGGCCGGTCGTTTATATAAAAATATACATATTCTCAATAATTTCATCTTTTATTTTCTGATGGCGTTTTCCTTTACCCTTGTTTTACAAATTATTACCCGCCATGAATGGCAGAAGATCATTTTTGCCGTTCTGATCGGAGTTTTCCTGGGATTGTTCCCGCCCATCATTGATCTTTTCGTGTATGGTCTGGGCCAATTTTCCTACGCTTATGTCATGGGTATACCCAGTATCGGGCAATTGCTTCTGTTCGATTCACTTCACGGCTTTCCTGTCGGTGAAGGGATAGTTTTATGGTCAACAATAATTTTTTCCTGTTATTATATTTATCTGAAAACACAAAACATTAGAAAATGTATATACGGTGCCCTGCTGGTTTATTTCGTAATGCTTTTGTCCGGATACATCATCCCGAGCCTATCTTTCTGGTTGTATAAAAAACTATTTTTATCAAAAATGGAAATGCTTTCTTTCACTCAACTCTCATTCGCTATTTTATGCTACCTGTTGATCAACCCTGTGATTGCAAAAAATCTCTTCGTGCGTTGCCTGCACTGTATTCCGTTTGTTCTACTGACCTTTTTGGGTGCTGTGCTCTCCGGCACAATTTCAACGACTACCATAATGACAGCCGGCGTGGTTTTTTATGCCGGGATGATTACAATTGTGCAAAATGATTACTTTGATCGGAATGAAGACATGATTGCTGGTCGGCATACAACAATATGTTCTCACGACCTCATTTTTTTCAACACCACATACCTCATGTTGGTGTTCATTTTGTATAATAGCGGAGCACTGGTCTTTTTGCCTCTGCTATTGTTATTTATCGTATCGATTCTCTATAATTACGATTTTTACCGTGCAAAAAAATTTTTCCCGGCAAATTACAAGATCGAGGGCATCTGGGGCCTGAGTTCTTTTCTGGCCGGAATACTCTCGCAAAGATCAGCTCAGTTCACTCCGGAAATCGTAATATATTGTTTTCTTGTTTTCGGTGGATGGTCGCTTGTTTCAACCTTCAAGGATTATAAAGACATTGAGGCAGACAAAGCGGTCGGTAATCAGACCGGATATATCATGCTGATGAAGGCAGGCTTGTCTCTCGAAAGAGCTCATAAAATTGTCTGCAGTATGATTTCGGCATGTTTTCTGGTTCCGGTAGTCTGGCTGTTTTTTCAGCACATACCGCTATTCGTGCCAATCCTATTTCCGGTTTTGACATTGCCTCAGGTCTTTGTATCCTTAAGGATGCCGCCAAGTTCAAAAATGGTAAAGAATATGTTGCTGGCTACCAGCTTCTATCTTTTTGTACTTCTGATTATCTTGATATTTTTCTACCAGATGCCGGGAACTGCTCCTTTGCGATAATATGCTGGTATCATTGATTCAGGATTGTTACAACAGCCCCATCATCCTGGAATTCGATATCCATTTCAATAATCTGTTCTCGACGCAGGTTTTCCATGGCATCTTCAAGACTGCCCCGTATTTTCATTGTGTGGCAGATAGTGTGTTCTTTGATGCTTTCAATGCCGATATCCGACACACTATCCATTGAAGATAACGAATTGATGATCGTTTGGTAGGTGATGTAATTGTTGATTCCCTTAATGCACATCGTTTTAGTCATATAGATAGGGCTTGTGCTAAGGATTTTATGGGCCATGCGCGGTTGGATCAGGTTGATTGCGTTATCTATCATGAGCGCATTCATTTCATTGATGGTAATATCTCCCCTGTGTGAAATTGTCCATGCCCCAGCTGAAGAGCCTTTGTTTACATCCAGCAGACTTATATCAAACACACATTCGTATAATTCTTCAAGTACAGGGGTATAGCTGATACTTCCGGTTAGCAAGAAATCAGCCCCGAATTTTCCGGCAATAGAGAAAGGATCAACTTGTCCGAAGCGCATACTTTTCAGTCTGGGTGGTTTCTCAAACACATTCTCACCCCATTCATTGAGGTCTTGGACAAACTGCAATTCAAACGGGGAATAGACATTTTTAGCTGCACGGTTCCACCATTCATACGTTTCCTGATTGCCAGGACCATGTGATGAGATCATGAGCAGAATTTTGGGTCTCTGTTTACGAGGGGTTGTCAGCGTTTGGGAGATCAGCCATTCCTGAAGCGTTTCTTCGTTTATCACTAGACTGACTGTAAGCCTGAGTATGTCATACTGTTGTGATCTGGAGATGATCTTATACTGAGTGATATCCTGCATGTTGCGAATTGTGGTATAAGCCGGTAATTTATGAATCAGGGCATATACGGCACTATTGGGTACATACCTCAAGGACATGAGAAAAAATGCTTTTTCAAAAGCATCATCCAAGGCCGTTTGTTCAGCTTGCGCCAAGTTTCCGTTTTGAATGTCACCGATTCCAAATACAACAAGTTCCGTGTTCCCATGTAATGGAGGTGAAACACAAAATATGATGCAGATGCAAAAGGCTAAAGATGTATATACATATTTTGAGATGGTCATCCTGATAGAAAATCTTTTAGCTTGGAATTAGCTTCTGCAGGTTCTATACAGGCAACGGCGTGTTTATAAATTAGGATGGGTTTGTCGGTCTGGAGTAGAATACAAAATGGATCAAAGCTTTTAACAAAACCCTCCATCTTCAAGTTTTCAATGAGGGTCACCACTATCGGAACCCGTTCCTTTCTCGCCTGGTTGAGAAATTGGTCCTGAACATTAAATACAACTTTACCCATACCAAACTCCTTGTACTACAAA